>Ga0208373_1002078_pt1 | contig 23524 bp, 18 predicted proteins | sample RifOxyC2_FD_184036 | JGI IMG/M metagenome (GOLD analysis project Ga0208373, IMG submission 184036) | Soil microbial communities from Rifle, Colorado - Rifle Oxygen_injection C2 (SPAdes) | ecosystem: Environmental > Terrestrial > Deep subsurface > Rock core/Sediment | place: Rifle, Colorado... | reverse complement strand
GTTTGATGCCGTAAATATTCAAAATATCGTCAGCCGCGCCGAGGATTGCCGCGACCATCATAGCACCGATTGGTACGTAAGTGTAGGCGCGTTCCCAGTTGAAGATCATTGTCACGACCACCACTGTCACCACCACAAGTAGTCCACCCATGATCGGTGTGCCCACTTTGGCCGCGCGTTCGCCGCGTAGGGTGAAATCATAATCGCCGCGACGGGTGAGTTTGTATTTGTATAAAATTTTGGTGAGTAGCGGCGCCCACAAAAACGCCCCGATGCACGAAGCGATGAGGTAAGCTAGGGCTTGTTTGAGTAGTACGATTGAAAATGGTCCGCAGAAATCCATAAATATGTATAAAATTAAATTTTCACCCGTCTAATTTCGAGCACGCTCGCATTTTTTGCTTCATCCAAAGTCTCGTTGCCGCAAGTTTGATTAAATAAATCATCGGTCAGTGTCGGAGATTTCTCGATCCAATTTTGTGCGAGCAGTCCTTTGCCAGGCGCGGTGATTTTGATCTCGCCCGTATTTACTCCGTGTCCATATTGTCCCTCGCACGACCAGGCGCGCGCCTGCACGTATCGGATAGCTTTTCCATCACAATCGGTGATGAGTAAAATATGATTGCGTTTCTTGTTCGGGCCGGTTTCGAGCATCACCACCACATCACCCGCCGCGATTTTGGCATAATCATAGCCGGATTTTTCGTCGCCCAATTTGATAGTATTTTTATCATTCCAATATCCGCTTTTCACGCCGATACTTTCTACCGGCCGTAGACGCATAATAATTTTGCGAATAAAACCGGCCGGAATGTTGCTGGCGATTTTGGGCGCGATGTCGATTTTTTTGGTTTCGAGAAAATGCGCGCGTAGTACGTGGGTGATGAAACCGGAGCAGTCGATGCCGAGTTTGTTGTCGATGAGAAATTTGCGGATACAATCCGCTTGGGTTGTCATCCCGACGGAGGTTCGCGCCGACGAGGGATCTCTGTTAGTTAATTGTGTGGACAGAGATCCCTCCTTCGTCGTCGGAATGACAGTTGTGCCAAAATTACAAAGGTCATATGTGCCGTGAATGCAGCAATGCCCATCGTGATCGAAAAGTCCGTGATGGTATTGGATAGAAATTATCTTGGCCTCCTCGACGATTTCCTGGGGCGTGCCTTTGCCGGTAAGTGAGCGGATCTGGCCGCGTTTGTCCGCGCGCAAATTGATAAAATACGGCGTGCGCACACCAACTACGCCCGGAAAGGGGAGAGATAAATAATCGGCGATTAATTTTTGAGCATTTGGTGATAACATATTATCCGGAAATGGCGTAAATTATTTCTTTGCCAATTTTATTGAATTTATTGTGGCGCGCCATAATACCGGCCGGGCATTGCAGGCGTAAGCGGTCAGTACCGATTTCGGTATTGTCGTAAGAGATGATTTTGAATTTTTTGAGCCGATCCAAATTCGGCGCGCGGTTGATTTTTTGGTTGCGTAAAATTATTTGTGAACCGTCGGAAATTTGGGTGAGCTCGCAGTCGTCCGGCGTGATACTGAGCAGAGCGGCGATGTGGGCGGCAAAAGTCGGACAGCAAGATTCTTCGCTTCGTTCAGAATGACAGTGTAGATTTTGTAATTCGCTCTCGTACGGCACCGAAGCCAACTGGCGGGCATTGATTTCAATCAGGTGCATTTTGTTATTTTTGCGATCCAGTACTGTGTCCACACCACATAATCCTTTCCAGCCTTTTTGCGCCAAACGTTTGCCGACGGCAGTCGCGATCGCGTAAAATTGTTTGGTTTGCGAAGGGGTCAGGATCTCTCGGGGTAGCGCCCAGTCGTTGCCGATCGTCGCAAACGGATTGTCGGTAAATGGTCGCAGGCCAGTAATTTGGTAATTGATCGCGCCCGACAAAACCCGCCCACCCCAAACAATATTGTTGTTGGTAAACGCCGGACCGTCGATATATTTCGTCACACGTGTCGGACGTTCGGGAAATTTCAATTTTAATTCGTTGAGTTGTTTTTTGGTTTTGATGAGAATGGTGCCGCCGCCGGTATGGGCGCGATTGAATTGCAAAATGAAAATATCGCCTTTCCAAATAATATTACGCAACACATCCACTTGATGGGGCGGTAAGTATTTTTTGAGCGGGCCGAGCCATTCCACTTGGGAAATTTTTTCCTCCACTTTATTGCCTAATTCGGCCGACGGATTGAGTAGTTGCCATTTGTTGGTCGCGCAGAGCAATTCCATTTGTTTGTTGGGCTTGAAAACCAGCACATAATCTTTGGGACGAATAGCGCCGTGGCATTGTTTTGATTTCAAAAGTTGCAAAGTGTCGAGTTGTTGGCAGTCTTTGATCAAAATGAGGTTTGGGTATTGGGGTAATAGGGTACGGGAATAGCCGGAATCATTGGTGATTACAAAATAATTGGGAATACCCAAAAGTAAGCCGGCCGCCGCCCGCTCTACGTCTCGGCAAACGTAAAAAATCCGACGCGTGCCGATTTTGCGTTTAATTTTAGCCAAAATATCCATATAGGTTGTAAAGCCATAGTAGCACAAAATGGCTAAAAAGTCAAAAAAAGAAGGCCGCGCTTGCGGTCTTCGATGGTTTGTTCAGCCTGGGGCGCGTTTGCCGCGCTTTTGGTCAGAAAAGTTGTCTGCCTGATCCCATGGGGGCAGGCGGCTTTTATCAAGGATGTCGGCAGGGAGCCTTTCCTCTAAACGCCCGTTAATACGGGACGTAAGAATGAAATTAGCCAAGCGACGGTGCTTGTTAAAAAGGCGAAAAAGACATAATAACAAGTCTGATTCTTCTGCGACCATGGCCAAATCGTAGACTCGTTGGTAATCCATTCCCCCGAGGCACTTGCTGAGTTCGTAAAGAAGCTCGGCGCGCAACAGTATGGCCGCAGTATCTTTTGGTATCTCTACCACGACGCATCCTCCTTAATGTTTTTTATGCAACTGCTGTTGCGGTTCTTGTTTTTTGTAGTAGACGTACTTGTGGTATAGAACAAGAAACCACAATACGGACGCGAGGATCAACAGTACTACCACGACGATACTGCAGATCGCCCTGACCGTATTTTCCGGCAGGTCACAGTACCCGTAGGGCACTTTGTTGTCCGGCCCCGTGATGAGGCCTACCACATCCATCACCCAATTTTCGGTGTGGAGAACTAGGCCAAACCCTATTACGGACGAAAGAGCGAGCAATACTATCAGCATGTTTACCTCCCCGAAAGTGATTTGCGGCGAAAGTCTGGCCTTTAATCTACCACATTTCCTTGCTTTTGTCAACTGTTTTCGATATACTAGACTATGTGTGTAGTATATTCATTTTTTAACGGTTTATATTCGGTATTTCACGGCAGAAATAAATCCAATATTTTAATCAAAACTATGGCTGATAAAATAATTAAACAGCGCGCGCCTCGAAATCAGACGATCACACTCACAAAAGACGATATAATAAATTATAAGAAAAATTTATTAAGATTATCAAAACGGGCGACGCTTGCAGATGTTATTGGCAAAACCATTCAACAAGACATGTTTGAAGCAATCGAGTTTTTACCAGATAGTTTTGTTGATTTGGTATTTGTCGACCCTCCTTATAATTTGAATAAAACATTCAACTCGAATTCGTTCAAGGAAATGGAATCCGAAAAATACGAGCAGTGGCTTGATTCTTGGGTCGCAAAGTTAGTTCGTGTTTTGAAGCCGGATGCCTCCGTGTATATTTGTGGCGACTGGAAATCTTCGGGGGCAATTTTTAATGTGGCAAAAAAGTATTTCAAGATTCAAAATCGTATCACGTTTGAGCGAGAAAAAGGTCGCGGGGCCAAGTCAAATTGGAAAAATTGTTCAGAAGACATTTGGTTTTGTACTATGTCTGATGATTATCATTTTGATGTTGATGCGGTAAAAATGAAACGAAAAGTCATTGCTCCCTATAAAGACAAAAATGGCAAACCGAAGGATTGGGAAAATGGAAATGATGGTAAATATAGAAATACCTACCCTTCAAATGTTTGGACAGATATCACCATTCCATTTTGGTCTATGCCTGAAAATACCGATCACCCTACTCAAAAACCCGAAAAATTAGTGGCCAAAGCAATTCTCGCCAGCTCCAAACCAAATGACGTGGTTTTTGATCCGTTTCTGGGGTCGGGCACCACATCTGTGGTGGCGAAAAAATTAGGCCGCAGATATATTGGCATAGAATTAGACGAGACGTATAGTTTGCTTGCAGAAAAGAGGCTGGAAATGGCAGATGAAGCAAAAAATATTCAAGGTTATTGCAGCGGCGTATTTTGGGAGAGAAATAGTCTTAATGAGCAAAATGATAAGGTTGGTAAAAAGTACACATTTGAAACTAGTCTGTTTAACACCAAGCTACTATGATTGACGAAACACTCTTTGCATTTATTGAGTATGTCAAATCTAAGAACGGAATTGGAAATAAAATGCGGTTAATGCGAGAGGCGCGAAAAAAATTTAAGCTCACCAAAGATAGGTCGGTTTATTACTCGGAGTATTTCGCCGTTCGTTTTAGTTTTTCTTCATCTGCCAATTTTTCTAATACAGTTATTTCTTTGTCCAACTTGCAAAAGTATGACGATCTACCCTTCGTAGTTTGCCTGGTGATGCCGAAGCAGAATATTTTATATCTCGCTAATACTACTTTTTTACAGAAAATAAGCCACAGCTCGCAGGAATTACGTGAAGATAATATTCGTGGTAGTTTCAATGGGTCGGATATTGTGAAAGAATTCAACGGCTTGAAGAACGCGCCGGAAAATTTTGGAAAGTTGTTTAGTATTCATGCTGGCCTCGGTTTTGGTGGCAACCTCGTACGATTGGTGGAAGCGACTACCAACATTAGTCCGTCCGGCAATAAAATGAAAATTTCGTCAAAACAAAAACTCGTAATTTTAAGCGCGGTAGATAGGGCGAAACAATTTGTAAAATCAAAGGAATATTTGGAGCTGAAGGACGATCTCGACTCGAAAGTGCAACGGTATAAAAATGAGATTTTGATTGCCGGTTTTATTGAAAATGTAAATATTCGAGGGCGAATCATAGAATATCTAATTGCGGGGGAAGACGAGAAAATGAAGACAGATTTGATTGAAGCTTTGCGCAAAAGTAGCCAGAAAATTCCCGGTTTCAGAACAAAAAATACCCTTGGTGATTATGTCAGGATATTTAAAAAATATCAAACTGCAACGGATGTAAAAACAAAGATTTTGATTTTGAGTTCGAACCCCAAAGGGTACAATATAGATAAATTGCTTGAATTTTTATCCTCAGATCAATCCGTGTTTATGTTTTATTTTATTGGACTTGAGCCCGATAAAATTGTCAATCAAATTCTCGTATCTATGTTTCAAGTAGATTTGTTAAGATCAACCATTGTGCTCAAGCATTGGTCTGGTAGAAATTCACGCGGCGTCACTCAATTTGAGGGGGATATTATTCACAAATTAATTGTCGCACCTGATAATCATGTTGATAAAAAAGAAAGTGATGATTTTTTGAAGATGTTGATAAAATTGTAAAGATGTTATAATTCCGTGCTGTTTAGAATTAGAAAATGAAGATTATATGGATTCACTATACAAACAACTCAAAAATTTCGGTGCGGTGAAAATAAATGTGCCCATGTCCAAACATACCACTTTTAATATTGGCGGTCCGGCTCATTTGTATGTTGTTGTCGAAGAAACTACCAAATTAGTGGGATTACTCAATTTTTTATCAGGCGAAGGTGTGATGTATTTTATTTTGGGCGGGGGGTCAAATCTGCTGTTTGCGGACGACGAATATGAGGGCACGGTGATAAAAATTGCCACTGACAAAATCGCGGCGTCTGGCGATACTATCATCGTCGATGCTGGGGTCGCGCTAGGCGCAGTGGTAAATTTGGCTACCCAAAATTCACTCGCTGGTTTGGAGTGGGCGGCTGGTATCCCGGGTACGGTGGGTGGGGCAGTGCGTGGCAATGCCGGCGCTTTTGGTGGGGCGACAGCAGATAGTTTGGAAAAAATTATTGTTTGGCGCGACGGCGAAGTGTTAGAATTGGCGCCCTCTGAATGTGAATTTGGTTATCGGGACAGCGCATTCAAACACAACGAAGATGTGATTTTAAGCGCGGTATTCAAAATGGTCGTGGGCGACAAACAAAAAATTCTCGCTAAATTTCAAGAAAATGTGAAATATCGTTCGACTAGATTCCCCCCCTATCCGTGCGCCGGTAGTTTTTTCAAAAATTTAGATTTGGCGAATTATGTCGGTGATAAATCAATTTTGCCGGAAAAGTTTTTGCAAGTGGGCAAAGTGGGCGCTGCCTGGTTCATTGAGCAGGCTGGAATGAAAGGTTCTGCTCACGGCGGCGCGAAAGTTTCCGATGAGCATGCGAATTTTATCGTCAATTGGAATAATGCGACTCAGTCCGATGTATTAATAGTAGTTGAGAAAGTCAAAGAAGCAGTGTATAATAAATTTGGAGTAGAACTTGAGCCGGAAGTACAAATTGTTGTTTAATAAATAGTGAGCGACTCGGATTTTGGCGTAGCGACACTGCGCCACACAAGGAGCGAGCCAAAATACCGAGGCGCGAACAGTAATTTAATTAAATATAGTGTATGCAAATCAATATCACAGGCAAGGGGATCGAACTCACCGACGCGATCAAGGATTATATCGAGAAAAAATTCGATGGCTTAGAAAAATTTTACGATCGGATCATTCGCGCCAATGTGACAGTCGGCATGGAAACCAAACATCACCTCAAAGGCCAGGTCTATATTTGTGAATGTCGATTGGAGATTCCGGGCAAAGACGTATTCGCGGAAAAGAATGAAAAAACTCTCTATAAGGCGATCGACAAAGTGCGTGACTACCTGGAAGGCGAAGTAAAAAAACACAAAGCCAAATTTTTTCGCAGTGAACAGCGTGACAAAAATGTCCGCCGCGAATCCAAAGAATATCAAATGTAATGTGAAAAAGTGGTTGGTTAAAATTTTTGCGCTATTCCAAAAGCACCTGCGCTCCATGCAAATCGGCGCGGGCGCTTTTATTATCGCGTTTTGTTTGAGTTGGGTGAATGTCGCTCATCGTCCGCACGTACGATGGGCGCTGCTGTTTTTGACCACCGGGGCGGTAATGTTTTTGGTGTATCAAATATTCAAGTATGTATATATCCAAATAGTCCGTCGCCGTAATTTGCACAGTTTTTGGCAAAACGAATTTAGCAGCTGTTTGGATGAATTATTTTTTATCGGTTCGCTTGTGTTTGTATTGGTATTTTTTCGCTACAAGATTGACGCCATGCTGTTTGGACTTTTGATTCTGTGTTTGTTTTTTACTCGCTTACATCAATATTTCGCGCGGCATGCCCTGGCGAATTTTTGGCAAAAAATAAATTTAAGCGTATTTCTGCTTTCCGGTTTCGTTTTTTTATTTGCCAACGCCACGCAAATATTCGCGCGCGAGTATTTTATATTTGACAACGCTATTCGGCCGGCATTTGTTTCATTGCGGGCATTTTCTATTACCATGTTTTGGTTGTTTGGTTTTTCGGTGGCCGGCTTGATATTTTTTTATCTCAAAAAATGGCGAAGATATTTGGCTTTATCACTGTGGTCGATTATTTTCGTGGCAGGCATGTTTTTGAGCGCGTCTAATTTGGAGGTATTGTATTTCTCCGGATTATATTTTTCACCCACCGCCTGGCAACATGCCGGTGGCGGCATGGGTGTGGCATGGAATTGGCTTACCTTAGTTTTGGTGGTTGGGTTTGTCCTTGCTTTGGTCATTTTCATAATACTTATCAATCACTTTGTCCGCGCGCTCAAATTTGCGCCCAAACGTTATTGGCGTTTTTATCTGTTAATTATCTTGGCGACCTCGATATTTTCTTTGGCGGCCACTTCCGCCTTGAAGACCACTCCGGAATTTGTTATTGTCAAATCTTTTTACGATTACTATTTTCGTGCTCGTGTCGAAGTGGCTTTGTCGCCGGTGATTTTCGAGAAATTGAGGAAATTCGGACTGAATTACGATCCGAGCGATTTTTATTTGGCGCATCGCGAGCACGCATTTGATGCCACCCCCAAGTTATTGTCTGAGAAATTCCAAACTCAAAAACCAAACATCGTAATATTTTTTCTGGAGTCTTTTTCCGCGCGCCTCACCGATGTGTATAATTCCGGCTTCAAAGATCTCACCCCCGGTCTTGACGCGATGGCCAAAAACAAAAACACTACAGTGTTTCGAAAATATTATAATGCTTCCACACCCACCATTACCGGCATCATGTCGATCCTGTGTTCATTTTTACCTCCTACCGGCCATCAGGAAATTGAAATAGAAAATAAGTTGCAACGACTCGGTCTCTTATGTTTGCCGGAAGTTTTGAAGCGCAATGGTTTTGCATATACCGGATATATCACCGCCGTTGATAAAGATTTCGCCAATAAAAGTACACTTTTGCCGAGTATGGGGGTAAAGGAGATATATGGCACGGAGGAGCTCAAAAAATATATTACCGGCGAGCCACTCGCGTGGGGATATAGCGATCATCAGATGTTGCCGGCGCTGTGGAATATGATGCAGACGCAACAACAACCATTTTTGTATATGCTGTCCACAGTGGATACGCACCCACCGTTTAATATGGCCAAAGACAGAGTGCGTTATACGCCGTATAATAGCGACGCGCTTGATATGTTTCATACTACCGATGATGCCTTCGGCAAATTTTGGGCGGAATTTCAAAATAGCGCATTTGCGAGCAATACCATTGTGATCGCAGTAGCAGATCACGCCGTGTTTCCAGCCATGTATAGTTCGGTGAAGGTCCCGGGTTATCCTGGTTGGTTGGATTTTTATGATGAAAACACTTTTATGATGTATGTACCGGATAGTGTTTTGCCAAAAGAGGTGAGTATGTATTCGTCAAGTTTAGATTTTACACCGACACTGTTGAATGTTTTGAATATTGATACCAAAAATTCTTTTGAAGGATATTCACTTTTTGATCCGGCTGGTCGGGTGAAATATCCCAACATTCTTGGCATGCACGAATTTGGGCTATACATCAATCAAGCGGGCGTAAAAGGTAAGCGAGTGGAATCGTACAATTTGCCGGACCGGATCCAGTGTGGTAATCAAGAGGCCTCTGCTACATCGTCCACCCCCTTGACTCTTTGTGAATATTTGGATTTTTATCATTGGAAAAGACAGATGTTCGAACAGGGGAGGTTTTGGGAAAAAGGAGACGTCCCTACACAATAATTCAAGAGTATTATGTTATTCAACTCCGTCGCCTTTTTAGTTTTTTTCCCGATTGTCACATTTTTGTATTTTGCTTTTCCGCCGCGTTATCGATGGTTTATATTGCTTGCCGCCAGTAGTTATTTTTACATGTGTTTCGTGCCGAAATATCTTCTGATTTTGGCATTTACGATTTTGGTGGATTATTTTGCCGGTATTTTGATTGAGCAAGCGCAGGGGAGACGTCGCAAATTGTACTTGATTGCCAGCTTGATAGCGAATGTTGGTGTTTTGTTTTTCTTTAAGTATTTCAATTTTTTCAACTATAACGCCGCTGGCATTTTGGAATTTTTGGGTTTGAATTATGCGATTCGCGATCTTTCGATATTATTACCCATCGGTTTGTCATTCCATACTTTTCAAAGTATGAGCTATACCATCGAAGTGTATCGAGGTAAGCAAGTGGCTGAAAAACGCATTGGCATTTTTGCGCTTTATGTAATGTTTTATCCTCAACTCGTGGCCGGGCCAATCGAACGCCCACAAAATCTTTTACATCAATTTTATGAGACGCATCGTTTTGAGTGGGCGCGAGTGGTATCCGGTTTACAATTGATGCTCTGGGGGTTATTCAAAAAAGTAATCATAGCCGACCGGTTGGCATTTTTTGTCAATGAAGTTTATGGGCGACCGGAACACTATCCCGGTCCGGCATTGTTTATCGCGACCGTATTTTTTGCGTTTCAAATTTACTGTGATTTTTCCGGTTATTCGGATATGGCGCTCGGCGCGGCCGAAGTCATGGGTTTCAAGTTGATGAAGAATTTCGATCGACCATATTTTTCGAAAAGTATTTCCGAATTTTGGCGTCGTTGGCATATTTCTCTCGCGACTTGGTTTCGGGATTATTTGTATATTCCGCTGGGTGGTAATCGCGTATCCCGTCCGCGTTGGCTGGGTAATCTAATGCTCACTTTTTTGATTAGCGGTCTTTGGCATGGGGCCAGTTGGAATTTTGTGGTGTGGGGCGGGCTCAATGGTTTGTACTTGGCGGTGGGGACATTTGTAGAAAAATGGAAAATCCGAACAGTCGATATTATTCAAAATAAAATGATAAAAAGTTTAGTGGGAATTTTGGAAATATCGGTCACCTTTGGTTTGGTTTGTGTTGCTTGGGTATTTTTTCGCGCGACGAGTATCGCCGGCGCGTTTGGTATTTTGATCGGCATATTTACAGGCTGGGGGCAATGGTTTTCTGTTTTTAGCGGAGATTTGTTTGTAAAAAATATTTTGATCGTAGCCACGCGTGTGGAATACATTTTTGCTTGGCTTGGAATTTTATTTCTGGTAGTGGTGGAGCGCTTGCAAGGTGAAAATGATTTGCGCGCCAGTGTCGGTGGTTGGCCAAAAGTTTTGCGGTGGGTTTGGTATTCGTTTTTATTTTTGGCGGTAATATTTTTTGGGGTATTTAAAAATAGTCAGTTTATTTATTTTCAGTTTTAGTATGAAGCGGATTTTGATATATGTATTATGTCTGGCGGTGGTGTTGTTCTCTGTTTGGATTTTGATCGGCGGGCGTATCAATCGATTGGGGCGACAATGGGCGGTATCTTATGAGATTTCCAATACATCATACGGTTATGGGGATTATTACAAGATCACTGATTTGAACGATTTTAAAATTCGGATCGACAAAGTATCCTCTCCCGAATTGCACACGGCGACCAGTGCCCAAATACTCTTGATGGGGGATTCGTTTTTCTACGCCAAAAATGATTCAGAAGTTTTTGCGAACGGACTGGAAAAAAAGATTGACAAAACGGCGTATAAGTTTCCCGACCGCACCGGTGTGCCGATTCCGGATCTCAAATCTTTGAATTACAAAAAAGGAGATAGTAAGATTTTTATTTTGGAGACGGTGGAGCGTTATACTCTCAAGCGAGCCGCCACTTATCGCGAAACTGACCCGCCTACCACTGCTTTGTCTTTTCGGGATAAAGTCAATAAGTTATGCCGTGATGTATTCGACGGTAAGGATATGGAATATTTTTTTCGGCATAATTTTTTAATTTACCCATTACGACAGTGGATAATTAATTGGAAATATCGTTATTTAGGTATGGTGGATTATCGGATACTGGCGCGGTCGTTTTCTCCCAAAATGTTGTTTAATTTTGAGGAAGTGGTATTTGCGCGCGAAGAGATAAAAGATGAGGGTATTACAAAAGCGGCGGATAATATCAAATTTTTGGCGGATAAATTGAAAAAAGATTTTAATTTGGATTTGGTATATATGATTATGCCGAATGCCTATTCGATATATTATAAACACGATGCCAGTGGGGGTGGTAGTTACAACAATTTTATTCCGCGATTACACGAAGAATTGAAAAAGCGCGGGGTAAAATTTGCAGATGTATATTCTCGGTATCGAAATTTTGCGGATAAGAGCGACAATCCGCCTTTGTATTATGCCAACGATAGTCATTTCGTGCCGCTCGGAAAATCCATTGCCATTGATGAGGTGGCCAAAGTGTTAGGCGCTAAATAGTTGCGGGTTTTGATAAAGTAAAGTAAAATATATGGTAATTAAGCCATATATTTTTTATAAGATTTTTTATGCCAAAAATTATCAAAAAGAAACTTGTGAGCAAACTCAATCCGCACTATTTGGATTTGCGGAGCAAAAATGTAGCCGCTCCCAAATATACCGATCTCAAAAAAATGGAAAAACTCGCTCGCCAAATGCGCGTTTTGATTTTTGCGCAAGTGGAGGCGGCGCAATCGGGACATCCGGGGAGCGCCAGTAAAGTAGAACAATTTTTGGCCTTGACCCTCGGCGGCGCGTTGGCGTTTGATCCGATCGATCCCAAAAATCCCGGCCGTGATCGCGTGATTTGGAGCGCTGGGCATTGCAGTCCGTGTTTGTATTCCGGGTTGGCTCTAATATATGAGGCCATGCGTCGGCAGGGGCGACAATTTATGCCCGAGGAATTACGCAGTGTGTTTCCGGAAGATCTGATTCGTTTCCGTAGAATTGATGGACCGCAGGGACATATCGAAAATTATTATCCCTTGTCGGATTATTCTACCGGCCCGTCCGGGCATGGGTTGTCGGCGGCGGTGGGGATGGCGATGGTGCATCGATCGTCGGCTCTGCCGACCAAAGTTTGGGTGATGATGGGCGACGCCGAGAGTGAAGAGGGTATTACTTATGAAGCGCGCAATCTCGCGGTCGCGACCGGCCTCGACAATTTGATCGTCAGTTTGGATTACAATCATTTTGGTATCGACGGCCCGATCGAGGAAGTGATTTCTGCGCCGTATTTGAATTATTGGCAAGGTTTGGGCTGGAATGTGATTGAAGTGGATGGGCATAATTTTTCCGAACTGATGTCAGCCTACGAGATGGCCGCTCGCGGATTTTACAACAAACGTCCGACGGTGGTGATTGCGCACACGCTCAAAGGCAAAGGCTATGGCAAAGCCGAGGGTACGGCGAATGCGCATGGCACGCCGGCTGTCCACGAGGAATATATAAAAATAATGAAAAAGTTAGGATTTAAAATTGACGACAATAGTAAAAATGTCATGGCGGATATTGAAAAAGTTTTGGAGACGATGGATTTGGCTGATGAAAAATATTTACTCGCGCGTTTGGAAATTGCCAAAGAAAATATTTTGCCGGAAAGTAAACTGGTGGCGCAAATGAAAAAGAAAATAGGGGAGCGGACGCTGGTAAGTCCGCGCGATGTCAAACGGCCGAAGAAGTTGCCGCCGGAGTTGGTATTCAAAGCAGGAGAAAAAGTGTCGATGCGTAAAGCGGTGAGCGCGTGGTGTTCTTGGTATATGAGACAGACCGCGTTTTTTTATGCCGGTGCCGGTGATTTGAGCCAATCGGTGTTGACCGATGCGGCGGAAAATATTTACGGATTGATTTCCCCCAAAAATCCATTGGGGCGCGGGGTGCGATATGGCATTGCCGAGGCGAATATGGCGCTTGCTGGGTCGGCGATGACACAAGATATTTTGCCCGGTGGATTTCGACCAGTGTCGTTGTTTGGGACTTTTGCGGTGTTCACGACGATGATGGTGAATAGTATTCGTCTGACCGTGATTGGTAATAGCCAGCGACCGGAAGCGGCGGGATTTTTTATTGCGCTCGCGTCGCATGAGGGTCCGGATATTGGGATGGACGGGCCGACGCATCAGGGGTTGTATTGGATGAGTATTTATGATGCCTTGCCGGGAATAAAAGTGTATAAGCCGATGGATGCGAACGAAGTGATTGAGATGTTGTTTTACGCGCTCGAAATTGGCGAGCCGATCGTGCTGGCAGTGCCGCGACCGGAGATGCCGGTACTGGATCGCAAAAATGTTCCGGACGCGCGTGAAGCGGGTGAGGGGGCGTATGTATATAAAAATTATAACGGCCGAGGCGCGAGGAAAATTTGTCTCGCGCTTTCCGGTCCGCAAATTTTACAAAATGTTTTGACGATTTTGCCGGATTTGGAAAAGAAATTGGATGTGAAAATTATCAATGTGACGTCGCCGGAATTATTTGAAGATTTGCGTCGGCGCGATCCGGAAAAAGCGAATCGAATTTTTGGCGATGTCGATCGCGCGTGCGTGACGGTGATTCACAATGGTTGGAAGGGTTGGCTCAATCGGTTTTTGTTGCCGGCGGATTATGAGGCGCGCAGTATTGGGGTGGAGACGTATCTGCGCTCCGGGACGAGCGCGGAGGTGTATGAATTTGCCTGGCGCCGGAGGATTTGAAGAAGAGGATTTTAGGATAAAAAAATAAGCCCGCCGAAGCGGGCTTTTATAATGCCGCTCAAACGGGCGGCAATTTGTTTTCGACATCCTGTTCGTCGGGTCGGAAACGTTTGAAGGCTATGCCGGTGATTGGGTACATGTGACATTCGACCAGCACGTCAGGTGCTGCGTCTACGACGGCGTGGAGTAGTCGGTCCGCCAACAAATTCATAGTGTTGCGGTCTTGGGCCGATTTAGTAACGACGCCCGCTTCGATGAAAACTTCTTGTTCGTACGAGTGGCCGTCGAGACAAGTTATTCTCACGTCCTCGGGCGCGATTTCGAGCGTTGCGTCGGCTACTGCGGCCTTGCGCAGGTTGTCGACCATTTTTTTGATCTGTTCTGCCGACACCTCCGGCGGTGTCGGAAAGATTTTGATTACAACTACGGACTGCTTGCTCATCAGTTTTTCCTTTCGAATCGTGTGTGTTAAGGATGATCGGGAATCGATCGTCGCCATGTTCGTCGTTGGGCAAGTGGCGCCAAGGATCCTGCTCATTAAAGCGCTTGCCATATTTATAGACAAAAGATGTTATGCCCGCACCTGCGATGATGGCCACTCCGACAAGTAGGAGTATCCAAATTATTGGGTCCACTTTTTTCTCCTCGGCCTTTTGGCCTATAATGGGTCTTTTTTTGACCCGTGAAAAGAGCTTTACGATAGATTACCATAGCACAAATCCGCCTATTTGTCAAGATGCCGAAAATCCGCTAGAATATAAGGGTTTTTCAATCAACCCCTATGCCCAATTTTATCGACCTCAAAATATCCGCGATTTCCGGCTACACTGGCCTCACTAGTCAAGAGGCGCAACAACGCGCCAAACAGTATGGCCTCAACGTGCGTCCGGCTAAAAAACGCAAATCCGGCCTGCGTCGCTTTGTCGACATTTTCACTGAGCCGATGATGTTTTTGATTCTGGTGACAGGTGTGCTGTATTTTATTTTTCATGATTGGATAGAAGCGGTGATTATCCTGATTTCGATTATCCCGATTGGCCTCATCGAATTCGTGCAAGAAGGCCGTACCGACAAGGCGATCGAAGTGCTCGACAAGTTTATGGTGCAATACGCGCTCATCTATCGCGATGGCAAATTACAAAAATTGGAAACAAAATATTTGGTGCCGGGTGATTTGGTTCACCTCACTGCCGGCGATAAAATTCCCGCTGATGGCATATTGATCAATTCACCCGGGCTGGCAGTGGACGAATCGATTTTGACCGGCGAATCCGTCACGGTGGTAAAAGCGCAATTAGAAAATTTAGACGCGCCCAAAGACGAAAATAATTTATTTCAAGGCACGATGGCTGCGCAAGGCGAGGGGCAATTGCTGGTGCTCGATACTGGCATTGCTACTAAATACGGCCAGCTCGGACAACTCCTCGAAAGTATTGAAAACCAAAAAACTCCTTTGCAGAAAAAAATTCATAGTTTGGTGCGCACCGTGGCGATTTTTGCATTTGTATTTGCCGGACTGACCGCCTTGCTCGTCGGGTTAGCGCACGGACTACTCGAAGGAGTGCTTGCCGGTCTCACCATGGCGATGTCGATTATCCCCGAAGAATTTCCGGTGGTGTTTTCGGTTTTTCTGATTTTGGGAGTGCTTCGTCTCGCCAAACAAAAAGCGTTGACCCGTCAAATGGTAATGGTGGAGACGCTCGGCAGTGCCACCGTGATTTGTTCCGACAAAACCGGCACGCTCACGCAGGGTAATATGTCGCTGGAGCAAATATATTATCGTGGAAAGTTGGTGGAAGTAAAAAATTCCGCGACGGCCACTGATCATTTTTCCGAGTTGATTAGCGCGTCTCTGCTCGCGCTCGAACGCGTGGCGGTGGATCCGATCGAAATTGCGATGCAAGATTTCGCGCGGGCGCACGGCGTGGATCCTGAAGAATTTTACGCGCGTTATGCTCTCAAACACGACGCCCCGTTTGATGCCAAGACCAAAATGGTGCATCATCTTTGGCAAAATAACGAAACCGGCGCGTGTGGACAATATACGGTGGGCGCGCCCGAATCAGTGTTGGCTTGTTGTGATTTGTCAGCTGATGAGTACGCGCAAATTTTGGCGGTCAATGATAAAATTTCCGGTCAAGGTTTTCGTCTGATCGCGGTGGCGCAAAAGACGGCGAGTTGTACGGATAAGGTGGAATTTTTCGGTTTGCAATTTGTAGGCCTGCTCGTGATGCGTGATCCGGTGCGTGAAGGGGTGAAAGATGCAATCGCTATGTGTCAGGAAGCGGGGATTCGCGTAATGATGATTACCGGCGACAACAAATTGACCGCGCACAGCGTGGCTGAAAGTCTCGGTATGAAACACAACGAAGAAATGATTAGTGGTGATGAATTGGCCGAATTGACCGCCGAGGGATTACTCAAAATTGTCAAAACGCACGATATTTTCGCGCGCATTCGTCCGGAACAAAAATTTGCGATTGTGGAGGCTCTGCAAAAACACGGCGAGGTGGTGGCGATGACTGGTGATGGGGTGAATGACGCGCCGGCGCTCAAAAAAGCGAATATTGGCATCGCGATGGGTGAACGCGGGACGGAAGTGGCGCGCGCGGCCGCCGGTATGATACTGCTCGATGATAATTTTTCCAGCATTGTGGACGCGGTGAAAGAAGGCCGCCGTATTTACGATAATATGCGCAAGGCGTTTATGTTTTTGTTTGTTTTTCATATTCCGATTGTCGGGCTCGCGGTGATTCCGTTATTATTTAATCAGCCGATGATTTTCATGCCGATTCATATTATATTTTTGGAGTTGATTTGTGATCCGGCGGCGGTGCTCGGGTTCGAACGTGATCGCGCGCGGCGCGGACTTTTGCAAGAGCCGCCGCGACCGGCGAGTGAGCCACTCATTGATCCGAAGCGTTGGTGGCGAATTGTGGTGCAAGGTTTGAGTATTTTGGCAGTGTCGCTCGGATTTTATTATTACGGCGTGCGTATTGGTGGCGCCGAGCTGGGTCGTACGCTCGCTTTTTCGACTTTGGTAGTGTCGCAAGTGGCGTTGATTTTACTGACGCGCGAATGGGTGCAGGTGAAGAGTAATATTTTATTGTTAATAATTTCGGCTACCACATTGATGGCGCTGGTGTTTTTACTCACTGTGCCGTTTTTGCAGACAATTTTTCACTTCGTGCCGATCGGTTGGGAACTCATCGATAGCGTGATTTTGATTCCGCTTGCGGTGATGGCGATGATTGGGGTGTTGGTGAGAAAATAATTACAAATCCGCCCATTTGTCAAGCCTCTCAAAATGATGTAAAATTAAGGGTGTTTTAGTATCTCAAATATACCAATATGCCAAAGAAAATCTCAGTCGCGGTGCTCGGCGCCGGCAATATGGGCACAGCGATCGCGCAGGTGGTGGCGAAAAACGGTCATCCGGTGAAATTGTGGAATTACGAAGGCGATCCGGAGCCGCTTGCGCAAATTGCCGCGGCGCAGGAAAATAAAAAATATTTAGCCGGCATTGTATTGTCTCCCAATATCCACCCTGAACCAAATCTCGAAGCGGCAGTCCAAGCCACACAAGTAGTAATTTTTTGCGTGCCCAGCAATTTTATGGCGGCGCTCATCGAACGCGCGGCCCAGATTTTGCCATGCGGCGTGGTGTGTGTCGATGCCTCCAAGGGTTTGGATGAAAAATCCTTGTTTTTGGTGCCGGATATTATTGCTGAAAAAATACCGGAGTGTCTCAGTAAAAGTGTGGTCAGTATTTCCGGTCCGGCGATCGCGCGCGATATGGCCGAAGGCAAATTTACCGCGATGAATGTGGCGAGTAAAGACGCCAAGTCGATCAAAATTGTTCGTAAAATTTTCGAAAGCGCCAATCTCAAACTCGTGCCGACTAAAGATGTGGTCGGGGTCGAACTTGCCGGATCATTCAAAAATGTGTACGCGATCGCGATGGGGATTTGCGACGGCCTCGAGTATCCGATGAACACCAAAGCGGCCTTGCTCGTGACGGCACTTAAAGAAGTGAGTATTTTGATCAAAAAAATGGGTGGCAAATCCGCCACGGTTTATAATCTTGCTGGCCTCGGTGATTTGGCGGCTACCGGATTGTGTACCATTTCGCGCAATCGTCGTTTTGGAGAATTTTTGGCCAAAGGCAGTAAGCGCGACCAGGCGATCGCGCAAGTCGGACAGACGGTCGAAGGCATCGGCGCGTGCAGGGTTCTCAAAATGCTTGCCGAAAAACATCATGTCAAAATGCCATTCGCGGATTTTGTGTACGAAGTAGTTTTGGAAGAAAAACCTGCGAGCGAAATGTTAAAAAAGTTGTTATTAAGTTATAAATAATCGAGCGCATCAGTTTTTTTTGCATAGCGACACTGCGCAGCACAAGGAGCGAGCAAAAATACTGAGACGCGAGAAGCTGGTTATGCGCTCATTCGAAGACAAACAAATTCGTTGGCTCTCGATAGCTTTTTTATTTATTGCGATAGTTATCATCGCGCGTCTTTTTGTAATGCAAGTTTATGAGCATGCCTACTACGACGCTCTTGCCACCGGCACGCACGAAATTTACGAACGCCTATTCCCGACACGCGGCACGATTTATTTTCAAGACACCCGCACCAATACGGAATACCCGGTAGCGGTAAACAAAGATTTTTATCTCATTTACGCCGTGCCCAACGAGATTGAGCCGGCGGATGTAGTGTCCACCACAGACAAATTGGCAGTGATTTTGAAAGTCGATGATATTGAAAAACAAAAACTTTTGGAAAAATTGAGTAAAATTGGTGATGTGTATGAGTCGATTGCGAAAAAACAATCGGAAAATGCAATTAACGAGATTAAGGCGCAAGGGCTCCCGGGCATACATGCTACCGCTCAAACCTTTCGTTATTATCCGGAAAACGATTTGGCTGGCAATATTTTGGGTTTTACTGGTTTTGATGATAATGGCAATCTGGTGGGGAGTTATGGTGTGGAAGGTTATTGGAACAAAATAATTTCCGGGCGCGGCGGATTTTTGTTTGGTGAAAAAGGCGCGAAAGGGGGTTGGATTGCTCTAGCTGGACGCACACTCACTCCGGCGGAAGATGGCGCGGATTTAGTTTTGACAATTGATCGGGCGATTGAATTTAAGGCTTGCGAACGTCTCAAAGTCGGTATGGAAGAATATAAAGCAAAAAGCGCATCGCTCACTTTGTTAGATCCAAAGACAGGCGCTATTATAGCAATGTGTAGTTATCCGAGTTTTGACCCCAATAATTATTCGAAAGTAGAAGACGAAAGAGCGTTCAACAACACGAATATTTTTACACCATACGAACCAGGGTCGGTATTCAAACCGATCACGATGTCGGCGGCGTTGGATTTAAATTTGGTCAATCCCAATACGACTTTTACTGATCCGTGCACGCGCAAGTTTAGTAATTTTACTATTCACAATGCTTTGAATAAATGCCATGGCACTATTACGATGACCAATGTTTTGGAAAATTCGGTGAACACTGGTATGATTTGGGTAGAAGAAAAAATCGGTCAAGATAAGTTTCATGAATATGTGGACAAGTTCGGTTTTGGACAAAAAATTGGCGCGACTATGAATACTGAGGCGAAAGGCAATGTTGATCAACTAGACCGCAAACGAGCGGTGGATTATGCGACCGCGTCTTTTGGACAAGGGATCACCGTCACACCACTGCAACTCGCGATGGCATACGGCGCGCTCGCGAATGGTGGACGGATGTTCAAGCCGTATGTAGTGTCAGAGGTGCGCTATGCAAATGGCAAAAAAGAAAAAACTGAACCGGAAATGATAGATAATGTAGTTTCTGAATACACCAGCAAAATTATTACCGGTATGCTTACCTCGGTGGTGGAAAAAACATATTTTCGTAGTGTGAAAATGAAAGATTATTTCATTGCCGGGAAAACGGGTACTGCGCAAATTCCTGGGCCAGGCGGGTACGGCGAAGAAACCAACCATACTTTTGCGGGTTATTTTCCAGCGGAAAATCCGAGATGGGTGATGATTGTGAAATATGAGGCGCCGGAACGTCAATGGGCCGAGAGCACGGCCGCGCCAGTCTTCAAAGATGTGGCGGATTTTGTGTTGGATTATTACGCGGTAAAAAAAGAACGATAAGGGGCGCGACGAATAATAAATATAAAATAAAAAAAGCGGGGGAGGCCCCGCTAGCAATTGTGTATTTCGACTGTTTATCGCGGCCGAAGTCTCCATAGAATTTCATATGCGTCCCGCATATACTCCGGGACGTAAACGTCTTCGTTCGCTTCTGCGCGCAAGACGATTTTTCCGTCTTTGATGACACGGGCGGACATTTTGACGATCCTGTTTTTGCGACAGTCTTCAATATATCCGATATGAATCGTCCCGTCTTTTTTGTTGGGCAAGACGATGTTCGATGGCGCCCGCAATTCGATCTGCCCAAACGGCCAACGACCGTCATAGACGATATCAACGAATCCGCGCGGACATTCAGTGGGGTTGGAGTGACATTCGGCGATGATCGTCACCCAACGTTCGCCGGACTTGAGTGGTGGCAAGGGGTTGAGATTCATTTGCCGGACGGTGAGCACCGCCGCCTGGTAAAGAGCGGATTTCTTGATCTCGCGACGGTCGTGGTTGAACCATGCGGCCAGCGCTTCCAAAATCTTGCGGAAAAATTTTAGCACGTTCTCCTCCTTACCACATAGGTGGCGTTATTGGGGGTATGTATTTTTGAAAACTAGCTATACGGTAGTACAAATATGTCGGCTTGTCAAGATTATTGAAATGTTGTAAAATACCACTGTTTTTAGCCTATTTTATTTCTTTTGTTTATGCTCCGCACTATCCTAATATATATCTTACGTCTGCTCGCGCAAAAAATTATCAAAAAATATAATCCCGATGTGGTGGGTATCACCGGCTCGGTCGGCAAGACCTCGGCCAAAGAGGCGGTTGCGGCCGTTTTGAGTTCGAAATTCAACGTCCGTTGGAACCAGAAAAATTATAACAATGAAATCGGTTTGCCGCTTACGATTATCGGTATTGACCATACCCCCGGTCAGTCTTTGTTTGGTTGGGCTAGAGTTTTTATTCAGGCGCTCAAATTATTGTTTATTCGTTCGACCGATTATCCCGAGGTGCTAGTGCTCGAAATGGGCGCAGACAAACCGGGCGACATCAAATACCTCACCGACATCGCGCCGTGCAAGGTGGGTGTACTCACTGCGATCGCGCACGCGCATACTGAATATTTCAAAACATTGAAAAAAATCGCGCAGGAAAAACGCACAATAATTTCTCATCTCAAAAACGACGGCTTTGCGATTTTGAATTTTGATTATGATCTCGTGATGGAAAATCGCAACAAAACTTCGGCCGAGGTGATTACGTATGGTTTCAAAGACGGCGCGGATTTGCGCGCGAGTGATGTCAATTTGATTGTAGATGAAAAAACCGGCGCGCCGACTGGATTGAATTTCAAAATATCTTTCAAAGGAAATATTGTGCCGGCATTTTTGCCGGGCGTGGTAGCGGAACATCTCATCTATGCGCCGCTCGCGGGTATGGCGGTGGGGCTGGTGTTTGGGATCAATCTGGTGGAGGCGATTGAGGCAATAAAAAATATTAAACCGCTGGCCGGACACATGCGAGTGATTCATGGCATTAAAAATACTTTGATCATCGACGATACCTATAATTCCAGCCCAGAGGCGACCAAGTCCGCGCTGTATACGCTTACCAAAATCGTCACGCGACCGGGCGCAGAAAAATATGCGGTGCTGGCGGATATGCTCGAACTGGGCGGTGAAACCGAAAATTCGCACCGCGAAGTGGGGATGAAGGTGGCTGAGCTCGGCGTGGATTATCTCGTGACGGTAGGGGAGGCGTCCAAAATTACCGCGCAGGCGGCGCAAGATTATGGTCTCGACGGTAATCAAATTGCGAAATTTGCGACCGCGATCGAGGCCGGCAAATTTTTACAAGAAAAAATAAAAGAAGGGGACTTGGTACTCATCAAAGGTTCGCAAAGCATGCGTATGGAAAGGGCGGTCAAAGAAATTATGGCGGAGCCGCTCAAAGCCGGCGAGCTCTTAGTGCGGCAAGGATCAGAATGGGAAGGAAAATAGCGCGCGACAGTATTTTTACTCGCTCCTTGTGCTGCGCAGTGTCGCTACGCAAAAATCTGTCGCGCGCTATTTTTTATTAATTATTTATGATGGTATTTTTGTTATACATTGCAGGCTTCATTTTTGCCGTTGTTTTGATTTCCACACTCATCGGTATTCCGTGTTTGCCGACCCACCGCGCGCAGGCGCGCAAGATGATCGAGCTCGCGGCAATCAAACCGGGCGATATGATTTTTGATTTGGGTGCCGGACATGGGCGATTGTTGTTTCTCGCGGCCGAGGCTGGCGCTACGGCGATCGGGTATGAACTCAATCCGATTTTGGTGTTGTATGTTCGATTGCGCGCGTTTTTGTATAAACAGAAGAATGTCCAAATTTATTGTCAATCACTATTTACCGCCGATGTCAAAAATGCCGATACGGTATTTTGTTTTTTGTTTCCCAAGTATATGGCCAAATTGGAAGAGAAAATATTTTCCGAAATGAAACCGGGGGCGAAAATTATCGCTTACGTTTTTCCTTTTCCCCACAAAAAACACGTCCTCAAAACCGAGGGCGTGTTTGTGTATCACGTTTGAGGAAGCAGATAATTTCTTTTGTAGCCCGTACGGGAATCGCACCCGTCTTTGCGCCTTGAGAGGGCACTGTCCTAACTGATAGACGAACGGGCCATCTTACGTGGCCGCGTTTTAGGTAGGCAGGCCACAATGCAAACATCTTATCATCAAACCGTCGAAAAGTCAATCGCCGGGCTGTTTACAATTGGCGAAATTAAAGATAATATAGAGTATATGAAAAAGACTTTAATTATCACCCTCGAATATCCGCCGCAAATTGGCGGCATTGCCAGTTATATATATAATTTGGCGGCGCACTTGCCGGTAGAGCAAGTTGTGATTTGCGCACCCAAAATTAAAGGCGACACTGAATTTGATCAAAAAAATCCGTGGAAAACTTATCGCGTGCGCCCGTTATTTTTATTGTTTTGGCCGCGTTGGTTTCGACTTCTGTGGCACGCGTGGAGAATTTGCAAAAAAGAAAAGATTGAGCAGGTATATATTCACCATGCCTTGCCAGTCGGATACATCGGATTGTTTTTATTGAAAATAATGACATTGCCCTACACGATTTTTATCCACGGCAGCGATCTTTTTTGGGCGCGTAAAAATTGGTGGAAGCAGAGGCAATTCCGACGCGTGTGTGGTCGGGCGCAGACCATTGTTGTCAATAGTGAATACATACGCCACGAACTCGGCAATACGGTAGAAAATTTGAGCGACGTGCGCGTGGTGTATCCTTGCGCGGCCG
>Ga0208373_1002077_pt1 | contig 23560 bp, 25 predicted proteins | sample RifOxyC2_FD_184036 | JGI IMG/M metagenome (GOLD analysis project Ga0208373, IMG submission 184036) | Soil microbial communities from Rifle, Colorado - Rifle Oxygen_injection C2 (SPAdes) | ecosystem: Environmental > Terrestrial > Deep subsurface > Rock core/Sediment | place: Rifle, Colorado... | reverse complement strand
TGCGGATTGCCGAGGATATCTGAAGAAACCCAAGGCTCTTCGGTAACGGCAAACACTCTGCTCCACTTTGGATCCATTGATGCTTTCTTTAATATTTCATTTACTTCTTCGGCGGTAGTTGCGCGCTTTGCGATGAAAGTCACATCCACGATACTTCCTGCCGGTACTGGCACACGGATAGAAATACCATCAAAAAGATTATCCAATTCTGGATAGGCTTTGGTAACTGCAATCGCTGCACCGGTTGATGACGGTACAATGTTCTGCGCTGCAGCACGACCTTCTCGCAAATCTTTTTTACTTGGTCCGTCGACGAGTGCCTGAGTTGCAGTGTATCCATGAACAGTATTTAAAATCGCTTTTTCTATTCCTAGCGCTTCGCTCAAAATTCCAATGAGTGGCGAAGCAGCGTTGGTAGTACATGACGCATTGGAAGTAATGTCGCAAGTTCCGAATTTATCTTCGTTTACTGACATAAGTATGGTTTCACCTGGGAAAGATCCATCGCCTTTGGATGGTGCAGTTATAACTACCTTCTTTGCACCTTGGTCGAGGTGAAACTTTGCTTTCTCGTAGGCGACGAATAGTCCGGTGGACTCGACAACAACATCAATATTTAATTCTTTCCATGGAAGCTTGGTGGTGTCTTTCTCAGAAATAACTTTTACCAATTTACCGTCTATAGCTATGCCTCCTTCCTTGATCTCGATATTTTTCGGCCAAGTTCTATATACTGTGTCGTATTTCAAAAGGTAGGCCATACTCTCAAGTGTTCCCAAGTCATTCAGCGCTACTATTTCAATATCATTCCTTTCCCAGGCAATCTTCAAAAAAGCTCTACCTATTCTGCCAAATCCATTAATAGCTACCCTTATCTTTTTATCCATAAATTCTATAAATAATTACTGTTAAATTCGAACAAGCCAATTATACCAAAACTAAGAAAAATATGTATAATGCTTACTGTAAATTATGCCAGATAAAAAAACAGATCAATTCATACATCTTCATACCCATTCCCACTATTCCCTGCTCGACGGACTCTCAAAAGTAGAAAACATTGTGAAGATAGCCAAAGAAGCCGGCATGCCGGCCATAGCCCTGACCGACCACGGCAACATGTACGGTGCCATAGAATTTTACAAGGAATGCAAAAAAGCTGGGGTTAAACCCATTATTGGTTGCGAGGTATATGTAGCCGAAAGAAAAAGAACAGATAAAGAACCCGGCACAGACAACAAACGCTACCACCTTATATTGCTGGCCAAAAATTTAAAAGGTTACAAAAATCTGATGCGCATTGTGACCGAGGCTAACCTAACCGGCTACTACTATAAACCTCGAGTTGATATGGATTTACTTCGTGAATTTCACGAAGGTATAATCGCGCTCTCAGGTTGTATGGGAGGCAAACTCTCGCGTGCGATACTCGGAGGCGACATGGAAAAAGCCGAAGCCCTGATACTAGAACACCAAGACGTATTCGGTAAAGAAAATTATTTTCTGGAAGTTCAATCCCACCCGCACATAGAACGCGACAAAGAACTGCGTGACATCCTAGTAACCCTAGGTAAAAAGTTTGATATCCCAGTTGTCGCCACCCAAGACTCACATTATCCGTGCAAAGATGACCATAAAGCTCACCATACTCTGCTCCAGGTAAACACCGGTGCCGACGGCAAAGACTCAAGTAAATTTGAATTCTCGGATGATGATTTCTCGCTGATCGATACCAAAACTGCTTTGGAATATTTCTCTGATTATCCAGAAGCTGTCACAAACACAAATATAGTGGCAGACATGTGTGAAGATTATGAGATAGAACTAGGTAAAGCTTACTTCCCGGAATTTAAAATCGAAGGCGACCGCGATCCAAACGAAGTGTTGAAAGAACAATCTTATGCCGGATTTGAATTCAGAAAACTTCCACAAGATAAAAGTTATACCGAGAGACTTGAATATGAATTGGGAATAATTAAACAAAAAGGATATCCTACGTACTTCCTGGTTGTGGGAGACCTGCTAAAATTTGCCCGCGCGAATGGAATACTGACAAACATCCGAGGATCGGTTGCCGGATCGCTGACTACGTACTTACTTGGAATTACCAACGTAGATCCACTGGTATACAAACTACCCTTCGAACGATTCCTAAATCCAGAACGTCCTTCGCTTCCCGATATCGACATGGACTTTGCCGACAACCGCCGAGCGGAAATGATTCATTACGTAAAACAAAAGTACGGCGAAGACCGGGTGGCGCAGATAGGAACTTTCGGTACCATGATGGCCAAAGGTTCCGTACGTGATGTTGCCCGTGCACTCGGTTACGAATACTCCATCGGGGATAGAATCGCCAGTATGATACCGCTCGGTTCACAAGGAACACCGATGACCATAGAACACGCATTTGAACTCGTGCCCGAACTCGCCGAAGCTTACAAAAAAGAAAAAGACACAAAAGAAATAATAGACCTAGCTAAAAAAATGGAAGGTTGTGTCCGGCACGTGTCGGTGCATGCTGCCGGTATCGTGATCGCCCCGAAACCACTGTATGAATTCACCCCAATTCAATACGATCCAAAAGGTGGTGACGTTATAACCCAATACGACATGTATCAGATCGAGGATGTGGGTCTACCAAAATTCGACTTCTTGGGTATTCGAAACTTGTCTATCCTAGCGGACGCGGTCAAAATTGTAAAAAGAACCAAAGGCATCGAAGTAGATTTGGAGTATGTAGACATTGCTGACAAGAAAACTTTCGAATTGCTTGCCTCTGGCCAGACAGAAGGACTTTTCCAATTGAACGGTTCTGGTATGACTGCGTATCTGAAACAACTAAAGCCGTCCACCATCCACGACATCAACGCTATGGTGGCGCTGTATCGACCGGGACCGATGCAGTTCATTCCTTTGTATATTGAACGTAAACACAATCCCCGCCTAGTGAAATACATGGACCCAATGCTGGAACCAATTTTGAAGCAGACCTATGGAGTGCTCGTTTATCAAGACGACTTGCTGATGATTGCTATTAACATTGCAGGATACAGCTGGGGTGAAGCTGACAAATTTCGTAAAGCTGTGGGTAAAAAGATTCCCGAAGAAATGGCCAAGCAAAAAGAAATATTTATCCAAGGTTGCGTAAATCACAGCAAGTGGCCACTTAAAAAAGCACAGGAACTGTGGGCCTGGATAGAACCTTTTGCCGCCTATGGATTCAATAAAGCACACTCCGCCTCCTATGGACGTGTGGCGTATCAAACCGCCTACATGAAAGCCAACTTCCCTGTCGAATATATGACGGCGATACTGACCGCGGAGTCCGGCGATGTAGAGAAAATTTCTGAAATCGTACATGAGTGTAAAAACATGAACATCAAAGTTCTACCACCAGATGTAAACGAAAGTTATAAAGCATTTACGTATATCAACGAAGACACTATTCGATTCGGACTCTACACTGTGAAAAATCTAGGTGGCGACATTGGCGAAGCCATCATCGAAGAACGCAAGCAAAACGGGCCTTATACTTCGATTGGTAACTTCCTCGACCGAGTGAAACATAAAAATTTAAACAAGAAATCCATGGAAGCTCTGATAAAGTCCGGTAGCATGGATGCATTTGGAGATCGCGGAGTTCTTTTAGCAAACCTAGAAGACATGCTTTTGTACAACAAAGAAGCCAACAAAAAACCTGAAAACCAAGCTTCCCTTTTCGGCGGAGCAATGGAAGTCAAAGCTCCAGAATTTCAATTGCGCGAAGCAGAGGTGGCGACCCAAAGTGAAAAACTAGGCTGGGAGAAAGAATTGTTGGGGTTATATATTTCTGGCCATCCACTCGACCGACTACGAGACAAACTCAAAGACAAACCAGTCAACATTAAAAAAATAAAGGAAGAACTCGGAAATGGCCACCCTATCACCATCGGCGGTATGTTCACCGCAGTGAAACAAGTAATAACCAAAAAGAACGAACGCATGGCCTTTGTAACAATTGAGGACTTAACTGGTAACATCGAGGCTGTGGTCTTCCCAAAACTTTTCCAAGCCAACATCGAACTAATAGTTCCTGAAAAATGCATCGCCATCTCAGGCAAAGTGACAATCCGAAACGGCGAAAAAAGCTTGATGATAGAAGCGATAAAAGAAATCTAGTTATACAACGTCATCGCCTTTTGGAGGCTTTCGGTATAGATGACTTCGATAGCTTCGCCGATAGATTTGGCGAGTTTTTTGAGTTTGTCGAGTTCTTCTTTTTTGAAATCACTCAGGAGGAAGTTGTGAACTTTGTCTTCGCCTTGAGGCTTCTTGGTTTTACCCGTTGGAGTGGTCGGACAAATCCCAATTCTAATTCTGGCAAACTCACGTGACTTCACAGACTTGATAATGGACTCAACTCCATTATGTCCCCCGCTGGAACGATTAAAAGATATTTTTATTTTACCAAAAGGCAGATCGATGTCGTCATAAATTACTATCAAATTAGCTAAGTCTTTTTTTGACTTCATTAATGGACCAACTGATTTACCTGAGTTGTTCATAAAAGTATCCGGGGTTAGATATTTCACACCCTTGAGCTCAAGCTTGTCTTCCAGAATCTTGGTTATGATTCTACCCGCATTATGTCTGGTGTTTTTGTATTCTTCGCCTGGATTACCAAGCCCTACCACTAATTTCATGCTTTGCATTATATCATATAATTGTGGTATTATGAGCCCTATGGAAGAAGAAAAAATCGTTACTCCAGACACTTCGACTCCCCAAAAACCCGGAGGTATTTTCAGTTATATCTGGGAAATGCTACGTTTTGTAATACTCGCTATCATCATAGTTGTGCCTATTCGTGTTTATGTGGCACAGCCTTTCGTGGTCTCTGGAGCCTCCATGGACCCAACTTTAGAAAACGGTGAATACCTGATAATAGACGAAATCTCCTACCGATTAAACGACCCCGAGCGTAGTGATGTGATAGTTTTCAGATATCCAAAAGACACCACAAAATTCTTTATTAAAAGAATCATTGGCCTACCTAACGAAACAGTAGAAATAAAAGACGGAGTCGTGACTATATATAACGAAGAAAATAAAAACGGTCTAACCCTGGACGAATCTTTCTTGGTAAACCATTCCGGTGGTAATTCGTATTTAAAATTAGGCAATGAAGAATACTTTGTTATGGGAGACAACAGACCAGCCAGCTCAGACTCTAGATACTGGGGACCTGTACCAAAAGACAACATAACAGGCCGAGCTATTGTCCGCCTATTACCACTTAAAAAAATAAGCCTGTTCCCAGGTAAGTTTGAACAAAAAACCAATGAATAAAAACAAAGAAAAAAAAGTAGTTACCAAAAAACCAAAAGAAGGTAACAAAAATAAAGAAATCGCTTCCCCGAAAGGCATGCGAGACATCATGGACGAAGAGTTTTACGCCTTCCAAGGTTTTTTTGAAAAAGCCCAAGAAGTTGCAGTGTATTATGGTTTCCGACCAATCGAAACTCCAATAATGGAATCAGAAGACATCTTTACCAGCAGTATCGGCAAAGGAACTGACGTTATCGACAAAGAAATGTACTCTTTGAAAACTAAAGGTGGCGACCAACTGGCATTAAGGCCTGAACACACTGCCCCACTTACCCGCGCCTATTTAGAACACGGCATGCAGAGCCTGCCTCAGCCAGTAATGTTTTATCAATACGGTCCTGTGTTCCGTCACGACAAACCACAACGCGGACGATACCGACAATTCTATCAATTCGACCTTGATGCTCTAGGTAGTGATAAAAGCATCATGGATGCACTCGTCATCAAAGCTGGTATGTCTATCTTGGAAGAAGCTGGCGCCACTAACCTGTCCATAGACATCAATTCAATCGGAGACAAAGAATGTCGTGGTGGATATCTGAAAGAACTCACCAACTACTACAAGAAAAACTTGTCTCAACTTCCTGCGATTGATCGAGAAAGATTAAAGACCAATCCTCTCCGTATCTTGGATTCCAAGGAAGAAAAAACCAAAGAGATCAACGAAGGCGCGCCCGACGCTATCTCGCACCTCTGCCCTTCGTGCAAAAAACACTTCAAAGAAGTCCTGGAGTATTTAGAAGAAATGGGTATTCAATACAACTTGAACAAAAACTTGGTACGCGGACTATCCTACTACACCAGAACTGTTTTTGAAATTATAGAAAATGGTATTAGTGAAGACGGATCCCCTCTCACCATAGCTTCCGGTGGCAGATACGACTACCTCGCCAGACAAATAGGTGGGAAAAAGGATGTTCCTTCTGTGGGCTTCTCTGTAGGAGTAGATCGCATTGTGGCTTCTCCTTGGTACAAGAAACTCTCTCCTCGCATCATGAAGAAACCGAAAGTGTATTTCATTCAACTCGGCATGGAAGCAAAACTAAAAAGCTTAAACGTTATCGAGATCCTACGTAAAGCACACATCCCGATGGCGCAGTCACTGTCCAAAGACTCCCTAGGAGCCCAACTCGCTATCGCTGAACGGTTGCAAATCCCTTATACTATGATTTTTGGAACCAAAGAAGCTATCGACGGAACAGTGATTGTTCGCAACATGTCAAACAGATCCCAGGAAACAGTCAAACTCAGCAAATTACTTGAATACTTGAAGGAACTAAAATAAACAATGGTCAAAAAGATTTTACAAAAGGAAGAAAAAGTCTTGCGCGAAATAGCAAAAGAGATTCCGATTGAAAAAATACCAACCCCTAAGATTAAAAAGATTCTGACAGAGATGTCACTGTCTTTGGCGAGCCAAGAAGATGGTGTAGCCATAGCTGCCCCACAGATCGGGTATTCCCTGCGCATCTTTGTTGTGGCTGGTAAAATCTTCCAAAAGGATTTCCTGGACAAGCGTGGACGAGTAACCGACGGGAAGAAGGGTAAAACCGGTGAGATAATAAAAGACCTGGTATTTATAAATCCGAAAATAACCAAGCTTTCTCGTGAACGTGAATGGATGCCAGAGGGTTGCCTCTCCGTCAGACCGCTTTATGGCAAGACCTACAGAGCCAAGAAAGCCACCGTAGAAGCTTATGATGAAACTGGTAAGAAATTCTCTCGCGGAGGGTCGGGACTTTTAGCACAGATCTTCCAACACGAAACCGACCACCTAAGTGGAATACTCTTCATCGACCACGCCAAAGACGTAAAAGAAGAGCAATTTCTAAATGACGAAAACGAAGATTAATTTTGTATTTTTTGGTACACCAGACGTAGCTGCTCGAACCTTGGATATTTTGAAGGAAGCAGGCTTTTTGCCATCTCTAATAGTAACTTCACCCGACAAACCGCAAGGACGAAAAATGCTACTGACTCCCCCTCCAGTTAAAGTCTGGGCAGAAGAAAACAACATTCCATACATACAGCCAGAAAAGATTACCAAAGAAAAAATCGATGGTGCTTTGAGAACCTCTTCGCAGTGCGACGGCGCGAGAAAAGCGATTTTCCAGCAGGAAAATACGCGTGGTGAACAAAGTATCGTCGATTTTTTCTTAGTAGTCGCTTACGGCAAAATTCTGCCAGAAGAAGTAATAAAATTACCCAGGTTAGGCTCAATCAATATTCACTACTCTCTGCTACCTAAATACCGTGGAGCATCCCCTGTCGAATCGGCAATCTTGGCCGGAGAAACTGTCACCGGAGTAAGTATCCAACAAATGGAATTCAAAATGGACGCGGGCCCAATACTAGCGGAAGAAAAAGTTGCCATATTGCCAACCGAAACAACCGAAGAATTGCGATCCAGACTTATAAAAATAGGTGGTGAACTTTTGGTAAAAATACTCCCTGACTTTATTGCGGAAGTCGGACTTCCGCGGATAAAACAAGATGAATCTCAGGCCACCTTTTGCAAGAAAATCAAAAAAGAAGACGGCCTAGTGGATCCATTCAATGACGACCCAACCAAAACCTACAACAAATTCCGCGCCTACCACAAATGGCCTAGGATTTTCTATTTTGAGAATGGTAAGCGTGTGATAATCACCGACGCTGAACTAAAAGACGGCAAATTCGTAATCAAGAAAATAATACCCGAGGGTGGTAAAGAGAAAAGCTATTAACTACTTTGTTCCACTTCTCCAAGAAACATCAAAAAAAGATTTCAAAGTTTGGTAAATATCTGTTGATGTAAGGAGGGTTCCAAAAGGCTCTTCATGGGTTGTAATAAATGCTACGTATTTTTCATCCCACAGTAGAATTGTTGTGTCAACCACTATATCTTTGGGTAAAAATCTTACCTCTCTTTTAAATTCATTAGAAGTACCAATTGATGGATCTGTGGTTTTGCGCTCACGGTAAGGACGCAGGCTATAACTAGTGATACCTTTTGTCGAACGACGGAGAAAATAGTCTGCTATAAATTTTTTTCCTAATACATCAAAAATCCCTGACTCAGACAAAATAGAATATACTACTTTGTGATTTCCGATGATTGATTTAGAAAACAACTTTTGAACACTTTCTGTTCCTTGAAAAAATTCAACTTTTGGCTGAGCTAGTGCTTTCTTCGCTATTTTTGACACAAGTAATGGTGTGAGAGTTTCTATGGCCTTCGTCATTTCTATAAGGTCTTTTTGTTTTTTATTTACTAAGTGCTGAACTTGATTAAATGATTCAAATCTAAGTTTGCGTCCATAATTCGTTCCTTGATATGTACAAAGACCTGACTCAACAAGAGACCGAGCTACGTTATAAGCATTAGTCCTGTTAATATTACAAAGTTTAGCAAGCATATTTATCGAAAGTGCCCCGTAAGGCATTCCTGTTAAATACACCGTCGATTCAAGCTCGCTGAAACCAGCTTTTTGTAATAATACTTTCGCCTCTATATTTGGGCTTTTATTCATTTCTAAATTATATATAAATTTTATCTGTTGTCAAATGTTTTATGACATGTGTACTTATTATTGACGTAATGCTAGAGTCGTTGTAATAAGTTCATTTTAAAAAATTTCATACATGAAAAAGGACGAAACCATCGAGCACTCCGCATTTCTAATCGAAATCACGAATGGCTTGCTAAAGCTGCTACGAACTACCCCTAACCCCTTCCCGAAACTGTTCGACAAAACCACCTATGAAGTATATCGTGACGGTTTTGCGCGAATTACTTTTAAGAAGAAACATCTTGAAAGATGGCGCGATAATCCTTATTTCAATCTTGATTTAATGTCATGTGAAATCCTATGGGTCGAGTCCGACCTTGAGCACGAAATTCATCGGCATGAGAATTCACATGCTTTAATCACTATTCTGGGCATGCGGGAAGGCTTCGCAGAACCAAATGGAACCTATTTTTATCTCGACGATAAAAACGCACTACCTGCAAGGTCTGGACTAACTATTGACGTATATCCAAATCGAATCCATGGTTTTTCCGCACCCAATGGTGGGAGAATAACATTTCTTTCAATCCAGTCGAGAAAAATTATTGAAGATTTTCATCTGGTATAAAGTTCTCAAAATGTCCCTCGAGTCAATCACTCGAGGGCTTTTTTAGTAACTACACTAGGCAAGACTTTCTATTTCTTCTTTTTATAGGTAGCCGTCTCTGGGTTACGAGCTGAAAGACCTTTCATCATTTTCTTTACACTTCTCGCACCCCTGGTTTTGAGGGTTTGTTTTTTGTCTTTATTCTGGCTTATTTCTCGGAACAAAGTTTCTTTTACCGCGTCAATGGCTTCGTACAAATCTTCTTCGTCTGCGCTAGCATAGAATTTCTTTCCATCTAGTACTAAAGTACAGTCAGAATGGAAAACAGCTCCGGCCTTATGCTTGGTTTTTTTTGATACTTCGAAATTGAGAACCACTTCTCCCCCTTTTGATTCGAGCTTGGTAATCAACTTGCCTAGGTTGGTAACTCTTTTTAAAACATAATCATTAATGGCTTCTGTCAAATCTAGGTTTTTCGCTAAAAGTTTTGTTTTCATACCACTATTATACCACGGATTAATACTTCATGCTTTTACGCAAAGAATTCAAAATAACGTCAAGTTCCATGGTGGCCACACCTACAACCTTGTCAGCACCTCCGTAATATATATAAATTATATCTTTTTTTATTTTTCCAACTTTTACCTTGCGTATAACTAATCCACAAGGGAAAACCACATTATTCACAATGCCAAACTTTTCATAGTCCGTTTCTGGTTCAAATATTGCATCTGTTGAACGAGCCAATACTATGGCAGGATCTTTCAAGTCGAGCAGAACTGCTCCAACCCTATAAGTGTTGTGACTTTTAGATGCACCATGATACAGGAGCAACCATCCGTATTTGGTTTTAACCGGGGGTGCGGTTATACCAACCCTGGAACTGTCCCACATGCTCTGTCGCGGACCCATGATGCGAATACATTTCTTGATTTGTGACTTACCATCGAGAGTAGGCACATAATCTCCACAAATTTCATAGTTTATCCGATGTATAACAAAGTATCCGTTTTTAAATCTTTCTGACAAAATACAGGTATCTTTATCGTCAACATCTCGCGGAGTAAGCATGAATGGTTTTTCCCAGTTCCATTTTTTATTTAGAAAGTCTTTCTCGCTAATGGAAGATGTAGCAACCCTAGCTGGACCAATGCCATCGAAAGCCGTATAACACACATAGATGCGGCTACCTATTTTTGTAAGTCGCGGATCCTCACAACCGGAATTACCGTTTTCTATTTTTTTGTCTTCGAATTCTTCTCGAGGGACGTAAATCGGATCTGGTAGACGCTCGTCGATGTCTAGTCCATTTATACTAGAAGCGTAACCGAACACAGAAGTGTTATTTTCAGAAAGTGCACGATAGACTATGTGCACTTTGCCATCCAAGTCTATTGCCGCCGGATTGCAAACTGATTTTGATTCCCAACCATGCGATTCGTTTGGTTTTATTGTTGGGTTCTTTTCATATCGCAGGAAACGGTATCTACTTTGGGGGTCAGGCAACATACTAGCAACCAGGTCTTCGAGACTGACTTTTGCAGTACACACAGTAGTGTCTGCAGCTCCATAGTAAATGGTAAGCAAATCACCCTCAATCATAGCTCCAGTGGGAAATATTACATTAGAAACATAACCTGACAATTCATAAGTTTCTTCTGGTACCAAAATAGGTCCACGGGTTTTACCGATAATTTTGCGAGGATCTTTGAGGTCGAGTAGCATAGCTTCAATACCGAATACTGTTTCCTGATTGTCGGGTTTATGAAAATAGTTTTGGATATGTGAATAAACTACCAACCAACCATATTTAGTTTTGATTGGCGGAGCACCAACCTCTACATGGTCATATTCAGTACGCTTCGGATCGATCATCTGACTTTCTATGTTCTGATGCCACTTCTCCCAAAATCCTGGTGACCAAAGTTCTTCGATGTGGTCACATTGGGCTATGGTCATTCGAGCTGGGGGCTTGTCAGTGTCCGAAGAAAATATGACAGTGATTTTTCCATCTATCCGCTCAGGAAAAAGTGACATGGCTTTCGAGTTGAAAGGAGTGACGAAATGCTTTTCCTCTACTTTTTTCAAATCTTTTGATATCGCCACTGCTACTTTTATACCTTCTGGTCCGAAGGGGTATTTGGAAAGCGCTGTATAAAAAACATAATACTTTCCTTCAAAAAATGTGACTCGTGGGTCCTCGCAACCGTACTGTTCCCATTCGAACTCTGGAGTGATGAATTGTTCACCTTTTTCAAAATGAGTTCCGTCTTTACTTTTGGCAATGCCGATAACAGACATCTGGTGCGGGTCGCGTATGTGATCAAAGGCAGAAATGGCACGGTACAATCCATAAACTGTTTTGCCTTTTTTAATTGGGCACATATTGAAAGCCGCAAATTCTTCCCAGTAATGATCACGATTTGGAATAAATATTGGATTATCACCCGATCTTTTGACTACGAACATAAATTATTTTTGTTTTTTATTAGCAGATTTTGCTTTATTTACTTTTCTAAATTCAACTTTTTTATTTTTCTTTAAATCATCCAGAAGTTCCTGCAACTTAATCGAGGCCACTCCTACCACTCTGTCACCACCACCATAGTATACAAAAAGTCTACCGGACTTGACCACCGCCCCACAGGAATACACTATGCCTTGCCAACCATTTATCTCGTAATGTTCTGTAGGCTCCAGAACCGGCCCCGCCGATCGGTACAAAACTTTGGTTGGATCCTTTAAATCCAACAACATAGCAAACAGTTTAAATTTACCAGCATCTTTTGCTTCGATGCCATGAAAAAGAACCAGCCAGCCATCTTTGGTTTTTATCGGAGAGGGTCCTACACTGCGCACCCACAGGTCGTTTTCTGTTTCCTTCCATATGTTTTTCCTCAAACTCTCGGGCTCCACCCAGCGGTCACCGTCAGTGCCAGCGTGGACAGACTGCCAATGTTTTGGTATTTTCTCTGACCACCAACGATTCCAAATCTGCTTCACTACTATTTTACCATTCGCCAATTCATCTGGATCATCAAAATATTGTATCCGTATCGAAGGCCAGATATCGAGCAAGAGAGCAAATTTGCCGTTAATTTTTTCTGGAAAAAGTGTCCAAGCTTTATGAATGTCCCCAGCTGGCGACAGATGAATAGGCCCCTTCCATTTATTGAAACGTCTGTTTTTAAAATCATCGAGGCTGATGGAAATCATCGCGATTCGCACCGAGCTCCACCCATCAAAGGCGTTGTACAAAACATAAACTGTGTCACCCATCAAAGTAACCCGAGCATCTTCACATCCACCCGACCAACCACCCCCAGAACTCGAGAAATACGGCTCGTTAAAATTGAGGTTTGTTGGCCTTCGACGATACACATAATGCGTTAGTCTGCTATCTATATAGTATCCGTTAAAAGACGAAGCGTGCCCTAGTACAGACACATCATCATCTCCAATAGCCCTATAAAGTAGATACACCTTACCGTTGTATTCAAATGCAGTTGGGTTAAAAGTAGCTTTAGATTCCCAGCTATACGGACGAGGTTTTATAATTGGATTATTTATAGATCGCTCCAAGGCAACGTATTGCTTGGGTTTTACTTCCTGTTTTATGGGAACTTTCTTTATTATTTTTTTATTTAAAACCTTTTTCTTTATTACTACTTTTTTTTTGGTTTTAATTTTTGTTTGAACTTTGGCTTTAGGTTTTTTATCTGCCTTTTTTGCTTTTAGTAGAGGCTTTTTTGGAACACTCTTAAGAGCAGTTCTTTTGTGGACTAGAGTCTTTTTGGTCTTTATTTTCTTCGTCTTTTGAGTTTTCTTCACTATGTTGCTATAATACTATCATGAAAATGGTTTGGCAAATAATCAAAGGTGTTTTTTTCTTGCTTTATCTGGGCTTCGTATTCTACATAACCTGGAACTTCGTATATCTAACAACAAAATTCGGTCTTTCCCCTTATTTAATACCTATCATTTCAGTACCTAGTATTTTGGCTATCGGACTCAAGTTTATAGAGCTTTATTATCGAGCCGAAAGAATGGAATACGAATTTACCTCGATTGTAAACCATACCTTCCGTACTCCACTAACCCGAGTCATGTGGTATTCCAAAGAATTAGAAAAGGACCTCCCAACCAGTGAGCGCGAATCCTATGTCCAAGATATCTCAAACGCAACGACCAGAATCCTAGACATCGTGGATCTGTTTGCTGGTATTAAAAATATTAACGACAGATCTGGGTATTTCTTTCAAGCTACTTCACTTCGTGACATTATTGAAAAAACTATCGTTAAATACCGGAGCGAGATAAACAAGCGCGGTCTTTCTTTTGATGTTTCAACTTTCAAAGATGCTCCGATGCTGACCCTCGATCTCAAGAAAATAACTTTTGTGGTTGATGCCATGTTAGAAAATGCTATTTTCTACACCCCCAAAGGTGGTAAGATCACTATCGATTTCACCACCAGTGGCAAAGTATTAATCCTGTCTGTAAAGGACACAGGCATGGGGCTAACTTTTATGGAGAGAATGCGGGTTTTCAGCAAATTCTATCGAAGCAAAAAAGCCATCTTGATGAATCCAGACGGCATGGGGCTCAAACTATATTTATCGAAACAAATCATTCACCGGCACCATGGAAAGCTCCGATCCTTTTCTCTTGGACGAGATAAGGGTTCTTCGTTCTATATGGAACTTCCTCTCTCTAGTTAGTTAAGGTCTGCAGTACAAAAAGCACATCTACTAGCTTCTTTGTGTATTTCACTCAAGCATTTCGGACACTTCTTGGTACTTGGATCAAGTGGTGCTTCCTTTTTGGTCTTGGCCACCAAAGTATTGATAGGAGTAACTACAAAGAAATACACCGCCGCCGCTACGATAATGAAAGCGAGCAAAGCATTCAAGAAATTCCCATACATGAACTTGCTACCATTTAAAGTAAAATATAAATCTGAGAAATCAGGAACCTTGGCAATAGCTCCGATAAGTGGTGTTAAAACATTTTCCACCAACGCTGTTACTACCTTACCAAAAGCAGCTCCGATGACTACACCGACAGCTAGGTCCACCACATTACCCCGCAGTATAAATTGTTTGAATCCGTTTAGCATGTTTTATATATAAATATTATCTTATTATCCCTGTTTCTTTAACCATTCAATCATTTTATTGAAAGTAGTCGGGCCGGCTTCCCCTGTCGGAGACAAGCCAACTGCCTTTTGGAAAGCTATTACTGCTTTTTTAGTGCTTTCGCCATAATCATTATCTACTTTATTGGTAGTATTATTGTAGAGATTTAAAAAATTCTGCACCGTACCCACTCGAGTACCACGAGATTTTAACTTCATTTGCACGTTGTCCGCCACTAAAGCTTCAAGCTCCGCTATGAGCTTCGCATGCTTATAGACCGCGGGTGCCGTGGTTTTAGTCGGTTCAGTTTGAACCGGAGGCTTGTTTTGAACAACTGGTTCTTCAACAACCTTGGGTTCATAAGCTTCTAGTTTTTTCTCTAAGCTTTCTACTTGTTTTACCAAGTCTTCGTTTTCTGATTGAAGTTCTTTGATTTTTTGCCGGTTGACGTGTTCGCTCCCCGAGTCAATACTGGTGAATGCGAAATACCCCAAGCCTCCGAGCAAGGCTAACACTATGATTGTAGTTAACCAAAATTTCAAAGTCTCCATAAAAACAAAGAATTATTTCTTTCCTTTTTTGCTCTTCTTAGCAAGTGTTACTTTCTTTATAGCCAGACGCTTTGCTGTCTTCTTTGAACGTCTTGACTTACCACGTGGACTTAATGTTGTACCTCTTTTTGCCATATAATTTTCCGTTTAAAACGGTTATTAATTAATAATTATTTTAAAATAAAACGCACTGTTGATACTACTCTGACCTTCTTGTACTCGGGCGTGCCTGGATCCTTCTCACTTATGTCGATAACGCCTTGGTTAGCTCTGGCAATACCACCCACCTTTGCACCAGAAGCCTTGGCGAACTCCGAAGCAGAAGTCTTGGCGTTCAGTATAGCTTCGGCTAGCATTTCGGGCTTCACACTGTTGAGGTCAGAAAATTCGAAATTCACACTACTGTTGGTCATGACTATGCCCTTTTCAAGGAGTGGCAAAGTGTTCTTGGAAGCTTCTTTTACAATATCAACTTTCTTGGTATACAGCGATATCTGAGCCATCGCGTTGTATCTGAACAATGCTTCTTTGTAAGTGTCTTGATACACATTGACTGGAGCCATATTTATTTCAGAAATATCAAAGCCTTTTTCTACCAGAAAAGCTTCTATGGTTTTCTTGTTCTTGTCTATTTCTGCATAAAGTGCATTTACGTTGTTAGCCTTCACGTCAAAGCCCATGGTCCAAGTAGCGGTGTCAGATTTGACTATTCTCTCGGAAAGTCCCTTTACCTCAACATAAGAACCCAATTTAGAAAAGTTGTAGGCCGAATATGAGAAAACAACGCCGAAAATAACGACAGCAATACTGATAATCAAGGCCCCTACGTATCTTTTTTGTTCCATGTATCTATTATATCCCAAAAAAGAAAAAGTGTATAATACCTTCCATGAAACCAGAAATTTTAGTTGGATTAGTGCCCTTATTATTTTTTGCCCTGATTTTCGGTGGCATCGTGTTAGCAATCGTTTTTATTATAAAACGTCGAAAAATGCTCAAGGCTTTTGCTCTAGAGAATGGCTACACCTATGCCAAATCCGGGAACATAGAAAGCATCCCATCACTGTATTTGAAAATAGGACACAGTAGGTACATCTCGAACCTCATCAGTGGAAATTACAAAGTCTCGCCTATTAAGTTTTTTGACTTCAAATCAACCATCGGCTACGGCAAACACCAAAGGCATGTCAACTTCTCAGTTTTCGAAATAGAATACAAAAGTAACCTCAAGAGATTTCTACTACTGTCCAGAAAAATGCGTTTCTCCCCTGGCAATTTATATAGTGGCTTTCAGAACGGCTTTGGTCGAGAAATAAAACTCGAAGGCGACTTTCATAAATATTTCACCCTGTACGTTCCAGAAGACTACGAGATAGAAGTTTTCCAAATCTTTACTCCAGACACTATGGCCAAATTCATAGACCTTGCCAGCAACTTTAGTTTTGAATTTGTGGACAACAAGATACTCATCTATACCAGAGGTCTGATTTATAAAAAAGAAAAACTGAACAAAGTTCACGAACTGGCAAAAATATTGGTAGACGAACTCGCAGTCAAGTTAGAAAGGATTTAGTAACCGGAACCCTAAATCATCTTTACAAAGAAGTTCAAAAAATTCGCCAAGATTCGGTCCCACCAGGACAACCTATAATTCTTGGGTTCAAAAAGAATCACGTCCTTTTTCCAAATGTTTACTATCGAATAAAGCCTGTGTATGGCTGACTGGTCGGTAATAAAGACTCCAACTTCGGCATTTAATTCAGATGACAAGAAATCCATGTTCTGCGACCCGATCAATCCCAGCTTCCCATCGATCAGCAAAACTTTTGCGTGATTCATAAATGGCTCAAGTAAGAATTTTATGCCAGGATGATTCAAGCGACTCATGTAAAAATAATTGCACTTGTCGAGCAAGGTGTCTTCGGTTTTCTCGGGTACGACTATCTCTACCCTAACCCCACGTAATGCCGCTTGTTCTAGCAGAGCCATAAACCAACGCTTGGGTGCAAAATACGGAGTCACGATTATGATCTCTTGCTCCGCCTCGTTTATATATTTACGGTAAGCTTTGCTCATGTCGAACCTCTTTCGAATCGGTGAATGCTCTATGAGCCAAGACTTGGCATTGTGTATAAATTTTCTTTTACGATAAGACAATACGAGTGGATCTTTGCCTCCCGCAGATTCGTAGTCTTTGGCAAACAACTTTACTAGACGCGAAACCATGAACCCTTTCATCACGACTACTATATCCCGCCAGTCTGTTGCGCCGCGATTTACATTCATCCCACCTGTGAAAGCAACTTTATTATCAACCACCAATATCTTCCTGTGTACCCGATGTAGAAAGCGACTAAAGAAAAGAACCTCGGCACCTGCTTCCCGCAACACGGCTACCCTTTCGTTTGGAAGATCAAAGCTACCAAAAGAATCTAAAAGAATTTTAACTTTTACCCCCGACTTAGCTTTCTCGGCTAGCAAATTCACAAAATCAAAACCCACAGTGTTGTCTTCGAATATGTACATCTCGAAAAAGACACTGCTCTGTGCCGAGGAAATAGCTTGGTACATATTCGTCCAAGCTTTTTTTGAATTAGTAAAAAAACGGTATTGCATAAGTTAATCAAAAAAGATGGTCTTCATCACCGCTGAATTATAGCACCTAAAAGGTAAATCTTTAGACTATTGATTTTTAATCAAGCAACTTTAATATATTTTCATCAATTTTCCCAGTTAGCATTTCTTCGTGGTAAGAACGGCCACTCATTCCAACGGACGAGAACTGATCTATAGAGTCGTCACGCAAAAATCCGTGGACCACTTTGTAAGCTTGTGCACCTTCTGGTACAAGATTGTCTCCGTTTGTATAGATTTTAACTTGTTTACCGTCAACTGCTGTATAGAATGAATACTGGCCTCTTTCGTCGGTATTAAATCCTGTGGGAGCATTTGCTACTTTCGGTAACTGACCGACAGGGATATCTGCATACCCGTTTGTATCCACATTTTCCACCAAAGGTGTGTCCCCGTGAAAAACTGAAAAAGTTAGTTTAGGAATAAACACTTGTTTATTACCGTCTTTGTCTATGTAAACACCAACACATACATATCTTTTTAAACCTGGCTGGCCTTTCATTATTTCATTAATCTTAGCAATACCTTCAACTGGAACCACCCTTTTTTCTTTACTTTTACCAAACGTAAACATAATATTTTTTAATTTTTAATTAATAATTATTATAAAAATTACTCTGTAGTCTTGCCGTCGAAGTGTTCTGTGTCAGCTTCGGCTTCGGCTTTGGTTTTATGAATCACTCCGTCTCTATGGTGAGGTGGCATGTATAGTGTGTAGAGTTTCATCGCCTCAGCTCCAGTGTTGATGATATTGTGTTTGACCCCTGCCGGAATGAGCACAGTACTACCGTCCTTGATATCATTTGAAACACCGGTCAGAATTGCAACCCCATTGCCCTTTTCTACTCGGAAGAACTGGTCCACGTCCTCATGTACTTCTTCGCCGATTTCTTCATTTGGCAGAAGCGACATCAAGACTAACTGACTATTTTTGCCAGTATACAAAACCTCGCGGAAGTTTTCGTTCTTAAGAGCCAATTCCTCCATGTTTGTGACATATCCTTTCATAGGTACATTATGGCACTTTTCAACCTGGTGTCCTAATAAAGGACTTATTGTTTAAAGATGGCATTGTCGTCTGAACATTGCCTTTATTTGTCTTTTCTAGGCTTTTTTGATAGTATATTTGGGTTCTTAAATAAAGAAATATTCCCTCCTTCGCCAAGGCTTCGGACGGGCAAGCGGGAGTATGTAGGAGATTTGAAAATTAAATATATTCGGGAGTAGCTCAGCGGTAGAGCGGTCGCCTGTAAGTTATATTGCAGCTTCCTACTGAAAAGTAGGTTGACAAACAAGGTGAATTCGGGGAAATCCAGAAGTTAAAATAATCTGGACAATCCCGAGCGAATCCTCGACATAACGTCGAGGCACGTGTAGAGACTATCCCTTCGGGGAGTACATTGACACAGTGTCAGTGGAAGCGCCTTGGTCCTAAATCTTGAAGTAAATTCCAAGACATGGATATGATATAGTCCGTCCCCCTTAGTAATAAGAGGATAAGCGTAAGCGATTGGTCGTAGGTTCGATCCCTACCTCCCGAGCCTGTAAAAAGTTTGAACCCCGTTAGGGGTTTTTACTTTTTTAGGCGAGGGAGAGAAAGCAAATTGATTTGCTTTCGTGTAGGGAGCGAAAAGCTTTTCATTATTTTGCGTAGCAAAATTGAAAAGGTATACTGTTCCTGTAAGGAAAGATCCCTACCCTATCCATCCGAAGCTTTAGTGGGAGCGGGCCCACAAAAGGGTGCCTGATACACACCACTTTCCCTTTTCTAGGTAATTCGAACCTGGCACGATTACTAAAAAGTAAAAGTTTTGTGCACCCCCCAAATACCATCTACAAGTTTAAATATAGTTAAATTATTAAATACTAAATTGAACTGAGGAGTTGGAAGTGTTTGCAAATAACTCCAAATCTCGTCACATTGTTCAGGAGACAAGAACCGAGCAATTGATGAATGGAGAGTGAGAGGTCGTGGAAGCTTTTTTGTATATTCACTATAAGATTCAAGGTGGTCGACTACCTCTTCTATTGTTTTTATATTCTCCCCTACTGCAACCCTTAGAAAGATAGTCATTCTTTTGCCATCGAACTTCTCAAACCCATCAACCGATAAATCTACAGTTGAAAGGGTTTCAGATACTGTTGCCACATATTTCTCAAAATCTTCTATACTATCTGGCTCGAAAGGTATTTTAAGTGTGAGGTGAGGAGGAATATATTCTGACAGGTTTTTAATACCAAACCTCTGATTTAGGTCAGAAGTGAGTGCTTTATAGTATTCCGAAGCTTCACCTTCAACCAAATACCCCACGAAATATTGCATATAAACATTATAACAAACTCTTTCGAACATCGTCCTAAGTTCGGAGCATGTAAAAATCTTAGGTCACCAGAAAGGGTGGTTTTTGATTTTTTACAGGAATTTTTTATTTAAAATAGGTAAGACTAGCTCTGTCTGTTTGTATCCTAAATCCATTTTTTTGATTTCTTCTAAGGTAAACCACCCAGCACCAGCACTTTCAGATACGACAAGGGGTTTCGGAACATCTTTCAAAGGACAGTGCCATATTTCGTTCATACCTCGTCCTGAGTGAGTAACAGAAGTTCCTAGCTTTTCACATTCATTTGGTTTTAAGTCTATGCCGAATTCTTCTTTTGCTTCTCTGATAACAGTTTGCAAAGTATCTTCTCCTTCATCTTTTGCACCACCAGGAAATGCCCAAGACCATTTACTGAGTTTACTGTTTCCGTCTCTTTGTTCCAATAGAAATCTATTTTCATTGTTAGTAATCAAAAATATTACCCCTCTGATTGTAGAATCATCCATATATTAAAAATAACAAATTTCCTCTGTAATAGCCATTTGAACGTCCCGAGTTCCGAGCTCAGATTGACTTTTAACCTAAATATGGTATAATATACAGGTACTAAGCTCTTTGCATTTTTGGGTTTTATTTGTTTTGAGTATTTTGTATTTCTATATGGAGTACAGGATATTCAAAACAAACCTAACTCATTGATTATGCAACATCTGAATAATTTCGAAATACTTGCCACTTCCCTCCTCGCCCTATGGATAGCAGTCCTGGGGTTATCCTTCATCACCCAAAGCCAACGCGCATACCTGCGCTGGACCCAAAGGAGTCTCCGCTATTTGTGGAGGCAAGGATGGCAATTTATTGTTGGGGGAATTGCTGGCTACTTGCTGGCGGTCACCTGACTAACGCAGAAATTATATTTCTGCCCCAATACCCTCATTCCATGTAAATGGCGTGAGGGTATTTTATTTCCTGGTACTTGTTAGAAAGGTTGAGATTAGTGGACCCACGGAGAATTGAACTCCGGCCTCATCCATGCCATGGACGCGTTATACCACTTAACTATGGGCCCAGAACATTTTGTGGTCACTCATAATTTTCTGCTGAAAATTTGCGCGACCCCGCCTCCCGCCGTCGCGGTCCGGCTTCCACAAATTAAAAACTGGCATTTAGACAGTTTGTTAATTTGTGGACCCTAGCGGATTCGAACCGCTGACCTCCTCATTGCAAATGAGGCGCTCTACCAGCTAAGCTAAGGGCCCATATTTTGTTTTATACTCACTAGAACCATTTCAAAAACAACCAACAATTCTACAAGAACAATAGAGCTATTGTAGCTAAATTAAGCAAAAAAGCAACTACAAATATTTCTCTATATTTTCTTTGTGTTTTTCGTAAGTCTCCGCGCAATGGATACGATGCTTTTTGTCGTGGATGTAGAACATGCATTTAGTCTCCGCCGGGTTATACGCCGCCTTCAGGGCTTCGAGTCCTGGGTTAGCTATGGGTCCTGGGGGTAAGCCTTTATACATATATGTGTTGTACTCTGAGTCTATCCTCTTGTCCTCGGAGTACACTCGTGGCCACCAACCTTCCTCTTCGGTGCCTTTGGCATACTGCAGAGTTGCGTCCATTTGCAGTTTCATACCAGCCCAAATCCGATTCCAGATAATTCCCGATATTAACCTCATGTCTTGTTTACCCGCCGCTTCACGCTGAATGATGGATGCTATTTTGATAACCGTATCCTCATTCACCACCCTGCCATTTACTTTCTTTATCTTGTCTGTTTGCTTTTCAAATTCAGAAAGCATAACCGCTGTCACATCTGCCGGATTGTCGCCCTCGTTTATCAAATACGTTTTCGGGAAATATTTTCCTTCCAAGTCTTCGGTGTTCAGTGCCAAATGCGCATTCAAGAAATTCTCTTTATCTGCTTCATTCCAGCCGAGCTTGTCCCCCACCCGGTCGGCTATTTCTTCTTTACGCATGCCCGCATAAACTTGGACAACTTTAACCGAAGGGTTCGCCAAGTCCATATAAAAAGAAAGGTTCGCCAAGTCGCTAGCACTAAAACCAAGTCGCCACACCAAAGCACCGAGACTGGTGACCAACATGATAAGTATTAATACTAGATGCTTGAGCTTCATATTTTAATTATCTGTCCCTGTCAACATCGTCTTGATATCGATCACTTTCCATTCACCGTTTTCTTTAATGAAAGATGCCGTAGTTTTCTGTTTACGTTTATCAAAGGCGGTCACAACAGCAGTGTCCCCGTCTATAGTTTCAGCTACTTGGGTAAAGTCACTGGTTGGCACCATCAGAGCCTGCGCAAAGCCAAAATACGCATCCTTCTTACCTTCGTTGGCTTCTTTAAAGAGTGATTCATTTTCTGCACGACGAGCTGCTGTATCATATCTCTTGGAAACTTCCATCATTTCATCGAAGGATCCTGCGTTATAAAGTGCGGTGTTCCTCTCTAGGAAAAGCCCTTTCGGTGATGTAGCGAATACAGGATCGTCCACAGAGTACGTCTGAACATCGGACAATTCTTTATTATTTGATTCCTCTACGTTTGATTTATTTGTATACAAATACACTCCTCCACCCAAAACCGCGAGCACGACTAAAATACTAACGATAAGCGGTATAGCACCCTTTTGTTTGTTTATATTTTGCATAGTTTTAGTATATCACAAACATGTGGCATAATATGAGCATGAAAAAATTACTAAATGTTTCCTCAGTATTAGCAATATTAGCAGGTTTGGTACTTATCGCTGGTGGAGTTTGGGGTATGTGTTTTACTTATAAAAATATAAAAGCAGAAAACATCGTAACCCCAGCAGATGCATCCATCCCAGGCAAACAAGTATTGGGCCCACTGACCCTCAAGTCGCAAGCAGACGTCATCCGCATGCATACACTCAAGATGACTGGTGGCAAAACTTATGCTGAAATGCCCCGCCAGATCGAAAAACTCGACGAAGCAGGTCAACCAGTTTTGGGCCCAGACGGCAAAGCTGTCATGGTACCAAATGATGCACGTAATACTTGGATCACTGCTACTACGCTCACCACAGCGCTTCATTTGGGTATACTGACTTATGTTTTCTCTGCCCTAGTTATGTTATTCGGACTCATTTCTGTCTGGACCGGATTTATCTTCTGCAAACTCGCCAAGAAACAAGTTTAAGAAATTATTTTTCTAAGTTTTTCAAATCTCCTGGTTTCAGATGATATTCTTCGTCATGGTCGAGTTCAGCTAGTCCATACTGCTGTATTAGTTTTATCAACATTTCAGCATACTCGGGGTTGGTAGCATAGCCAGCTTTTTCTAACTCTTCTGCCCAGCACTCGTAGTTAACACCACAAGCAAAACACGCCTTGTAGTTTTTCTTCTTGAGGACCTTCACATAGTCTCGGAAACATTCTTCGTCGTTTTTGT
>Ga0208373_1002074_pt1 | contig 23630 bp, 25 predicted proteins | sample RifOxyC2_FD_184036 | JGI IMG/M metagenome (GOLD analysis project Ga0208373, IMG submission 184036) | Soil microbial communities from Rifle, Colorado - Rifle Oxygen_injection C2 (SPAdes) | ecosystem: Environmental > Terrestrial > Deep subsurface > Rock core/Sediment | place: Rifle, Colorado... | reverse complement strand
TTTTAGAGCCGAAATGGGGTCGCGCCGAAGGCGCGACACTAATGCATTCCCCCCGCCGAATCCAGAATCCAAAAGGGTTTTCCACGCTCCGCGTGGCTCCTCGTTTGCCAATACAAAATAAAAAATGGTAATATTGGGTTGCACCAACTTTAGACACTTTCGGCTTTTTATTTGCTTGAGCATCTAGATGGGCGACTGTGTTCAATTTTGCTGAAAGGTAAAGTTGGTGCAATATGGTCGCCCTTTTAGGTTTTTAAACATATTATGAATAATCAAACCAAAAAGTTTTTCATATATACTCGCAAGTCTACGGACGACAAAGATCGTCAGGTTAGAAGCATTTCGGATCAACTGGCCGAACTCAAAGAGTTAGCGGTTAAAGAACAGATTGAGGTTGTAGATATTTTCGTGGAAAAACAAACCGCCAAGATTCCGGGTCGGCCAGTCTTTAATGAAATGCTTCTACGCATGGAAGCTGGTGAAGCAAATGGAATTTTAGCTTGGCACCCCGATAGACTTGCGAGAAATTCCGTAGACGGCGGAAAAATTATTTACTTTGTTGATACCAAAATAATTTTGGATTTGAAATTTTCAACTTTTTGGTTTGACCCGACACCGCAAGGAAAGTTCATGCTCTCAATAGCATTTTCGCAGTCCAAGTATTATGTGGATAACTTGTCGGAGAATATCAAGCGTGGTCATCGTCAAAAATTGAAGGATGGTATTTGGCCTCAAAACGCTCCTGTGGGCTATCTAAACGACAGCGACAAGAAAGTTATCATTCCAGACCCCGAACGCTCGCCATATATCGTCAGAGCGTTTGAGGCCTACGCCAGTGGCAAGTACACACTCCGACAAGTTAGAGACATGGTTAATGAACTTGGACTGCGTTCAAGGAAAGAGCAAGAACTTTCTATTTCCAATATTCATAATATGTTAAAAAATCCAATTTTTTGTGGATTGCTCCGTTACAACGGAGAAATCCACGAAGGTAAACACGAACCGATTATTTCAAAGAAACTTTTTGATTCCGTTCAAGAAGTGATGAACCGAAAATCTAAACCGCATAGCAAAGGTTTGAAGCCGTACATCTATCGCGGATTTTTCCGTTGCGGAGAATGTGGATGTTTTATCACTACCGAACAACAAAAAGGTCATCACTATTTGCGGTGTACTAAACGGAAAAATCCCTGTGCTCAACCTTACATACGCGAAGAGCTCATCACTTCTCAAATTCAAAATGAAATCAAAAAAGTTTCTTTGCCAGACGATTGGGCAAAATGGATGATTGCCGAAAACGCAAAAGATCGACAATCAGAAGTCCAATCGTCTACGCTTTTTGTTCAAAATACAAAAGATGAAATTTTTTCAATCGAAAAGAAGATTGAAAAGCTGATGACGCTCTATCTTGATAATTCGTTATCACTTGAAGAATATCGAGAAACAAAAAATCGGTTGGTAAACCAAAAACAGCTTTTCAAAGAAAAATTATCATCTTTTGAACAAAAAGCGAATAATCGGTTCGAACTTACAGAAAAATTTCTAAAAGCCAATATTACCAATGCGGAATTGGCAAACGAGGGAATTCCCGAAGAAATAATTCGGGAATTCAAAAAAGTCGGTTCGAACTTTCAAATTAAGGATCGAACCGTACTTTTTGAGCCACGCGGAGCGTGGAAAACCCTTTTGGATTCTGGATTCGGCGGGGGGAATGCATTAGTGTCGCGCCTTCGGCGCGACCCCATTTCGGCTCTAAAATCCGATTTCGTTTTCTGGCGGAGGAGGTGGGATTCGAACCCACGAAGGGCTTTTGACCCTAAGCACGTTAGCACCGTGCCGCACTAGGCCTCTATGCGACTCCTCCCGGATTATTGGATTATATCTTTTTAAAATATTTGTTCAAATGCTTTGGGTTATTAGACCCAATTAATTGAAAGTATCGTCTCAAATCATATTGACTTTCTAAACGCACGTCTTTATTTTGCGAAATTAAAGGTTTTAAGCCGAGTTTTTTTAGCAGTTTGTAAACTGTGCATCTTAAAGGCCGCGAATAGCTTGTGAAAGATAATTTTTTGTAAGCATAGTTTTTATTATTTACTTTATATTTATGCGTGAAGATGCATCCATCAGTATCAACTAAGCCGCGAAGGCAGGCGACAGAAAATTTAGGGTTTTTCTTTATCCATTCAGGCATGTCTATATTTTGTTTTATTTTATTACCTATTGGGAGACCTAAAGAGTTTAAATATTTAACTAGTCCGCTTCTTGAAATGACAATATTATTTACAGAATATTTGGGATCATGATAAAGACTTGGCACGATGCCGAATAAGTTGTTTTCAAGCATTATGACATATTTAGCAAATTCATAATCATCCGTATGATGAAGGGTTATGCAAATTTGATTTTTACTCATACCTCCGTCTCCTAGCATTATCCCGATAAATTCAGCAAATTTAGCAGATTTTTTGGGCTTATTAAATGTAAATGGCCGAAGTATTTTGAAATCACGAAATTTTCCCTCCTTTTCCCACCAAATTTTCCATTTCTCTTTTCTTAGATTTGGGTCTCCGCCGATCCGACCATACTTTTTAAGTACGGCGGCGCCTCCCAATTTGCCTCCAATTTTTGTGTACCAGAATCGATTTTTGGTTTGAAAATTCGGCGGATTGATTCCGGCTTCTTCGCATAAAAGCGTTACAGCGCTTAGTGGAATCGTTGAATTTTCGGCCTTCCAATCAGTAATTGTCCGCTCGCTTAATCCGAGAATTAAAGATAGTTCTTTCCAGGATCTATTCAGTAGAACTTTTGCTTTAAATAGAAATTCGCGTTGTTCTCCTTTTTTGAATACAGCTCGATCACATTTGAGCGATATAGGCATACTTCCATAATAACAATTTTATTGAAAATAACCTGTTAATAGGTAAACTGTTTTTTACCCTCTGGCCACAACAAGCCCAATTACTTTTTTGGCTCCTGAATTTTTTAATGTTTTGGCGGCTTCTGATATTGTCGCTCCGGTTGTCATAATGTCGTCGATCAGAATGATTGTTTTCCCGCTAATTTTTTCCGGATTTATAACAGAAAAAGAATTTTTGATGTTTTCAGTTCTTTCTTTTTTTGTAAGCGATATTTGAGATGGGGTTGGTTTGGATTTTGTCAAAACATCGGCGAGAAGATGGAGTTCTATTTTTTCAGAGAAAGATTTGGCCAAAAGTTCTGATTGATTATAGCCTCGTGAAATTCTTTTTGATTCGTGAAGCGGAATTGGAATTAGGAAGGTATTTTCGAACAATCTCAATTTTGGCCTAATTTCTCTATCCAGTAGTTCGGAAAGAGGCTCTGCCATGAGATAAATTCCATGATATTTAAGTAGTCTTACGGCTTTTCTAAGAACTTGGTTATCGTAATTGCCGCAGATGATCATTTCATCAATAAAGGGAGGCGGTAAAACGCCGGCTTTTTTACTTTCAGCCGTCTTTTCAAGACAAACAGGGCATAATAGCTTGTTTTTCTCTCCACAGCCTATGCACGAATTCGGAAAGGCGGTTTGCAGGATTTTTTGGAAGATCGTGTGGATAAGTTTAAGCATAAAAAGGCAAAAAATAGCCTACTATTATGATATACTAACATTGAAGGTATTTAGGAATGGACATACCGTTTTTCAAAAGTTTATCTTTAGGCGGGTCGGCTCTTTTTAAACATAGAGAGAAAGGCATTGTCGGTATTGACCTTGGCTCCTCAAGTCTTAAGCTTGTCCAGTTAAGAAAGGAAAAAGAACGCGCTATCCTCGAAACTTACGGAGAAATTTCCACTGCGCATTACGGCGGAGTGGAAATGGGGCAAAGCGCCAGGCTTGTTGATCAGAAAGTTCTGGAAATGCTTGAAGATCTGATTAAAGAGGCGAATATAACTGCGAGACAGGCGGTTGTTTCGTTGCCCTTGCGCGTAAGTTTCGTCTCACTTCTGACATTGCCGATTATGAATGAAAAGGATTTGGCGGAGGCTGTTCATTATGAGGCAAGGCGGTACATACCTGTCCCGATAAATGAAGTTATTCTTGATTGGTGGTCTCTTCCTCAAGGAATTTCGTCTGACGCCGAACGGGAAGAAGGCCTTGTAAAAGAAAAAAAATTTATCGAGGTGCTTCTGGTGGCTGTTCATCAGCAGGTTTTGGAAAAGTATCGCAGTATTTTTAAGGAAGCCGGAATTGAGATTGTCTCTTTTGAAATAGAAATTTTCAGCCAGGTCAGATCAGCGATAGCCAGAGAAGTCGCCCCGATACTTTTGATTGATTACGGCGCGCAATCAACGAGATTTACAATTGTTGATTACAACATCGTCAGGATGAGCCACAATGCTGATCGCGGATCGCAAGATCTTACTTTGGCGCTTTCCAGATCTCTTGGAATCGATTTTGAAAGAGCGGAAAAGCTTAAGCGCGATACCGGACTTTCGTTAAGGCCCGAGCACCAGGAAATTAAAAATGTAATTGAGCCCCTGCTCGATCATAATTTTTCAGAAGGAATTCGCGTGATGACCGAATACAAACGAAGAACCAATCATTCGATAAAGCGGATTGTTTTTACGGGAGGCGGTTCTCTTTTAAAGGGGTTGATTGATTTTTCCATAAACAAGTTTGGGGTTGAGGCGCGCCTTTCAAATCCGTTTCAGAAAGTCGAATATCCGCCGTTTTTAGAGCCAGCCTTGAGAGATTTAAGCCCGATATTTTCAACAGCCCTGGGGCTTGCGTTAAGAGAAATGCAAAAATAAGTAATTGATGAATTTATTAAAACGATTTTAAAAAAATAAATGCAGGACTCGCCATTTTCTTTATCTAAAAAATATTCCGTTAATTCTTACCCGGTTAAGGCAAGCGTATCAAGTATGGGAGCGGTAATGTTTCTCGGCATTATTGTTTTGATTATTTCCATTTTGATGTTTGGCGGAGTATTTTTATGGAAAAAACTTACAGAGGGGCAGATTAATGAATTAAACGCTTCAATAAAAAGGGCTGAAGCTGATTTTGACCCGCCGTTTATAAAGGAAGTTTCAAGAACAGCAAAAGCAATAGATGATGTGACAAAATTGCTTTCCGGACACCGCGCAACTTCAAAAGTTTTTAAGTTTCTTGAAGATAATACATTGGTGGAGGTTTCTTTTTCAAATTTCAACTTTAATGCCGCGAACAATGTTGTGACTTTATCGGGCGAGGCTTTAGGTTACAGTGCTCTTGCTTTGCAATTTTCTAAAATAGAACAAAATCCGATGGTTAAGGCCGCAACGCTTTCGAATATAGCCGTTTTAGACAAAGGGACCATTGGTTTTAATTTAACGCTTAATCTTGATTCCGAAGTCATAAAATATAAATGAATGAATAAAAATATTTTAGGAATTCTTTTTCTCTTAAGCGCACTCGCCATTACGATGGTGTGGACTAAGCCGATGTGGGAAGAGCTCAAAATAAAAAAAGAAGACAAGTTCGCGCTTGAGGCTACGCGTAAGCGTTTTGAGGAACTTTCCAAAAAGCTTGAAGAGCTTCGGATTAAATACGCGTCAATTTCAGATAAGGATAAGAAAAATTTGAGAGAGATGATGCCTTCGAAAGTGGATTATCCGATTTTTCTAATGAATTTAGACAGCATCGCGAGCGCCAGCAATACAAGGATCAAGCAAATTTCTATTCAGGACACCAAGACTGTTTCTTCCAGCCAGCCTGAAAATAAGGCCGCTTCTTCAGCCTTTGAGCCCGTTCCTCTTTCTTTTAGCGTCAGCGCGTCGTATGACACTTTTAAAAATTTTCTAAGTGATCTGGAAAAAAACAGGCGTTTGATTGATGTTGACTCTATCAGTTTCAGTTCGTCGGATAAAAAAGACGCGAAAGAGCAAGTTTATAATTTTTCGATTAAAGCGAATATTTATTGGAAGAAGCCTTGAATATGAATGAAGACAACAAAGCGAATATTATAACTGTTGCTCTGATCATACTTCTTATCGTTGGCGGGTATTTTGGATATTTTTATTACGCGAAAAACGACAATGGGCAAGTGATCGCGACGCAGGGCGGGGAAGACCCTGGGCTTTCTTCGATGGAAATAAGGGCGCTTTTGAACATTTTAGAACAGACCGAGCTTGAGATCGAATTATTTAATGACAAGCTTTTCAGAGATTTGACTTCAGGAATTCCATTGGAGTCTTTGCCGGAAGTCGAATCCGGACGTCCGAATCCATTTTTGCCATTAAAATAATATGAATTACGAAATCTGCAGGTTGAGTTTCGTAATTTACCCCGTTAGAGAATGCCCGGTGACTTGCCACATGGTGCATTTTTCTCATACGAGCGCGGGGTTTAATGCCCCGTGTGAATTCTCTAGCGGGGTTTACAATAAATAAGCAAATGGCCGATAGTTTTGTTGACATTCTTTTGCAAAAAGGAGCGCTTACCCAGGAGGCGCTGGCGAGTTCTGTTGACGAGGCTGAACAAAAAGGGCTTGCCCTAGACGAAGTATTGGAAGGAAAGGGGGTCTCTGCGCAGAAAATTTTGGAGGCTAAATCAGAAGCTTCGGGCATTCCGGTCAGAGCTCTTACAGGGCAAAGAGTTCCTTTCGACATACTTAAATATGTAACTGAAGATTCCGCGAGGCATTACAGATTTGTGCCTTTGGGCATGAAAGACGGAGTTTTGGAAATAGGGATGGTTGATCCGACGGAATTAAACGCGCGCGAGGCTTTGCAATTCATCGCTTCTAAATTAAATCTGCCGTTTCGCGTTTATATTATTTCCAGAAAAGATTTTAATGAAGTTTTAAATGTCTATAAGGGGCTTGGGGGAGAGGTTTCGAAAGTGCTTGGTGAGCTTGAGAGCGCTTTGTCCGAAGGATCAACTTCATTGGGGACGGATTATCCCACCGCAGATTCTGTTTCAGAGGCCCATATAACCGAAGAGGCACCTGTTACAAAAATGGTCGCGGTTATGCTTAGGCACGCCACAGAAGGCCGCGCTTCGGACATACATATTGAGCCGTCCAGAGACAAGTTGCGCGTGCGCTTTCGAGTGGACGGCGTTTTATATACGTCGCTTTTTTTGCCGATGAAAGTTCATGAAGCCATTGTCGCGAGAATAAAAATTTTGACTAATATGCAGCTTGATGAAAAAAGAAAGCCGCAGGACGGCCGTTTTTCGGCGCGCATAGAAAATCACGAAATTGATTTCAGGGTTTCCACTTTCCCCACCTCGTTCGGAGAAAAAGTTGTTATTCGTATTTTGGATTCGGAGACAGGAGTAAAAACTTTTGCTGATTTGGGGCTTGTCGGAAGAAATTTGGAAGCGGTTAAAGAGGGGCTTGAGAAGCCTTACGGGCTCATTCTTTTAAACGGACCGACCGGGTCAGGAAAGACAACTACGCTTTACGCCATGCTTCAGGTTTTAAATCAGGAAAGGTATAATGTAATCAGCCTTGAAGACCCTGTGGAGTATCAGGTCGAAGGCATAAATCAGTCGCAGGTGCGGCCGGAGATAGGATATGATTTCGCGTCAGGCCTAAGATCAATTTTACGTCAGGATCCTGATGTGATTATGGTTGGAGAGATCCGCGATAAGGAAACCGCGCAGCTTGCCATTCATGCCGCGCTCACGGGCCATCTTGTTCTTTCAACCTTGCATACAAACTCCTCAATCGGCGTTATTCCCAGATTAATTGACATGGGGGTTGATCCTTTTTTAATCGCTCCGACTTTAAATTTAGCCATTGGACAGCGCCTAGTCAGGACTTTGTGTAAAGAATCAAAAAGGCCGCTTGAGTTATCTGGTCCCATTAAAGCGAAAATTGACGAGGAGCTGAAGGGAATTCCTGAAGTGACGAGAAAAAAAGTAAAGTTTCCCAAAGAGATTTATCAGCCGCTGCCTTCAGGAATATGCCCGCAGGGAACGCGGGGGCGTATCGGGATTTTTGAAGTCCTTTCAATGACGCCGGAACTTGAAAAAATTATTTTAAAAAACGCGACAGAGCCTGAGATTATGGCTGAAGCCCGCAGACAAGGGATGATTACAATGAGAGAAGATGGAGCTTTAAAAGTTCTCGATGGCATTATTAGCTACGACGAATTAACGGAAGTTACATAAACTTGTGGCATGAAGCATAAAAATATAAAACATGAAGGGGGGTTTACTTTAGTCGAGCTTTTAATAGTAATCGCGATTATTGGCGTAATCGCGTCAGTAGTTCTTGTCTCTTTTACAGAGACAAAAGCTCGTAGCCGCGATGCGAGAAGAGTTGAGGATATCGGGCAGATTAAAAGCGCCCTATCTCTTTATGCCGCCACGAATAATAAATTTCCCGACTGTCCTTCAGGGGAAGTCGTGATAGGAGGAGGAAGTGATTCTTGCATTAGAGATTCTCTAATAAATTCGGGCAATATTCCGGCCATGCCAATGGACCCTATGGGTCGGGGGAACGGAGTTGCCGGTGATTGTGGCGTGTCAGCGGGAGTGTATGTTTATTGTTACGCATCGGTTGACGGCCTTGATTACACGCTAAAGTATCATTTGGAAAAAGCCGTTTCGGATTTGGCGCCGGGATGGCATTCTATAAGTCCTTAATATAAATAAGGTATGGATAAAAAAATATTAATAGTAGACGATGACGAATTTCTTCTGGAAATGTACGCATTAAAATTTAAAGATTCCGGTTTTGACGTTGATTCGGCAAAGGGAGGGGAGGAAACTTTGGCAAAATTAAGGGAAGGCGCTAGGCCGGATATCATGCTTTTGGATGTGGTTATGCCGGTGATGGATGGGTTTGAAGTTTTAAGAATCGCAAAAAAAGAAAATTTAATTCCCAAAACCATCGTTGTTATTTTGACAAATTTGGGGCAGAAGGAAGACGTAGATAAAGGCATGGCGCTCGGAGCTGATGACTACATCGTGAAGGCCCATTTTACTCCTTCGGAAGTTGTGAGGAGGGCCGTAGGTTTAATTGAGAGTAAAAGTAAATAAGCGATGCAAAAAAATTATTCTGACGAATTGAAGGATCTTTTTATGACGGTCGCGCGCGAGCAGGCTTCCGATCTTCATATTAACGCCGGCCGCTATCCCACTTTGCGGATCGCCGGGGAACTCATTCCGCTTACAAAAAAGCCTGTTTTAACTCCGGCTGATGCCGAGGGACTTGTTTTCGGGATGCTTTCAGAGGATGACCGAAAAAAATTAATTGAGGAAAAGGAGCTTGATTTTTCATATAATTTTGAAAATAAAGTCCGTTTTAGGGTAAACGCTTATCGTGAAAGAGGTTTTTATGCCGCTGCTTTGAGGTTGGTGCCGGTTAGCATAAAAACTTTAGATGAGTTGAATCTTCCGGAGATTTTAAGAGAATTTACGCGAAAAGAGCAGGGATTTTTTCTTGTGGTCGGCCCCACGGGGCACGGCAAGACAACAACGCTTGTATCCATGCTGAATATTATTAACAAAGAGCGCTCTGAACATATCATTACGATTGAAGACCCTATTGAATACATGTTCACTCCGGATAAATGCATCATTGATCAAAGAGAGGTGGGCCCCGATACTTTTTCTTTTCATAAGGCTTTGAGATCGATGTTCAGGGAGGACGTGAATGTCGGGATGATTGGAGAGATGCGCGATCACGAAACTATGTCTGCGGCAGTAACAGCCGCGGAAACAGGGCATTTGGTTTTTTCTTCTTTGCATACGAACAATGCCGCGCAGACAATTGATCGTATTATTGATTCTTTTCCCGGTAACCAGCAAGCGCAAATCCGTTCACAGTTGTCCTCCACTCTTTTGGGCATTTTTTCTTTGCGTTTGATCCCCTCTTTGTCCGGCGGCTTAATTCCCGCGTATGAACTTTTAATAGCAAATACAGCCGTAAGAAATGTCATTCGGGAAAATAAAACGCACGAACTGGATTTGATCATTGAGACGCATACGGACATCGGTATGACTAGCCTGAACCAGACTTTGGGCGATCTGGTCAGATCTGGAAAAATAACTCTTGAGAGCGCGATGGCGTTTTCGCTTAACACAAAAGAGCTCGAAGTTTATTTGGGGCGGTAAATTATTCACGAATGTACGAATTAACTACGAATTTACGAAAACAGAATAGAAATGAAGAATAATTATTCGTACATTCGTAAAAAATTCGTAATTCGTTACCATGTTATATAAATACGAGGCAAAAACAAAAGAAGGAGAGTCACGATCAGGCACTATTGAAGCGGGGAATTTAGACCTCGCTGTTTCTTCTCTTCAAAGAGCAAGCCTTGTTATAACCTCTCTTGAGCCGGTGGAAAAATCAGACTGGTTTCATAAAACCTTAACTTTCGGCTCGGGCGTAAAAAATAGCGACACTATGCTTCTTTCAAGACAGCTTGCGACTTTGTTTTCCGCGAAAGTGCCGCTCGTGCAGGCGCTTAAAGTTCTAGGAGCTGAATCGCAAAATTTCGCTTTAAGGCGACATTTGTCGGATGTTTTAAGCGACGTTCAGGGCGGTTTGCCCCTGTCCGCGGCTTTCGCGCGCCATCCGCAGATTTTTTCAAACTTTTACGTTCACATGGTTAGGTCCGGAGAAGAGTCCGGAAAGCTTGAGCAGATTTTTAATTATCTGGCCGATTATCTTGAGCGAAATTACGAACTTCAGGTAAAAGCTCGAAACGCGCTTATTTATCCGGCTTTTGTTATTTTCGTTTTTATCGGAGTAATGACTTTGATGTTAACGACAATTATTCCCAAGATGGCCGAAATTCTTAAAGATTCCGGGCAGGAACTTCCAATTTATACAAAAATTGTTATTGGCGCGAGCGATATTGTCAGAAATTACGGAGTTTATTTAATTCTTTTAATTACCGCTGGCGCGATCGGAGCGTGGAGATATTCTCATACGCCAGCGGGGAAGCTTGCTGTTTCAAGAGTGATGATAAATATACCCATTGTTGGGACACTTTATAGGAAAATTTATATCGCGAGATTTGCTGATAATTTGAACACTCTTCTTACCGGAGGGGTCGCTGTTTTAAGGGCGCTCGAAATTACATCCGAAGTAATTGGAAATGAAGTGTACGCGTATATTGTTAGAGAGGCGATGGAACAGGTAAGATCCGGCGCGAGGATTTCTGACGCGCTTTCGCGGTTTGACGATTTTCCGCCGCTTGTATCGCAAATGATAAAAATCGGCGAAGAAACCGGAAAACTCGATTTTATATTGAACACTTTGGCTGTTTTTTACAGGCGCGAAGTAAATGGAGCGGTAGATAACTTAATCAGCCTTATTGAGCCGATTATGATCATAGTTTTAGGTCTTGGCGTGGGCATTTTGGTGGCCGCCGTTCTCTTGCCGATCTATAACATTGCCGGATCAGTATAGCTAAATCCCCGCACCTTCTCCTAGCTTACACGAGCGCGAGAAAATTGAGGGCGTTACTTTGTTTTTGGCGGTAAAACTTTGGGGTATTCGAGAAGGTGTTGGGATAAAAGATATCCACAAAAAGCCGCATGCAAAGGGCCGCCTTGCTGTATAATTGAATTATTAACAAAGACTTATTTTTAAAGGTCGTTTTGATGAAATCAATTAAACAAATGAGCACTTTAAAGAAAAAGGCTGGTTTTACTCTCATTGAGTTGCTGGTCGTTATTGCGATTATCGGTATACTCGCTTCAGTGGTATTGGCTTCTTTAAATAGCGCGAGAAAGAAGTCGCGTGACGCAAGAAGGGTTTCAGACATAAAAGAAGTTCAATTGGCGCTGGAGCTGTATTTTGATAAAAATACCACATATCCTGCCGGAGCATTCGACGCCGCGATAGCCCTTGTAAAAACGGACGGATTCTTGCCAACAGTACCAGATGATCCGCTGGGAACTGGAGCCGCGAATGTTTACAGATACTGCCAATTAACGAGCGGCACAAGTTATCATCTTGGAGCAAATCTTGAAGAAAACAACACGTCAATACTTTCGGGAGACAGGGATCTACCTACTGGGACTTGTTCAGGTGGCGATACAATCGAAGGAGTAGACGCTGATGGCTGCGCGGACGAAGCATCTCGCTACTGCTACGATGTAACGCCATAGTAGCGTGTCTTCGCTTGCGTTTGTATTCGGGCTGGTATTTGGTTCATTCGCGAATGTAGCGATCTTACGACAAAACACCGGAGAGCGTATTTCAACTGGACGCTCCCGGTGTTTTGCGTGCGGGAAAGATTTAAGGTGGCATGAACTGATTCCGCTTTTAAGTTTTTTAATTCAAAAAGGAAAATGCCGCAGGTGCAAAAGCCGCATTTCTTGGCAGTATTTTATAGTTGAGCTTATCGCCGGTTTTGCTTTCTTTTTTACTTATTTAAAATGGGCGAGTGAATACGGCGCGAGAGCGGATATAAAAATACTTCTTTGGTGGCTGTTGCTTGAGTGGCTTTTATTGGTGATATCAGTTTATGATTTTCGCCATAAAATAATTTCTGATTCATATTCTTATTTCTTCGCGGCTGTGGGCCTTTTCGGAGCTTTTGTTTTCTTAGGATCCAATTTAAGCGCGGCGTTTTATAGCATTATCCCGGCGGCTTTTCTTTTTCTTCTTTGGTTTTTTTCAAAAGGACGATGGATCGGGCTGGGGGATTCCAAGTTATTTTTGGGTGTTGGTTTTTTTCTCGGTTTAAAAGGCGCTGTCGGCGCTTTAATACTTTCTTTTTGGATAGGCGCTGTCTTTGGGATTTTGCTTTTGTTTTTTAAAAAGAAAATTTCTCTTAAAAGCGAGATTCCATTCGGGCCGTTTTTGAGCCTTGGAATAATGATTGTCTTCTTTTTTCCGGGATTTTTTGATTTTGCGTTTAACGCTTTTTTGCTCTGATTTCCCGTGAGCAGATCAAAAATAGATGTTAAAATTATAATGTGAAAAGCGCTAAGGGGTTTTCAATTATTGAGCTTTTAATAACGGTTTTTATTATTTCTTTGATATCAACTGTTATTCTTGCAGGTTATTCCCGCTTTTCCTCGCGCTTGGCTCTTTCAAGAACCGCCCAAGAGGTTGCACTTGCTTTGAGAAGGGCGCAGACCTATTCGCTGGCTGTTAAAGGTTTTGATCTAGACGGCGCTGGTCCCGCCTCGTCGTTATTCCGCGGTTGGGGAGTGCATTTTAATCCGACCTTAAACAGCCAGAGAAAATTTATAATGTATGCGGATGTTCCTCCTTCGGAAAATAAGCTTTATGATGGAGATAATAATTGCGCTCTGGGCTCGGAGTGTTACGAGGTGCTTTTAATACAGACTTCTTCAAAAATTACGGATTTGTGCGCTGGGCTTGAAACTGCCGCGGCGGATGAGTGCGGGCTTACTCGAGTTGACGTAACGTTTCAGCGCCCCAATCCCTCGATGACTTTAAAAGTTAATGGAACTTCAAATTACTCCGATATCGAAATCATTTTAAGCGCTCCAGATGGAACGAAAAAACAAGTTGTTATTTGGGATACGGGCAGGATTTCAATAGAAAATATTTGATTATGATGAATAAGAAAGGGTTTACCCCCCCACTAATTTCAAACATAGTTTATAAATTACTCGGAAAACTTCGAGCGAAGCGCTTTGCTCGTAAATCGCTTTATAATCAGGAGCATTGCTCAAAATTAGTGGGGGGGTTTACTCTCATAGAAACTTTAGTCGCAATCGGAGTTTTAACGCTCGCGATTTCCGGAGTAATAACTCTTACGTATCAATCCATAAGAGCAGCTTCCCTTTCGAAAAACAGAATAATAGCTTTTAATTTGGCTGAAGAAGGGGTTGAACTTGTAAGAAACATCCGCGATTCAAATTTTATTTCTTCAGGCGGGGATGATTGGATGACCGGGCTTAACCCCTGCTTTTCTCCGAATTTTTGCTATATCGATTCAACGGATATGGATATAACGCAATGCACAGGGTCTTGTCCTGTTTTGAAACGCCACGCAACAACAAAAATTCTAAATTATAATTCTGGCGATAATACTATTTATACGAGAAAAATCACATTATTTGATGTGGGAGATTATGACGGCGATTCTGATCCAGATGAAGTAAGGGTCAGGGTGGAAATTTTATGGAATGAAAGCTTCACTTCGAAAAATTTTGTTCTTGAGGCGAATTTATTTAAGTGGCGCTGACCGCATAAAACATGAAACTTGAATCGCAAAAATCAAAAAGAGAAATTCAGCGGTTGTCCGGATTTATGATCCTGGAATTTTTGGTGGCGGTTGGAGTTTTTACGGTGTTGATTACTATAAGCTTGTCCGTGCTTCTTTCAATGTTCGACGCCCAGAGAAAGGCCGTCTCGCTTCAAAATACTCAAGATAATATCAGGTTCGCGTTTGAGCATATGACGAAAGAAATTAGAACCGGCAGATTATTTCATTGCGATCAAAATCAGAATGTCGTAAACCCAGAGAATCCAAAAGATTGCCCTTATTCAAACGGCGGCAAGTCATTTAGTTTTTTGAGCTTGCCATCGGGAGACACTGTTACTTATCAAGTTGTTAATAATCAGCTTGTGAAGTCTTTAACGGGTAATAGGCCGTGTTGGAATTCAGGAGTAGACATGACCCCAGGTTTGAATTGTCAGATTCTTACGTCTCCCGAAGTGGTAATAATAAATGATATAAATTTTTATGTGGACGGCGCCGCAGATGACGGACAGCCAAGAATCATGATTATTCTTGACGCCCAAACTACTGATCCAACGGGCAGTACGCGGTTTACGGTGCAGACGACTGTTTCGCAGAATTATTTGGATAATTCTTAAAAAGTTATGGAAGATTTTTCACAAATGAAATCTGAAAAGGGATTTAAAAATAGAAAGGGATTTACTTTGCTTTTTTCGGTTTTGGTTATTTCAATAGTTCTATCGGTAAGTCTTGGAGTTTACAATCTTATTTCAAATCAAATTAAATTGGCGGGAACGGCGAGTGATTCGCAGATTTCTTTTTATTCGTCTCTCTCCGCCATGGAATGCGTAAGATACTGGGAATTAATGCATCCAAATACGGGAATTTTCAGCGCATTCGCGACTTCAACCGGAGCTTCGGAAAATTTAATTTCGTGCGGCGGGGCGACTATTAATTTTTATGGGGCAGACGGTTCGAGTCCTTTGTCTGGAGTTGGGGGATATTCTTCTTGCGTAAATTTCGTGGCGGCTGATCTTGATGATTTGGATAATCCGCCAACCTCTAATCTGGTTTGCCTAGGGGCGAATGAGCCTAAGGATGGAATGAATATCATACAAATAGATTATCCGAACGGAACATGCGCAAAAGTATCAATACAAAAAATCATCATAGATAATCCTCTTTTTCCTCCAACTGCGCCAGATAAATATAGGTTGCATGTCATATCCCAAGGACAAAACACCGCGTGCTCGTCTTCAGGCAACCGGACTTTTCAGAGAGGTGTTGAGGACACTTTTTAGCTTCAGCGTCCTATAAATTTTATATTCGAGTTGGTATTTTGGTATTATAAAAGGGCATTTAACTATGGCTGGAAAAGTCTCAAACGAAATAAAGGAGCGGGTTTTGAAGTTAAAAAAGGCGATAAGCAAATATCGCTATCAGTATCATGTTTTAAATAATCTTGAAATTTCCGAAGAAGCGCTTGATTCTTTGAAACACGAATTAAAAAAACTCGAGGACGCGCACCCGGAATTAATAACTCCTGATTCGCCGACCCAGCGCGTGGCAGGCGAGCCCTTAAAAGGATTTAAGAAAGTCGCGCACAAAGTCCGAATGCTTTCTTTGGAAGACGTTTTTTCAGAGGAGGAATTTTTGGAATGGGTTGAAAGAATAAAAAAAGTTCTTGGAGTCGCAAGCTCGCCCGAACTTTTTGCCGAACAAAAATTCGACGGATTAGCGGTAAGCTTAATTTACAAGGACGGTTTTTTGGAAAGAGCGGCAACAAGGGGAAACGGGCAGATTGGCGAAGACGTAACGTCCAATGTTAGGACAATCGAGGCCGTACCTTTATTGCTCGAATTTCATGATGGAAAAATCAGCGCGAAAGCAAAAAAAGAGATTCTGGCTTTGATAAAAAAAGGCGAAATTGAAGTAAGAGGCGAGGTTATAATAAATAAAAAAAGTTTCGAAAAAATAAATCGGCTACAAGAGAAAAGAGGAGAGCAGGTTTACGCGAACCCCAGAAATCTCGCGGCCGGCTCATTGCGCCAGCTTGACCCGAAAATAACCGCGGAGCGCAAATTGGATTTTCACGCGTGGGATATCGCGAGCGATATTTCAAGACTTCACTCCGAAGAGCACGATATTTTGCGCGCTCTTGGTTTTAAAACCGACCCGGAGGCGAAAATTTTGAAAAAACCGCGGGACCTTTTTCGATTAAAAGATAAAATTGAAAAAGAAAGAGAAAAACTCGCTTATGATATAGACGGATTGGTCGTGCAGTCAAACGACAATGAAATTTTTAGAAGATTGGGAGTTGTGGGAAAGGCGCCCCGCGGATCAATCGCATATAAGTATTCGCCAAAAGAGGCAACGACAAAAGTAAATGATATACAAGTCCAAGTGGGGCGCACGGGAGTGCTTACGCCAATTGCTTTTTTGGAGCCGGTTGAAGTCGGAGGAGTTACGATTTCCCGTGCGACTTTGCATAATCAGGACGAGATAAAAAGATTGGGACTTAAAATTGGTGACACTGTAATTGTTGGTCGCGCTGGCGATGTAATTCCCGACGTAATAAAAGTATTGCCCGAACTTCGCACCGGAGGAGAAAAAGAATTTCATATGCCGGAGAAATGTCCTGTTTGCGGAAAGGTAGTTAAAAAAATAAATAATGTCGGAGTATATTGTGTAAATACAAAATGTCCGGCTAGAAACAGGGAATGGCTATATCATTTTGTGGGCCGCTCGGCTTTTGATATTGTCGGCCTTGGCCCGAAAATAATCGACGTGCTTCTTGACCAAAATTTAATTCAGGACGCTGCTGATATTTTTGATTTGAAAGAGGGAGATATTTCGGTTTTGGAAAGATTCGGCGAAAGATCCGCTGAAAACATAATTCGTTCCATAAAGTCAAAAAACAAAATGACTTTGTCGAGGTTTATTGTAGCACTCGGGATTTTGCATGTAGGAGATGAAACCGCGCGCGATTTGGCGGACCATTTCGGAACGATTGAGAAAATTTCAAAAGCCTCATCTGAAGAGTTAAATCGTATAGAAAATATCGGGGATGTTGTGGCAAGGAGCGTATTTGGATGGTTCCGCGATGCATATAATAAGAATTTTTTGGATAAACTTTTAAAAAGGGTTGCGATTGAAAAATATCATGTGCCGGCAGGAAAACTTAAAGGATTGGCGTTTGTTTTAACTGGTTCAATGGAATCCCTTTCTCGGGAAGAGGCCAAAGCGCGCATAAGACAGCTTGGCGGGGAAACTTCTGAGTCGGTCTCAAAAGAAACTGATTATGTTGTTGTAGGCGCGGAGCCCGGTTCAAAAGCGAACAAAGCAAAAAAATTAGGAGTTAAGATAATAGACGAGAAAGAATTTTTGAAAATGATATGAACGAAATAAGAAAGTGCCAAAACTGTAATAAAGACTTCACCATCGAACCGGAGGATTTTAAATTTTATGAAAAAATGCACGTGCCCTCGCCGACTTTTTGTCCCGAGTGTCGATTTCAGCGTCGGCTAATGTTCAGAAATGAAAGAGCGCTTTATAAAGATAAATGCGATCTTTGCGGAAAAGATATGATTTCTGTTTTTTCACCGGACAAGCCTTTTAAAGTTTATTGCTCGCCTTGCTGGTGGTCGGATAATTGGGATCCTTTGGAATCGGGGCAGGCATATGATCCTGGCCGCAATTTTTTTGAGCAAATGAAAGAAGTAATGCTAAAAGCGCCCTTTCAAAATTTAATTGTAGCGTATGCATCTCTGGTTGACAGCGATTATGTAAATCACGCCGGAAGTTTAAAAAATTGTTATTTAATTTATAATTTTGATTACTGTGAGAATGTGCATTATTCAGAAGAAGGGCAGTACGCTAAAGATTTAATGGATTCGACTATGATAAGCCAGTCTGAACTTTGTTACGAAGTAATTAATGGTTTCAAAATTCATAATGCCTTTTATTCAGAGGATTCAACCGATTCGCTTGTCATTTATTTTTCAAAAAATCTTTCCGGATGTTCAAATTGTTTAGGGTGCATTAATCTTAAAAATAAGAAATACCACATATTTAATCAGCCTTATTCAAAGGAAGAATATGAAAATAAATTAAAGGATTTTAACTTGTATTCTTATAAATCAATTCAAGATATGAAGAAAAAAGTTTATGAATTTTGGGAAACCGTTCCACAAAAATTCATGCATGAACGTCACAATGCGGACGTTTCAGGCGATTATGTTTATGAATCTAAAAATGCACATGAAATGTACAAGGTTCGTTATGTTGAGGATGGAAAATTCTGTCAAATAATAACGAGTAATTCTGCAAAGGATGTTTACGATTATACTGAATGGGGAATGGATGCGGAAAAGATTATCGAATCGATTACTGCGGGTCTTCAGGTTAGTCAAATAAAATTTTCTTCGGGAGTATGGAATAGTTGCATAAATATAGAATATGGAGTTTATAATATTTCTTCCTCAAGTACGTTTGGATGTATAAATATTAAGAAAAAACAATATTGTGTTTTAAATAAACAATATTCCAAAGAGGAATATGAAAAATTGCGTGCCAAGATAATGGAAGATTTAGAAAAAAATCCATACATAGATTCAAAAGGAAGAGTTTTTAAATATGGAGAATTTTTGCCGTACGATTTGAGCCCTTACGATTACAATGAATCAACAGCGAGCTGGTATTTTCCACAGTCAAAAGGCGAGGTCCTAAAAAATGGCTGGCGCTGGCATGAGGAAATTCCATCTGCTTACAAGCCAACAATGAAAGCAGAACAAATGCCGGACAGCATTCATGACGTAAAAGACGACATAGTAAATGAAATTTTCGAATGTATTGATTGTAAAAAAGCATGGCGCGTAATAAAGCCAGAAATAGATTTGTTGAGAAGATTTGATCTGCCGCTTCCGAGGAAGTGTCCGAACTGCAGATATAAAGAAAGGTTTTCGCGGATTAATCCGCCAAAGTTATGGGACCGCACTTGCGCAAAGTGCGGAAAAGCCATAAAAACAAGTTATGTCCCAGAGCGGTCGGAAGTAATTTATTGCTCGGAGTGTTATCAGCAGGAATTTATTTAAATTAGTAAGCAAGATGATCTCAAAAGAAGAAATAAAAAAATTAGCGGAGCTATCGAGGATTCATCTAACTGAATCCGAGGAAGCCGCTCTCGCGAAAGATCTTCAGAATATTTTGAGTTACATTGAAAAACTGAAAGAAGTTGATATTTCTGGCGTACTGGAAATGACGCACGCAGTTGAAGCAAAAAATATTTTTCGTACCGACGAGGTAGTTGTCCGACACCGAGTGTCGGACAGTAAGGACGAGAATGTTGACGAGGAAGATCTGTTGACCGGGCAGTTTCCGGAAGAAGAGCGCGGATATTTAAAAGTTAAAGGCGTATTTAATGCAGATTGACTTATCAAAACTTACGATTCAGAAAATCAAAGCCAGCTATTTAAACGGCGAATTTTCAGCGCGGGAACTGGTAAATTCATTTCATGTGGAAATTAAGAAAAAAAATTCCGAAATGAATGCTTATCGGAAAGTTTTTGATAATGCATTTGAAAAAGCCGAAGAAATCGATTTGAAGATAAAGCATGGAGATTCGTTAAGGGAACTTGAGGGAATCCCCATCGCGGTCAAAGATAATATTTTAGTAAAAGGAAAATTTGCCGGAGCGTCTTCAAAAATTCTTGAAAATTATAAAGCTTCTTTTGACGCGAACGTCATAAGAAAACTTCGCGACGAAGGTGCGATTTTTCTTGGACGGACTAATATGGATGAATTTGCCATGGGCTCTTCAACCGAGAACTCTGCATATGGTGTCACGAAAAATCCGTATGACCAAACAAGAGTAGCGGGCGGTTCATCAGGCGGCTCGGCCGCGGCGGTCGGCGCTCACATGGCGCAGGCGGCTTTGGGTTCGGATACCGGAGGATCCATCAGAGAACCTGCTTCATTTTGCGGAGTGGTAGGGTTAAAGCCGACATACGGCGCGGTTTCGCGTTCGGGGCTTATCGCAATGGCATCGTCTTTAGATCAGATTGGGCCGATTACAAAAACAGTCGAGGATGCGGAAATTATTTTTAATGTGATAAAGGGCAAGGATGAGCTGGACTCAACTTCTATCGAACCAAAACTATCAATTAAAAACTATCAACTAAAAACTAAAGTAATTGGCGTCCCCAAGGAATATTTTTCTCTTACGTCCGGCGGAAAGCAAGGCCTGAATGAAAACGTCGCGAAGAAAATCTTTGAAGCAATTGATCTTTTGAAGGCCAGAGGATTTGAAATTAAAGAAGTGAGCCTGCCTTATTCTGAATATGCATTAGCGGCGTATTACATAATTATGCCCGCTGAAGTTTCCGCGAATCTTTCTCGGTTTGACGGAGTGCGTTTCGGCCATCGCGCGGAAGGAAAAACTTTGCTCGAGGTGTATGAAAATACGCGTGCTAATGGTTTTGGATCCGAGGTTAGGCGGAGAATTATTCTCGGGGCCTATGTTCTTTCAGTGGGGTATTACGATGCGTATTATGCCCGGGCGCAAAAAGTCCGCTATCTTATTAGAAAAGATTTTGAAAATGAGTTTAAGAATGTTGACTTACTCTTGACGCCAACGGCCCCGGACGTCGCGTTTAAAATCGGCGAGAAGACTTCTGATCCTCTTTCAATGTATCTTGAAGATATTTTTACGGTGCCGATAAATTTAGCCGGAGTTCCAGCGATTTCCGTTCCTTTTGGATCTGTGAAAAAAGAAGACAATGACTTGCCGGTGGGGATTCAATTAATCGCCCCGTGGTTTTGCGAAAATAGGCTTTTCGAAGTGGGAAAGATTCTCGAGGAAAAATAGTTAGAATTTACGCTTGGGTATTTTGGAGGTGAGTTAAAGTTTTTTCTATATCGGCTAATTCGCACGAATTAGCCGATTGGCATGGGATAAAAAAGCGACTTCGCTATCAATAGCTGGGGAAAATTAAAAAATGTTGCGGGGGCCGGAATTGCACCGGCGCCTTGAGGTTATGAGCCTCACGAGGTACTACTCCTCCACCCCGCGATAGGATTTATTATATATGTCTTTGTAAATAAAGCAATTATTTTGTGGCTCGCGGAAAATTAAGCGCTCAGACAACTTTTACTTTTTCACATCTTTTTTCTGGGGGAAACGGCAAATTTAAAAAATGTCATAAAGAAATGGGGGAAATGAAAATGGGCAAAAATTACCGGCCGATGAGGTAAGATGCATGGCAATATTGCGTCTTTTATTCTAGAATGTCCTAAGAAGGTTACAAACAGATTATCAGTTAAAAAATTTTTTATGCCTATTTTTTTAGTTATAGTTTTACTCGCAACCGGTGGAGTTTCGTGGGGCGCGCAAAATTCATTGCCAGGCGATACGCTTTATCCTATTAAAATCGAAGTTAATGAGAGGGTTAATTCTTGGGCGGCGATTACGGATGAATCAGAGGCTAAGCTCGCCTCAAAGCTTGCCCTTCGAAGAATAGAAGAGGCGGAAGAACTCCTCTCGAAAGATGAATTTAACGTTGAGTCCAAAGAAAAAATAGAGGCAAGATTCGAAACTCATACCGCGAAAATGGAGGAGAAAATTGCGAAACTTGAGGAGAAAAATAAATTATCCGAGGCGGCTGAAATAAATTCCAATTTTGAAGCGTCTTTGCGCGCGCATGAGCAAATTTTGGTGAAGCTCGCTTCTAAAAGCGGCAAGTCAAAAGATGACGCGGTTTCCGTAACCATGCTGGTTGATTTAAAAACCAAAGATTCCGCGGAAAACCAATCGAGGATCGAAGCCAAGATAAGGGCTTCGTCCGGACCGGATGCGAAATCAGCGGCTGAAGGCAAAATGAAGTCCGTGGAAAATAAAATAAAAGAAGTTAAAAAGTATATTGAGAATAAAAAAGAAGATTTGGATAGCGAGACTACTTTGGAAGCCGAGGCAAAAATAAAAATCGCAGAAAATCTGATAACTGAAGGCAGGGCGGATTTAGGCGCGGAAAAATTTGCGGATGCTTTTGCTAAATTCCAGAGAGCCTCGAAAATAGCTCAAGAGGCCAAGCTTCTTGTTGAGGCGAAAGTGGAGCTTGATGTTGATGTTTCTGTCGGAAATATATCAGTAGACATTGATGATGATCTGGATGAAATCGAAGAAGAGCTTCGGGATGATGATGACGACGATGATGATAATAACGTTGAGACGGAAATCTCCGCCAAAATTCGCAATGATAAAGCCGATCTACGGGTTAAATTTGAGGACGGCGACGTGAGGCTTTCGGGAAAACTTACGCGGTCAACTCCTTGTATTGAATGGGATGTTAAAACAATAACGTCTAAAGACAAGCCTCCATCCGAAGTTACATTCGATATCGCAAGCAAATCTGGCGCTGAAATTTGTGTTCAGGTTTTAGGAAAACCCGAGGAAGTTGATATTAGAATACCGGCGTCCCAAACAGCGAATATTAAAGTAATTTTGGAAGGCGAGGTGATTTTTTCGGGAAAGCTGCAGTAGTCAGTGCGCCTTCATTTAAAGTAATAAAAATGGCTCATCTGAGGCATTTTTATTATGCACTTTTGTCGAACCTTAGTTATAGTAAAATATATAGTACTATGGCTAAGTCCGATAAAAGATTGCTCGCATTGAAATTTAGACGGCAAGGATGGAGCATTAAGCATATAGCTCGTCACCTCAAAGTAGCGAAAAGTACCGCAAGTATTTGGTGCAGAGATTTAGTACTTACTCCAAGGCAAAAGTCAGTGCTCGTAGAAAAAGCAATAAAAGCCGGGCACTATGGCCGCATGAAAGGTGCTAATTATAATAAAGAAAAAAAAGAACAAATAACCCAATTTTTTAAGGATGAGGGTATAAAAAAAATATCAATAATTTCTGATAGAGAGTTTTTAATATCGGGTTTGTCTCTGTATTGGGCCGAGGGCAGCAAAAAAGATAAACTTTCGTTTGTTAATACTGAGCCTGGGATGATTTTATTTATGTATAAATGGTTTAGTGAAGTTATGGGTGTCAAAAAAGAAGATTTTATGCCGAGGATTTTTATAAATGAGATCCATCGCCGCGCATTAATAAGGTCTTGAGGTTTTGGTCAAAATTGTTAAACTTACCTGTGAGGCAGTTCGGCAATCCGGTTTTTTTGGTGCACAAACAAAAAAAAGTATATGAGAACTATCACCATTACTACGGCGTTTTGGCATTGAGAGTCAGAAAGAGTAGCCGGCTGAAGTATGAGATTCTTGGTTTGATTGATGCGCTAAAAAAAAGTAATATAGCCAAGGTAGCTCAATGGTTAGAGCGGTCGTTTCATAAGCGACAGGTTGTGGGTTCAATTCCCACCCTTGGTACATGTGATCTGTACCCCAAAAAGTGGACACAGGCACAGTTTTCTTTTGTTAGCATTAATAATTAACAAAAGAATATGAGAACATCATTTTCGAGCGAACAAATCGCGGAGCTA
>Ga0208373_1002073_pt1 | contig 23637 bp, 31 predicted proteins | sample RifOxyC2_FD_184036 | JGI IMG/M metagenome (GOLD analysis project Ga0208373, IMG submission 184036) | Soil microbial communities from Rifle, Colorado - Rifle Oxygen_injection C2 (SPAdes) | ecosystem: Environmental > Terrestrial > Deep subsurface > Rock core/Sediment | place: Rifle, Colorado... | reverse complement strand
AGAGATGGTTGCTTACTTTGAAGATGAAAAAGTTGGGGCTGTTATTAGTACAATCAAAGTACAGCACCCTAAAAATATCTATGAAAAAATCCAGCACTTAGAATATATTTTTGCAACATTTACAAGAGGTCTCATGTCTAAGATAGATACTCTTCATGTTACCCCAGGAGCATTGAGTATTTATCGGAAAATTCTCTTTGATAGGTATGGGGGTTTTGATGAAAACAATGTTACAGAAGATTTAGAAATGGCCATGCGCCTTCGCTATTATCACTACACTATTAAACTTGCACAAAATAGCATAACTTATACAAAAGTCCCAGACAGTTTTCATAGCCTTTGGAGTCAACGTGTACGCTGGTTTCGAGGATTTATTTACAATAGCCTCAAATATAGAAAGATGGTTTTTAATAAAAAATATGATCTCATAGGAAGTTTTCAATATCCTTTGAATATTCTTACACTTTTTACTTTAGTTCTTATGTTTTTTTTGCTTAGCTATACTATCCTTACTACCCTTATAACACAGGTTTCTAAACTTCGTGCTATTGGTTGGGAATACTTTGCTTTTGATGTAAGCAACATTCCTAGTATTAAAGAGCTCATTCTTGATATGAATATTCTCCTCTTTTTTCCTATTGTTATTTCTTTCCTTATTGCTCTTCTTATCTATCATTTGGCACACAAAAGTTTAAAAGAGAAATGGAGGTATCCTTTTGCATTAGGAAGTTATCTTACTATCTATCCTTTTTTGCGATCTTTGCATTGGATAGTTGCAGTTTACAAAGAAATATTTCGAAGCAAAAATAAATGGAAATAAAAATGGCATTCCCTAAATACATATTTTTAACAAGCTTGGCAATAACTCTTCTTGTTTTTGTTGCAGGACTTTTTCTTGGTTGGAATTTAGATAGTTTGCGAAGTTCTGAGCTATTGAGTGATTTACGAAATAATGAGTTAGATACAGAAAGCTACCTTGTTGAAAGAGCTTTTTGGGATAGTTATGGTGGTGAAGACTGTAACTTTGCAGAGTTACGATTGAATTCTCTCTCTGCTGAACTTGCTGAACTTGGACAATACCTTAATAGTTACCAACAAAAAAATATTTTTGAAGAAGATGAATTTCAATATCTAACCAGAAGATATTTTCTTTTAGAAATTAAAGGTTATATTCTTTACAATGAACTCAAGGGAAATTGTGCACTTGAAAATGATGTTATTCTTTATTTTTATGGATTTGAAGATGAAGAATCCCAAAAACAAGGATATGTTTTAGATAAAATTGTTGATAGAAGTAATGGGACTGTAGATATTTTTTCTTTTAATAAGAATTATCATGAAGATGGGGCTCTAGAAACATTGAAACTATATTATAATATTACTAACACACCTACAATCATTATTAATGGAGATATTAAAAAAGAAGGATATGCGGACTATGATGAAATTAAAGAACTTCTTCATGCAACATTTATCTAGGCTTTATTTTATTTTTTTTATAGCAACTTTCTTTTTCTTTCTGCAGCATTTCCTTTATCAAGGATGGGATTTTTCTGCTTATGTACTTAATGCACAATATGTTTTTTCAGGAGGAAATTATTTTGAGCTTTATCGAGCACCATTTATGAGTTTTCTCTTAGGTCTTTTTAGCTTTTTTGGATGGAAAACAGCAGAGTACATCTATATATTTTCTGCTTCTGCACTCTTTTTTTTCTCTTCTCTTTTTCTTGCAAGAACTCTTAAAATTAATGAGTTTTATTTTTATCTTTTTAGTGTGAATTCTTTTGTTCTCCTCTTTGGGCTTATTGAAGGGACTGAGTTACTTGCTCTAGCATTTCTAGAATTATTTTTAGTATTCCTTATCAAAAATAAATGGTATGCTGGGATCTTCCTAGCATTTGTTTGTTTGACACGATATCCTCTTGTTGTCTTTTTTCCATTACTTCTTTTTCATAAAGGCTGGAAAACAAAAATTCTAAGTGCTCTTGCTTTCGTTCTTCCTTTTATTCCATGGTTTGTTTATAACAAAATTCATTATGGAAATATCTTTTCTTCGCTTGCAGATGGATATGCCCTCAATATTCTTTATCGCGAATATGTAGCTCACACTATTAATATTTCTTCTCTCCTTTTTGCGGCAAATATTCTTCTCCCACTCATTCTTTTAGGGATTTGGTATTTCTTTTCTAAGAGGGATTTTTCTCGAGAGTATTTTATTTTAGGTAGTGCAATTTTACTCATATTATATAGTGTTTATTCTGTAAAAGCTGACGTTGTTAGGTATTATATTCCTTTAACTATCCCTTTTGTGTTTTTTTCTGTTTATGCCTTACAAAAATTTTCTGAACAAAGAAAAAAGCTTATTGTATTGATCTTCATTCTTTTCACCTTAGTTTTTACTATTTATTCTTTGAGCCAGTATTATCAAGAAGACTATACAAAACTTCTTTCTGAGATAACAGAAATTGAACCTTGTGCACTCCAAAGCAATCTCTGGGTTCCATTAAGTTACTCTGGGCGATTAAGTGAAGCGTTTCCTTCTCAACAGATGTTAGACTCTAGTATTAAAGAGGGATATTATGTTTTGTTTTATTATGATGCTAGAGAACCTGCATACATTTCTAATGCGAGTCTCCTTCATACATACCCTGTGTATTTAGAAACTGAGGAATACATTATTCTTGGAGAAGGATGCAAGGCTATTCAAGCTGTTGATAGCCTTTATGTAGAATCACTCAATACACGTTTAGCTTCTGTCTATAATTATACAGTGCCAGAAGATCCTTGTGAGATCTTATTTAACAGCAATAGACTTTGTATTTTTGTAAATAAAATATTTACAATTCCCTAGATCTTTTTGCCATTCAATTATATAACTTTCATTTATAGAATGAACTAGGCTCTTTTGTTTTTCTTCACAAAGTTGATCATCAGGTGAACAAAGAAAACCCCCCTCACAAGTATCTAAAGAAATATATTCTGGATTTTTTACTTTTATGTATTCTTCCCAATATTCTGCTTGGCTTGCATTAAACCAAGGATAATACATTATTGTAACATTTTTATGTGCATAATACCCTGCAAGAGGGTGTGTAACAAGAATTTCTCCATTTGTTTGTTTCTCTTCAAAATAACTAAAATATTCATTGATTATGGGATCTTCTACAGAAAGAGGTATTGAGAATAGTAAAAAAACAATTACAATAAATGAAAAACTTTCTTTGAATATTTTGTGATACCCATAAGCAGCTATTATTGCAATGAAAGGCAATAAAAGAATTGTAAAACGCAGCTCTTTATGATCCATTTGTGAGAGATAGATCAAAATAAGAAGAAAAATTGCTACAAGGCTATAGCGTTTTTTGTAGATAGCAAAAACTGTTCCTGGTATTGCAAAAAAGAACAGCACATTTTCTTTGATCAACGCAAATAGATACCACCACCATGGTTCTTGAAAAATCCAAATACCTGCATATTTAAGAAACTCTTGTGCGAAAAAAAGAATTTCTATAGGAGATCCGTATGCAAGGTAATTAAACATAAAATAAGGTACCGTAATAAGAATAAACCCTGCTAGAAGATAGAAAGTATTTTTTATTTTTCGTATTGAAAAAAGCCCTAAAATTACAAGAAGAATTCCCATAGGAAATTTTGTAAGAAATGCAAGTCCAATACATAACCCTGTTTCAAAATGTTTCTCTTGAAGAAAAAAATAATATGCACATAATCCAAAGAAAACAGCTGGAATTTCTGTATATAATCTTGCATTAAATAAAAAAAAGATCCAAGTAAAACTGAGAAGTATAGAAGAAAGAAGTGCAGTTTGTTCATTAAATAATTTCTTTGCTATGAAGTATGTTAGATATATTACACCTAAAGAGAAAAATGTAGAAAAAATATGTCCTAGAATAATTGGATTTAGTTCAAAAAGAAAAGCATAACTTAATAGAAAAGGCCATAGTAAAGGACGAATAGGCTCCCAGAATCCTAGTTGTCCAAATGTTGCTATATGTTCTCCCATAGCAAGATATACCGCTGCATCCCACCAAATATTTTTATCAAAAAAGAGATAGATTACTCTTGTTACTAAAGAAAATAAAAGGACTGTAAATATTTTCTTATCCATCTATAAAACTTTTTATTTTTGCTTTAAAAAGAAATAGAAAAAAGAATATCTAGGAAAAAATAGGCATAATATCATCAAAAGTGGCTTGTTGTGGATACTTTCTTAAAAGTAAATAACCATAGGGATAGGCTTCTGAATGAAAAAGGACTACTCTCTTTTGTTCAGAGGTCTCTAACCAAGCACTTAATACTCTATAATCATCTTCATTATATATTCGAGCAGCAATTATTGTTGCATTTGCTTCTTCTGCTGTATTTACCACTTTTTGTAATTGATTATAATCATCTATTGTTACAAATACAAGATCTAAGGGAAGCACTGCCTGTTTTTTGAGCTGTGAAAAATATATTGTAGGTGTTGCATAATAACTTAGGCCATAGTTTTCTGTTGCATTTAATACAATTATTTTTTCAGAGAGATTTATTTCTATTGGTTGTCTACCAAAACGCAAAGAATCACCTTGTTCATAAAATGGAGCTGATCCTAGAGTTGTGTTCGTTTGCCCTAAAGCAAGAGGAAGATACTTATCTGTGTTACAAATTACTTTTATTCCTTTTTTATTCAAGTATAGAGCAGCTTTTATTTTTCCTATGTGATCACAACAGCCCATAACAATTGTTGCATTTTCTTTTATTGCCTGCTCGACAAGCATATTTACTCCATGTGTATCTATAATTAAAGCAAGATCTTCACGAAAAAAGCGTGTTGTAGGATATTGTACTTTGTCAAGGGGCACATCAAACATAAAAATACCTTGTTCATTTGGAGCATACCATGTTCCATTGATTTTTTTTACCAGCGTTCCTGTTACTGGAATGTGTGTAAGATTGATTGCTTGTTTGTACTGTGAAATTCTTCCTCCTTCATGCCAACCAATATCTTCTACATCATATTGTTCTGAAAATACTGTGAGGAGTTGTTCTGCATCTGGATTTTGAAGCTGTGAAGAAAGCCAATCTCTTGTTACACGATCTACTTGAGAGACAAGAATATCTTTTTCTGTTATTGTAAAAGAAGATTCTCCTAGAGTAAAAAGTGTTGCATCTTTTGCTGTTGCAAAGTATGGCTGTTTCAGTTGGTACTCTTCATAGCTGTAGGGGATATATTCTCTCTTCATCAGATGTTTGTCTATTTCTGCATGGAAAGAATTATTTAGAAATTTCCAACGAAGATAGGAAGGCCAATACCATGAAGGGTTATTTTCTAGAGTAGCTATTGTTTCAAAAAGAAGTGCTTGTTCTTCTATTGTTGCGGTTTTCAATGCTTCTTTGTAATAAGGTATTGCTACTGAGGGATCTTTTCCTGCCATGCGAGACTCAATAAGCAGTGCATCTCCTTGGGCAAAGGCTGTAGTGATATTTGTATATTTTGGAAACATTTCATAGGTAGAAGAGATATAAGTAAAATTAAATTGTTCTGCGTAGGGATCCAGCGTATCTGCAACTACATAGGGCATTAATAATAGTACAATTAGGATCATGCGCATAGATTTGTAAAAGATAAAATTTTTTTAAAGGATTTCTCTTCTCAACTATCTATATAGATCACTTCATAATTAGATAAAAAATAAACTTGCCTCATTTGCAAACTCACAAAGAGGCGCACCTGTAATATACGCCGTTGCAAAAAAGAACACCAGAAAGGTAATGAAAAGGATTGCTGCTGTAGAGAGAATTCCCATCCCAAATTTTCCAAAAAGCCAAAAAATAAAGAATAGGACAAAAACAATTGTTATTCCCCATCCAATATGCCTTATTCCAAATGCGATAAAAACAAAGAGTAAACGAAGTAGACCTTCTACGCAGATTGGTAATGCCATATACTTCTACAAAGTTTTAAATATTCTTAAATTTATCTCTTTTCTTATGAGGTGGTTTCGTTCTAACGCAAGAGAGAGGATTTTACGAGATGTTTCTTTTGAAAAAAGAGGACAGATTCTTTCAGGTGGAGGAACAATGTATACTAGAGACTCTCGTTTCTCACACCCAATTGCAAATGATGGAGGAGGAGGACATGGAAGAAATGGAGTTCTTATTATCATAATGCTCTTTGTTCTTCTCGTTGGTGGGATATTTGCATTTGGTTATTTTAGTTCAGAAAGAGGACAAAGAGGGGTACAGAATTTCATATCTCTTGTTAATGAATGGACATTTGATCCCATATCTGATTTTTTTAGTGGAGTTTTTGCAACTGGTTCTGGTGATTATTTTTCTACAAAAACAAATAGTTCTAGTACAAAAAGAGGAATTGATTTAAGAGATTTCAGAGCTATTGCAGGAGAGACCTTTCCTGAAGGACAAAATTTTGATCTTCTTTATGATATTGAATATTATAATGTCCCTGCAGGTAGTAGTTATCAGGGAGATTTCTCTTGTTATTTTAATACAAGCAAAGAAGATAGTCCATCTTTAGAAAAAAGAGATGGAGATATTATTTCTTCAGACTCAGAAATTATTCGAAAAGGAAGCACTACATATTGTCGTATTCCTGGAGAATTTACTGAAGGGCTTGATGGTGCATATACATTTTATGGGAGTTTTAGTTTTGACTTTCAAACAGAAGATGCAGTATTACCAGTGTATTTTATTCCAGGAGAACTTGCTGATAGTTTAGGAGATACAGATTTCTTTGATGCATATGATTTAGATATTCGCCAGAGTGATCTTGAAGTTGTGTATAATGGAGAGCCATTGAGCATTGCAATAGGTGTTGGCGGTGAGGGAGAAGAACAACAACCTGTTATTCTTAGAGGAGGAGAGACCTCTTCCTTCAATACTGTAGGCATTACCCTTACAAATGAATGGAATGGAGATATTGTGAGCTTAGATTCACTTACCCTCTATCTTCCTGATGGTATTCTTCTTAGTGAAGAGCTCAATGGAGAGCCACATGCAGGCTGTCCTCTTGTTTCTGCAGGAAAAGATGGGCGAAGAAATATGTATATCCTTGATGAGAGTGCACGAGAAGAATTATTTACAAATTATATTCAAAATAATGCCTTCTTTGGAAAATCAAACTATAGGACATTCCAATGCTGGATTGAAGTAGAAGAGGATTTCCTTGGAGATGCTCCTTATGTTGTCAAAGAATATGAAATTGATGTTGCATACCACTATCAAACGCAAGAAAGAAGAGAAACTATTAGCATTGTCTCAAGAGGAGATCCTCTTGTTGTACAACAGGATGTGATTTCATGAAAAAAACTCTTTTGCTTTTTTTTGTACTTCTCTTTTTAGGAGCATGTACACAGCAAGTTGAAGAAGAAATAGCTACAAGTTGCCCTCCAGACTGCAGCGGTGGAAGCAATGCTGTTGTTACTCATATTAATAGTCCACAAGATGAAGGGAATGTCTATGTTGGCGATAGACTTGCTGTTTCTGCAAATTTAGAAGATAGAGGTGAAGCAAATGCAGAAGGGCTGGTATGCATGACAGGATTAGATGGAAGTCTTTTTTCTGGATTAGGCGGATGCAACTGTGAAAGCTTTTACATTACTTTAGATGATTCTGATGATGCGAATTTTGAAAAAACTAGAGTTGACTTTAGTCCAAGTTTTGTTTCTGAAGATGCAATAGGATCTTATTATATGACTTTGTATACGAAATATCTCTATACTGCGTATGGGCCATTCTCTCTTTGTCTTACTGGTGATCCTTACAATGAAGAAGAATGTTCTGTTGAAGGGAATAAACTTACTGAAAGCTCTTCTGGGCCTGTACAAATTCTCTCCGTAGAAGAAGAATTAACTACTGTAGGTGGAAATGCTGTGACATTGCGATTGCGCATAGAAGCAGAAGCAAACTTAGATGACAATGCAGAACTTATTGAAATAGATGAAACATTAGACTCCGCTTGTTTGCTTACAAATCTTGATCAGAAAACAACTGCAGATATTTCTGTTATTCTTTTTGGTGAATCCTATGATTGTGGAAGTCTGAGCTTTGATCTCAAAAAAGAGGAAGCTACAGCTACGTGCAAAATTGAAAATCTTAATACACAAAGATTTATTGGTGGAGAAAAAGAATATAATGGGTGGATTAGAATAGATTATGGATATCAAGAAATACAATCTGTTGCATTTGATGTTGTGAGTGAATAATCCGGAAATCTTCCGGATTTTTCCGCTAAAGCTTTATTAAAAGAATTTTACACTAGATTTCTATGGAGAAAAGCTTAAATAAACAAGGATATATAAATGTACATATGAGTACGCAAATAAGTATCAAACTTTCTGATAAAATGTACAAGTCAGCAAAACAGTTTGCAGATAAAAAAGGTTTTGATAGTTTACAAGACTTTATTAGGGAAACTCTTCGAGAGAAATTATTTGAAGGAGAGAGTCTTAGTGGTAAGAATACTGCTCTTGCAAGCCAGAAATCTCTTGCAAAGAATTGGCTCAAAAAAGAGGAGGATGAAGCATGGAAACATTTACAAAAGGGGAAATAGTATTATTTCCTTTCCCCTATACGGACTTAAGTAATCGAAAATTACGGCCTTGCTTAGTCCTTTCAGAAGAAATGAGAGAAGATATACTTTTATGCCAAATAACCTCTCAAGCAATAGTTAAAGATAAATATAGCATAGAACTGAAAGAAAAAGAAACTCTTGAAGGAAGCCTCATGACGCATAGTTATATTCGTACAAATATGTTATTTACTGCAACAAAGAATCAGATTAATAGAAAAGTATGCAAAATTAAAGAAGAAAAATATCAAGAAGTCATACAAAGTATTATTACTATTGTTTCTTAGTTTAAGTTTGTGAATAGAAACATTAATAAATTCAAAACATCTTTCTATGTAAATTATGGTTCGTACAAAAGAGGTTATGCTTGTTTTTTTATTAGGAATTATCTTTCTTTCCGCATGTAGTACACAAAAGAATACAAGTGGTGTTACAGGTGCATATGCAAACTGTAATGGTGATGAAACACAAATGGTTACAGCAACATTTGCAGATTTTGCACCTGTGAGTTCTGAGACAAATCCTTATCAAGCTGGTGATGATATTGATGTGGAAGTAGTCCTTACAAACAAATTCTCTGATGATATTGATACTGGAAAAGCGCGAGTGCGACTTACTGGTGATGCAGCTATAACGAGTATTTTCTCTGGAGCACAAGAAAAGAATGCAGAAAAACTTTTTGGCATTGATTCAGAAACTTGTTTAGAAGAAACAACAGAAGTAGATGTTGGACCTATTGTTTACCAAGGAGAAATTACTACAAAAGTGAATAAAGAGATTACAGGGCTCTACTGTTATGAAGAACCTGTTGTAGTGAAAGCATATTTATACTATACTGCTCGTGCAGAAGAAATTGGAACAAACTTACCTAGCGGTTCTAATCCTGCATCTAGTGTACAAGTGACACAGATTGAGCAAAATCCTGTAGATATTGATCAAGGAGAAGCAAATGGGGAAATGCGATTTAAGATTTATTTAGAAAATGTTGGCACTGGAATCATTGTTCCTTCTTTGAATGAATGCTTTGAATACAGAGATGCTGGTTATAGAGAAGAATTTACAATAGATGTTAAGGGAGCATATGATATTGATTGCCCAGATGATGTAAAATTAAGCAGAGGAGATAAAACTGATGTTATTACTTGCTTGGTTACTGGTGTTGATTCTACAAATCTAGGAGCACAAGCAAGTGAGATAAGCATTACTTTGAGTGGTTTTGCCTATGAAGATGTCATTCCTTCCACTACTATTTGGTTAGAGCCTTAGATGGATTTTTCTTTTTTTACGAATTATTATGGTATTGATATTCTTGCTATGCTCCTTACTTTCTTAGGTATTTATACTATTGGGAATAAGAAACGATATGGATTTCTTATTGCTTTAACAGGAAATATTCTCTGGACTATTATAGGAATATTATCTCAGTCTGCAGGTTTACTCTTTGCAAACTCTGTTTTAGTCATTCTCTATATTCGTGCATATGTTTTATGGAAGAAAAGAAAATAATTTGTATTGCTTTTAAAGCTCTCGAAAATCTTCCGAAAAAAATGAACACATCTTTATGAATTAAAACATATGATTGTTCCTTATGTCTCATAGAGAAATAATAGAAGTCAGAGAAGGAAGATGGTTACTGGAGCAAATAAAGGAAAAAGTTATCACCATTTGCCCTCATGCTTTTGAGAAAATATATCAGGCACAAAGAACTCTTTTTACAGAAGAAGCTCTAAAACTGCCTCTTCAAAGAGAAGTACCACATTTTGTAGCTTTACAACAAAATGGAAGATATACCATCTATTATCACAGAAAAAATTTTTTCTTGAATATAATCATTGAAATAAAGGAGGGAGAGATAGAAGTAGTAAGCTTTATGAAGAAAGATACACTTCCAATATTAAGAACATGAAAACAAAGAATCTCATCTATAACGGTATTGGAAAGGGAGTATGGAACTATGATTTAAAGCATGACATACTTCTTTTAAAAGTAAAAAACCTCCTATATGAAAAATCAGTAGATATAGATGATTATACCATTCATTTTGATCCAGGAGGATTAACTATGGGTCTTGAAATAGAAGATGCTTCAAAGGTTCTAGATGTCTCTAAAGAAGCGCTTCGCCAAATTTCTTTTTTTCGTTATGATATCCTTATTAAAGGAGGAAGAATTCAGATAAAAATCCTCTTACTCACAAAATCAAGAAATAAAGAGCTTAAACTGCAACAGGATATAGAAAGAGTTTTAGAACAAGAACAGACAGCTTTAGAAGTTAGTTGTAGTACGAAGTAGAGATAATAACTCTTTTATCCTTCTTGAATATTGTATATTACTCTTAGATGGAAATTCTTGCATTTTATAAAGAACATTGTGAGAAAGAGTATTTGTCTTAAAAAAAATACATTAATGCATAAAAAAAGAAACATTTAAATAGATATGATTCTTCTTGCTATTATGAAAAATACATCACTTTTTATCAATTGGGTTGGAGATTCAGCACCGGCGCGCGTTTTAGATTATATTCTTACAGAAAGAGAATTAGAATTTTCTAAAGCAGATTGCCTTAGACATATTCCGGTTAGTCGTGCTTCTTTGTATAAAATATGGAAACGACTTATTAAAATTGAAATGCTTCTTTTCTCACGAAATATAGGAAATGTCCAGCTTTACAAACTCAATAAAGCAAACCCAGTTGTAAAAAAGCTTATAGAAATAGATGACCTTCTGATTATACAAGATTTAGAAAAAAGGGCTAAAAAGAAAACTGTACATGTAGTTTCGTTACACTAAATCAATTATATAACATATGCACAGCTCCTAATTCTGCCCTTTACAAAATACTCTCATTGTTGTGTAACAATTCCATGAGAACTATTTTATTATATTCTATGTTGCACAAAAGTATTTAAACTTGTTTTCATGGAGATTATTTTTAGGGGGATTTTTTATGACAACATTGGTGTACGAGGAAATTATTAAAAAGATTTGTGAAGAGAAACACATGGATCATGAAGAAGTACATCTTCGTGTCAAAGAAAAACTCAAACAACTTTCTGATCTTATTTCTAAAGAAGGAGCAGCTCATATTGTTGCAAATGAATTAGGTGTGAAAGTGTATGAAATACCAAAGAATCTTGGAAGAAGAATATCTATCAGCGAGCTGAATCCTGCATTTAAAGGGGTAGAAATGCTTGTGAAAGTCTTGAAAATCAATGAAGTGCGAACATTTAAAACTGCTGCACGTGAAGGGAGAGTTATGAATCTCCTTGTAGGAGATGAAAGTGGGACTTGCCGATTAGTTCTTTGGGATGAAAAACAGATTAAAGAAGTAGAAGAAGGATTTGTCAAAGAAGGAATGACACTTAAAATTCAAAATTGTTATGTGCGAGAAAATAGCTTTAGTGGAAAAGAAGTACAAATGGGAAACCAAGCAAACTGGACTTTGAATCCTCTTGGAGAAACGCTTGGGACTGTTGCTGCTCCATCTAGTATGAATGGCTTTGCACCTGCTTTGAAAAAAGCAATAAAAGATCTCCAAGAAAATGACAATGCTACTGTTGTTGGTACTGTTGTGCAGATTTTTGAACCAAGGTTTTATGATGGATGCCCTACATGCACGAAAAAAGTGGAATTTTCAGGTGATGGATTTAGCTGTGCAAAGCATGGGCCTGTCATGAGCGTCCCACAGGCAATTCTTAATTTGGTCTTTGATGATGGAACAGAAAATATTCGTGTTGTCTGCTTTCGAGATGCAGTTAAAAATGTGCTGGAAATGGATGATGTTGCTCTCTTGAAAGACAGCCCAGAAATGTTCCGTGAAGTACAAAGGAAGGTCGCAGGAAAACAACTGCGCATACAAGGGAAGGTCAATAAGAACACTTTCTTTAACCGCTTAGAGTTTACTGCAAACAGTGTTTTCAGTGCTGATCCTAAAGAGCTTGCAATGGAATTACAGTAAATTTTCTTATGCTTGGCATCACACATCTTCTTTTTGCAGCAATTCTTGCTTTTCTTCTTGTGAATATATTTTCTTTTTCTCATCCAATCCTTTTCTTTCTGCTCTTTTGTTTTGCAGCATTGCTTCCTGATATAGATCATCCAGGAAGCATGCTTGGAAGAAGATTATGGCCACTTTCTTCAGTTATTTCTTTCTTTTTTGGGCACAGAGGGTTTTTGCATAGTATTTTTGTTCCTTTAGCATTTTTTCTTCTTGGTTGGTATTTTCATGCATTCTGGATAGGATTGGCGTTGGCAGGGGGGTATATTGCGCATCTTGTTACAGATATGCTTACTTTGAGCGGTGTCAAACCTTATTGGATTGGGCCTAGGATACGTGGGTTTATGAGAACAGGAGGATTTTTAGAAGCAGTTTTTTTCTTTTTGTTGCTTGTATTTTTTGTTTGGTTGGTTGTTTTTAAAAACACTCTAATCTAAATCAAGACTAATTTTTAATGCAGTATTGATATCCTCAATAAGATCTTTAGAGACAGTTCCTATTTTTCTTGATAATCTCCTTTTATCTATAGCTCTCATCTGATTACATACAATCTTTGAATCCTTTTCTAGACCGTTATTATTCTCTTTTGAAATAAACACTTCAAAAGGATATACTTTTTCTATTTTTTGAGATGAAATAGGAACAATAATGGTTATTGGACTAAATCTATTCCCTAAATCGTTTTGTATAACTACTCCTGGCCTTACTTTTTTTATTTCGTGACCTACAGTAGGATCTAAATTAATCATCCAAATTTCACCTCTTTTTATTTCCACTCTTCATCTCTCCAAGTGGCAGTTTCCCACCCTTCTAATTCCTTCAGGTCTTCTTTTCCTATTTGAGAATATCCTTCTATTAATTCCTTTTTTTGATATTTCTTTTTTATTTCAGCTACTAAACGTTTAATTATCCCATCATATGTTTCTTGATTTTGTTTCATTTTATCTAATTCTGATTTTGTTTTCTTTTGTAGTTTAATTGTTGTAATTTCCATAGTATACCTTAAGTATACCTCTTTTAATAAAGTTTCTGTTTTTGCCATATTAAAAAAGAGAGTACTTTTCCATTCATAAAGATTCTTTAGAAAAATCCGGAAGATTTCCGAATATCTTAGAAGAAAGACCTTACTAGAAGAGTAATTTAAAAATTTAGAAGGCTATGAATAATAAAAGGAAAAAAAGAAAAAAAAGATCTTTTTATCTTCGCACGATCAAGATCAATGCTAAGATAACGATCAATACAGCTAAGATTCCGAAGCCAAGTCGTAGAGCAGTAGAGAAATCTACCTTTTTGCTAATTCTTTGAGAAGTTTTCTATCCTCAAGAAGAATAACTTTCGTTGCTTTTTTCATAGTTAGAAACATTTCTTTTTGTTTTTTTGTAAGTGCCATTTTTTACCTTTTCATTCCTTCCAAATCTTTGTAAAGTATGTCTAAAAAGCTATTTATATCTTTTGTTTTTTGTATAGCTTCTATATTATTTCCTATCCAAAACTCTATTTCTTTTAACGTTTTTGAATTCTCATGTTTTGCAATATCTGTTATAAACACTAATGCAGAACTATATTCTAATTTAAAATGAAAATTTTGCCAGAAAAGGTTATTCCTAATGATAAAATATTTATCAAAATAATAGAGCACAAGAAAGCTATCTTAAGAAAGCCAAGAAAGGTTAGAAAAAAAAAGAAAAAAAAGATCTTTTTATCTTCGCACGATCAAGATCAATGCTAAGATAACGATCAATACAGCTAAGATTCCGAAGCCAAGTCGTAGAGCAGTAGAGAAATCTGTACTGTCTGATTCTTCTTCTTCAGTTTCTTCAACAACTACTGTGACGGAACTGTCTTCTGTTTCAGCTACGTTTGCAGATGCAACAGAGATAGATGTTGCTTCTTCTAGGCTGTCGTATCCTTTATTGTAGGAAACGCTTACTTGTACTTCATAGTCTCCAGATTCAGCGTCTGCTGGAATTTGGAAAGTTAGAGATACATCGCCTGAGGATTCTTCATCTTCATTGTCAAGTTCATTGTTGGTTAGTTCGTCCAAGAAAGTTGACTCTTCTACACCTAATTCAGGGATAGATACAGTAACTTTAATGTCTTCTTCTTTCTTGTCACCAAGGTTTTCTAGTCTCACTGTAATCACCAGCATCTACGTTAGAGTCTACAAGAACATCTTGGATTTCAAGGGAATGTCGAACTTTGCTTACCATAATAGTTCCACTATATGTAACAGAATCAAGATCATCATAGACTTCAACATATAAGGTATATTCTTGGTCAGCTTCTAGATCTGTTGGTAATTCAAGTGTTAATTTCTTTTGGTAAGAAACGCCATCTTCAATGTCAAACATTGCAGATGCTACTTGAACATTATCATATTCATATCCGCCGATCCATGCTCGAATATTTACGTCTGTGGTTACCCCAGTTCCTGTCAAATAAACAACAAGTTCTTGGTTTTCTCCTCTTTCTACATAGATTGTGTTAGAACTTAGTATCATACCGTCTACATACACTTGATTCACAACATAGTTGGAACTTGTGTCTGCTAAAGCAGGTACAGCAACTAGACTAAGCACAAACATCAATGCTATTAATAGTCTTTTCATCATTTTATTGTACTCCTCCTTAAGGAATTGTTACTACTCTAGAATTATTGCTTGTTTATAAGGTTTGTGTTTTTGTATTAACTATTGAGTGAGACTATAACTAGAGGATATAAGTCATTTTGAAGTTGTTTGGTATTTATTTTAAAAAAAGAAGGCTAAAATAACCTTATTTCTGGAGAAGCTTTTTCTTCTTCATGAAGAGAATACTTCCTAAAAGGATAGTAATAAAGAGCAAATAAAACCAAAGGTTTAATTCAGTAATCCCGCCTGTAAGCTGAAACATAGTCTCATTTGCCCCTAAAAAGAGGCCTAAAAAAATGTCAATTCCTATGCTAAAAGTAATAGAAAAAGCTATTGTTTCAAGAATTTCTTGTTCATTGAAGATGATTTTTGTGAGGAGGAATCCAGGAATAAACAGAGCAAAGGCTAATCCTATTATTGCGTGGAAGATGTCTAAGACTATCATTGTTCTGTTATCCAAAAGTGGATTTCCTCACCAGTATTTAGTTCTACAACGACTTTTGCTGTAGTAAAAAGATCTTCTATTGTAAAGGATTCTTTGATAGTTGCTGTTTCTTCATTCTTGAGTTTTATTGAAGAGGAGTCTACCAAGAGAGTTACCCCATCTTCTTCTACTATATAAACAGAGTATTCATAGCTTGTTGTTTCTTGTTCGAGATTGTGAATAGAGAAGCTGAAATTGTGGGTTTTCCCTATGAGAATTGTACTTGGAAGATTTGCATGATCTTCGAAGTAGAGTTCTGTAAAAGATTCTTCAGATGGAGTTGTGAAGATAAGTATAAGCAGGCCTATAATAGCCACTATGGTGATGCCTATGAGAATATTGTAGAGTGTGCCTTCTTTCATGAGATTTAGAACTTTTGAAGGATTTATATAGGTTTCGTATTTGATTACTAACCAGTAGCATCTATAGGAAGATTTAAAAAGAAGCTTTTTCCTATTAAAATGAATGAACAAAGTTAAAATAGCTATACTTGCACCAGAGTTTTATCCTCAAAATGGAGGAGCAGGAACGTATGCAATTAAGCTAGTAAAAGAGCTCATTAAAGATGAAAACTATGAGGTTCATGTTATTACCCCTGCAAAAAATCTCCCTTTAAAAAAATATAATAAACCAGAAGTTTTAAGAATGTTCTCTAATAAAATCCAATTACATAATATTTCAACTGCAAATGACACTTTTGTGTTTAATTTTATTTTTCAACTCGCAACCTTTTTCAAACTTTCACAGCTTCAAAAAAAATACCATTTTGATGTTATTCATGTGACGAGTCTTGTAGCTATGCCAGATATTTATTTAAGAATTTTAGGCAAAAATTTTCCTGTGGTAGTAACAGCACATACGATTATTAAAGGCCAAGTAAGAGGGACTTTACAATCTCAAAAAAATCCGCTAAAAATGGGACTTTCTGAATTAGGAAGCATTTTTTTTTATCCCTATATAGCCTTTCTAGAAAATATTTATGTTCATACAACCTCTCATTTAATATTAACTTCCCATTATAATCAAAAATACTTTACTGAGAAATATGGCTTTAAAGGAAGAATCTATGTTACACATACAGGAATTGATGTAGAAACGTTTTCCTCTATCAAACAAGAAATTCCAGATATCAAAATGATTAAAAAGCCGATTATATCCTATGTGGGAAGACTTATTGCACAGAAAGGGATTCACGTACTTATAGAAGCGATGAAAGATGTCAAGGGAGATTACCATTTAGTTTTTGCAGGAACTGGGAATAAAGAAGCTATTGAGAAAGAGCTTATTTCTCAAGGGATCAAGAATTATACTTTTTTAGGATTTATTCCCCAAGAAAAATTAGCATATCTCCACTCAAAAACTGCAGTGTATGTCCTTCCAAGCTTTTATGAAGACTTCCCAAATACAATTCTTGAAGCAATGTGCCTAAAGACTCCAATTATTGCTTCTCGCATAAATGGCATTCCTGAGATGATAACCCATAATAAAGAAGGATTCCTGTTTGATGTGGGTAACACCAGTCAATTAAAAGGCTATATTCAAAAACTTTTAGATCGTCCTAATGAGCGAAAGAAATTAGGGAATAATGCTTTTTTGAAAGTCAATAAAGACTTTCATATCCAAAAAATGACTGAGGATACCAAAAAAATTTATGCAGAGGTTATGAAATGAAATTTGCAAAAGAAATTTATAAAGAATATCCTACTTTGCTCATGCAAAGGGCAAATTATTTTAGAAAAGTCTATAATGAATTTGAAGAAAGAAAACAATTCGAATTTTATCTTGATCTTGGTTGTGGGAAAGGTTATAACACTAGAGCATTTAAGGACATTGCAAAAAGATTTATTGGGCTAGAGCCTATTAAACAAGATTTGAAAGAAGCGAAAAGAAATAATCCTGAAGGTCAATTCTATAATGGCAACGCTACCTATATCTCATTCGAAAATGAGACATTTGACGTTATCAGTTCTTTCTCAGTTTTAGAGCACATTTCTGAACTAGACAAAGCGCTGGATGAAATTAATCGAGTCCTTGTTAAAGGAGGAGTAATAATTCTTCAACAGCCAAATAAATTCTTTTTTGTTGAACTTCATACGTATCTTCCCCTTCTTTATGTTATACCAATTAAATTAAGAAGGAAAATTCTTTTGAGATTAGGATATTCTGAAGATGCAATACTAGCAACACAATTGAGTGTTGGTACACTTTTGAAAAAGCTGAATATGAGAGGAATACATACTCAATGTGTAAAGATGATATACCCTGAGCAAATTATCCCAAAAAAGTTTAGAAGTGTATACCTTTTTTTTAGATCTATAGGGTTATTTAAGGTCATACCTTTTGGATATTTTATTGTGGGGCATAAAAAATGAAAATCCTCATAACTAATTCATTCTATCCGCCCTATCATGTAGGGGGAGATGCTACTCATTGTAAATATCTTGCTGAAGCACTTGTTCAAGAAGGTCATGAAGTACATGTGATATTTTCTTATGATGCTTATGCATTAAAAAAGGCCTATGGACAAAAAGAAGAAAATTGGAATGGTGTTAAAGTACATAAAATTAAATCTCCTCTAAAAAAACTAGAACCTATCTTAAACTATCTCTTCGGAACGCAGTTTTACACTTATTGGTATTTTAAAAAACTCGTTTGGAAGGAGAAATTTGATGTTGTCCACCACCATAATATTTCCCTTTTAGGTTCTAAAATCTTAAAAAAGATAGGAGACTATAAGAATATATATACAGCTCATGATTACTGGCTTATCTGTCCTAAGTATGATTATTTTCGTAATGGGAAGGTTTGTACTATAAAAAATTCTCCAACTTGTGTGAGTTGCTGTTTAAAACATAAAAAACCTTATCCTGTCCACTATATAACTTTACATAATTATCTGAAGTCTATTGATGCAGTTATTGCTCCTAGTGCATATCTTGGAGAAAAGTTTAGAAGAGCAGGCATAGAAAATGTTGTAGTCATTAATAACTTTGTTCCAGAATATAAGGGGAAATTGATTAAACCAGAATTTAAGAATTATTTTCTCTTTGTTGGGCAATTAGAGAACCATAAAGGTATAATCCCATTAATACAAAATTTTATTGAATTAAATAAGGAGCTTGTGATTATGGGAAGTGGTAGCTTAAAAGAAGATGTTATAACTCTCATAGAAGATCATCCTAATATACATTATCTCGGTTTCCAGAACCAAGAAAAAGTCTATAGTCTCATGAAATTTGCAAATGCAGTGATCTTACCATCTCAATGGCCAGAGAATAATTCTATGGTTATTCTTGAGAGCTATATGCTTGGAACTCCGGCTATTGCTTCTGATATGGGGGGAAATAGAGAACTTATTGAGAAAGTAAGTAAAGATCTTTGTTTTGATCTCTTTTGCTTTGAAGATCTTAAAGATATAATTAAAATTTTTGAGAAGAGTAAATACACTAAAAAGATAGATACAAGCTTTAAAAAATATTATAGGAAATACAAATATTATTTCTCTTTCAAATAATCAATATTTCTTTTTCTTACTTCTTGAAGAATAAACTGAAAATACTCCTCTAGATTATAGCGAGAGACTACTTTTTTTAATTGAGTGATATCTCGTTTAGAAAATTTAAAAGAGTTGTTAGAAAGAAGATGAGGTCTTTTCTTTATTTTTATAAATAAATTTTCTTCAAGATCTTTATAGACTTTATTAGATGAAGAAAGGAGTTCTTCATAAACCAACAAATACCCTCCAAAGCGATTAAGCGATTTTATTGCATAGTAATTTGAAATGACCCAAATAATAACTACTTTCTCAAAAAAACTAGGTTTATGTAAGAATTTAATTCTCCAAGAGTTTTCTTTAGAATAGGGCAACCCGATATGTCTTACTATCCAATTATACTCTTTTTCAACTTCAAAATCTCCGAGTCTTATTCGGATAGAAGGATAGATTCTCCTAATTAGACGGCCAAAATAATATTTAAGCTTATTTTTTCTCCCATTATTTATGAAAACAGTCTTATCTACGTCCCTTATAGAGAGATAAACATCTAATGGGTTTCTAATAACATGGACTATTTTAGGATTATACTCACTTTTGAAAAAATCTAAGAAGAAATGTAGTCGGTTAGGCTGTAATAATATGGGTTTAGAAAGTTTATTAATAATATCAAAATAACATTTAAGAGATAATTCATTAAAAATACCATATTCACTAACATTGGGATGATTCCTCAAAAGTTTGTGAAGGTTTTCTTCACCAAGACTTAAATATTCTTGCCATAAAAAATTTTTCAAGAGAGCATCTTTCTTTTTTTCTTTTTTTTCTCTTTGAATTGAAACTGCAATTTCTTCTTGTAATGGCTCAAAAAAACAAATATAATCATTTGACAATGATTTTTTCAAAATACTCCAAACAAGAGTAGTGCCACTTCTATAATAACCATTAACAACTATTTTAATTGTCATTAGATTTTAATAGATCATATAAAAGCTTATAAACCTTTGGAGTGAACGTTGTGGAATAAACACTTAAAAGCGGACACATAGTTAAGATACTATTTCCTAACAAATTATGGAGTCTAAAAATGGGTTCACGTAGAATATTTATTCGCGAAAAAAGATAGATATATACTTACTATCATAAACTTGATTTAAATCTTTTTGCTCTTCAAATAATAAAGAGCTATTTTCAAAAGGGATAATTGGGGCAGTGGACAAAGCATTCGGGGTATACTCTTCTTGGTTGAAATTGGAAAGTACATAATAGTCAAAAGGGTTTTTTTCTAGATACTGATCAATTATTATAACTAGGGCTAATAAAGAAATAGCCATAATATTGGTTGTTATCATTTAGTAGATTTGCTTTTTCTATAAAAAATATATCTCCTATGATTGTTTGGTTATTTACTTTACTGGATAGCCACATAGCTCCAGAATCATATTGTTCATGATAATTACTTAAGCTTATTGTATTAATTGGGGATAACAGAAATTTTAAAATAATTAAAAATAGGAAAATGAGGATAAATAAATCTATAACAAATTCCATTTTAAAGCTATTTATAAAATATATAAGGGTTAATATGGAACTAATAAGGAAAAAATAAAATACCATTTGGTTAAAATAGAAATAAATAACAAATTGGATAATTGATGCTACAAATAAAGAAAACAAGAGCAAATCTGTTAAAGTTTTTGTTTTTGATTTAAACATGTGATGAATAAATAAGAAGACTATCACAAGTAAAATAATATATATAATAAGACTAACTATCCCAGAAAAAGCATTATAATAGCCTTGAAAAAAATATAAACCTTCTTGTTCACTAACCCAAAAATTTATTAAATACAAATAGATCTTAATAATTATTTCTTGGGTAGTAGAACCAAAATAAAAAAATTGGTTTAAAACTTTATTTCTAACCAGTGGATCTAAAAGGATATACAAACCAATTAAACAATAATTAATAGCTGTAATAACAATTCTCTCCTTAAAATTTGTTCGTTTTGAAAAGAAGTAAAAAGAGAAGAATAAAATCCCCGTAAAAAATGCAACAAAGCCGGCAGTATAATAAAATAGATCTACAAGGATTATCAAAAATAGAGTTATTAAAATTTCTTTAAGGGTTATTTCATCTTTCTTTGATAATCTAAAGAGATAACCTAAAAGAATAAAGAATAAGCTAAATGCCCACATGTGAGTATTTGTTGAATACGTTTGAGCACTTAGTGTTGGTTCAAGTATTAAAAAAGATAAAAATAAAAAGATTAAAGGCATTTTAGATGTAACTGATTCAATGAGGTATAATCCTGATACAAGGAATATTAATATCCCTATGGGGAAATAGATTAGGAGATTATAATCTAAACCAATTAATATTTTTAAAAAAGAAAGTTCTATTGTAGTTCCGATTCTATCAGAGACTAAATTTATTTGATATTCTAGCAAAGAACTATCATTCTCATAAGGAAAAAATGCAATGTAAGCTTGTTCTATCGTTGTCTTGGCTAAAGAAATGTGAGATAAATGATAAGGGTCTAAATAAGGGCTATTAACTAAAAAAAATTTAAAGACCAAGCCTAGTAAAAAGAAAACTAAAATAACTAATAAATAGACTTTAGGTTTCATTCTCCCCACACTCCAATAATGCTTAAAATATTCCCCATTAACCAACTCAGACCTACAGCAAGCAATCCATACTCAATAAAGAGAACAGATCCAACAAGTGTAACAAAAAGAGTAATCACATCCATGACTATGACTTTTTTGACATGCCCCTGTATATTGAGTTTTGTTTGATAAATTCTTTTTACACCATAAGGAATAGAAGAAAGCGCTAAAATATACAATAAAGGCAAGGCGAGGACATACTCTGGATTAAAGAGATTTAAGAGAAATTTACCTATTACAAACAATCCAAGAACGCCTAAGAGAAGAAGGATAATAGAAGACATATATGCTTTCTTTATTTTTTCCTCCTTTCCGGAGCTTAATAAGTTCTGTGTCATTGCCGTTGGGACAATAAAAAGCAAGTTTGCAATCATCCATACAACATAGAAATAGGCTGCATATGATGCTCCTAAATAATGGATAATAATTAGTGGCAATAGAACAGTTGGTAAGATTCCTAAGACATTGCTCACATAATTATAGAAAGAAAAGCGAAAGACCTTTCGTATATCAAAAATATTTTTATCCATATGTACAAAGAAAAGTGAAAGTATGCTTGCAAGAAGAACACCTATATACCATGAAATCAAAAGCCCAAAGACCCCAGATATAAAAAATATCAAACTAACTTTTACTAGACTAAAAAGTGTATCTTTTATGAGGACTATTCCATTCCTTTCTTCAGCAACCAACATAGACCCCAGAATAAAATATATCACACTCAAAATACAAAAAGCAACAAACCCTAAAACATAAAAAAGTTCAGAAGAAAGAAAAGAAAGATTTGGAGAAAAGATATTCACAAATAATACAAAGAACAGAGATAAAGCTAATGCAAAAAGGCTACATAAAAGTAAAGCAGTATAATTCAAACTTTTGTCTTTAAATTTCAGAATAGAAACGTTAAAACCCAGCAAAGAAAGATTTGCCACTAAGGACACTGCAGAAATAACCGCCGTAGCCAAACCAACATCTTCTGAAGAAAACTGTTTTGCGGCAATTGACCAAAACACAAAACCAAAGAGAGCCATAATCAAAGAGTTGAAAATCAAGTACAAAGAATTCCTATACAAAGGTTCATTCCATGCTTCTGCTAAACGTTTTCTCATTTTTTTCCTTTCTCTACTGACTTCATTTCTAATAATACATCTCCTCTATGCCAATCCCATGCACTTTGAATCATGTCTTTCATTGCATACTTTGCTTGCCAGCCTAATTCCTTCTTTATTTTTTCTGCTGATGCTACTAAATATGCTGGATCTCCTGTTCTTCGTTTACTTATTTTTATCGGAATAGGATGTGAAGTTATTTCTTGACACAGATCAATAATTTGTCTCACACTATAGCCTTTGCCTAGACCTAGATTAAACTCCTCAGAAACTCCTCTATTCTCTAGATATTCTAGAGCTAAGAGGTGTGCTTCAGCTAAATCCAAAACATGAATATAGTCTCTGACACAAGTCCCATCTTCTGTAGGATAATCCACCCCATTTATTTGCATATATTCTGCTTTTCCTAAAGCTACTTGGAAGACTAAAGGAATAAGATGTGTTTCTGGTTGATGATCTTCACCAATACCATACGCTGCACCAGCTGCATTAAAATATCTTACTATGACATACTTAAGACCAAAGGATTCATCATAGCTTTGTAATGCTTTTTCAAAAAGAAGTTTTGTTAAGCCATAGGGATTTATTGGTTTTTGTTTTTCTTTCTCTGTTATTGGTATTGACTCTGGAATCCCATATGTTGCACAAGAAGAAGAGAAAATGA
>Ga0208373_1002065_pt1 | contig 23687 bp, 22 predicted proteins | sample RifOxyC2_FD_184036 | JGI IMG/M metagenome (GOLD analysis project Ga0208373, IMG submission 184036) | Soil microbial communities from Rifle, Colorado - Rifle Oxygen_injection C2 (SPAdes) | ecosystem: Environmental > Terrestrial > Deep subsurface > Rock core/Sediment | place: Rifle, Colorado... | reverse complement strand
AGTTCTTGCTCCTGGCAGTATTGAGCCGTATATTGTCATATGCCGTCCATTATACTTTCCTTTCATAATTTTAAAAGAGTAGGTGTATCATATCATATGAACCAGCGCAACCTATTGACACGGGTTAAAAAATATAATAAGATGGTCTTACATGATAAATAAAATACTTACTATTATTAAAAAAAGAAGCGGATAACATCTGATTTTTTATTTTAAATTTCAGAATGACCGCTTTAAACTAGCGGTTTTAAATTTCTAAAAATATTTTTACTTTTATTATTAATTACGGATTAAAATTGTCGGTAATTAATAATAGAAGCAAAGAAACAATTGTTGCAGGACTGAAACTTTGACAATTTAATCTCAACTAATTTCGACGGGGGTCTTATTAGTTGAGAATGTAGGTAAAAAAATGCATACAACAAAAATAAGTTCATTTTAAAGATACATAAAATCTGTATCTATGACTTACGCAAAGAAAATAGGTTATATGCGAATGGTGGATGCCTTGGGATATTGAGGCGATGAAAGACGTGGCGTGCCTGCGATAAGCTTCGGGGAGGTGGCTAGCAACCTTTGATCCGGAGATTTCTGAATGAGGAAACTCTACAGTGTTAATACATTGTAATCTGTCCAACTTTTTGTACAAAAAAATGAAGAGTAGTCATGGCTGGAAACAGCACTTTCTTGGATCACTTTCTTGCTCCTTCTTGGGGTGATTTAAGAAAGCCTCGAAACATGGCTACTCTTCTAAATTAAAGACTGAGTCGAAATCGTCGTTATGCTGGAATCCAATTGCCAGTAAACATAAAGGGGCGCCACGAATCGACTCAGTCCCTTTTTCAATTTATAATTGAGTACAAAAAGTTGGACAGAAGCTAACCCGGTGAAGTGAAACATCTCAGTAGCCGGAGGAAAATAAAAAAATGTGTTTTACTTCGTAAAACACGCATTCCCTTATTAGTGGCGAGCGAAAAGGGAACAGTCTAAACCAGTATTTATATTGGTGTTGTAAGGATTTAACGTCGGGGGCATTATTTGTTTCTCGTATAGTCGAGAAATAAATAATGTGATCCGAGGGAGAATAAGTTAAAAGGGTTAAAAGAAGCACTCTGGAAAGAGGCGCCATAGGAGGTAATAGCCCTGTATTTAAAAATTCTTTTATGCTCCTTGTTAAGTTTCTTAAGTACTGTCGGGAATGATAACCCGGCAGGAAGCAGGCTAAACTATTAGCCAAGACTAAATACTCAATATCACCGATAGTGAACCAGTACCGTGAGGGAAAGGTTAAAAGTAGGCCGTTGAGGCCGGTGAAATAGAACCTGAAACCATTTGCTTACAAAGAGTTGGAGCCTGGCGCAAGCCGGGTGACAGCGTGCTTTTTGCAGAACGAGCCAACGAGTTTTATTATGCGGTTTGTCTAAGCCCTTCTGGGGCGCAGACGCAGGGAAACCGAGTGTTAATAGCGCGAATATATCGCATGATAAAGACCCGAAGCCAGACGAGCTTACCTTGAGCAGGATGAGCCTCTCCGAAAGGAGAGGGGAGGTCCGAACCCGTGAGACGTGCAATCCTCTGGGATGACTTGAGGTAAGGAGTGAAAAGCTAATCGAGTTTGGTAATAGCTGGTTCTTCCCGAAACAGCTTTGGGGCTGGCGTCTATGATACATTGTGGGGGTAGAGCACTGAATAGAATTCCTTGGAGTTTCTCCAGGTATTCTAATCAAACTCCGAATACCATAATCTTTTACATAGGCAGTAAGACTACGGGGGCTAAGCTCCGTGGTCAAAAGAGTAACAGCTCAGATCATCGTCTAAGGTCCCTAAATTAAACTAAGTGTTTTGAAGGCAGTATTTTGCCCTCGACAGGCAGGAAGTTAGCTTAGAGGTAGCTATCTTTTAAAGAGTGTGTAACAACTCACTGTCCAAACTTCTGGCTTTTGCCAGAGGAGGGGCGAAACGCGCCAAAGATTTCCGGGACTAAAGTTTAATACCGAAGACATGGATGCAACCATACCTCAGTGCGCTGAGGATGGAATTACTAATTTCTAATTAACCTAATTTCTAATTAAGTGCTAATTTTTTACCAAATTCCAAATAAGTTCTAAAAATATACAAGTTAAAAGCCGTTGATGTTATCGCAGGCTCTAGTTCGTCAGTTATAGGAACTGACACCTTTCCTTATTCGTTCCAGCCTCCGATCTCGAATGAGGGGTGCATCATCAAGAGCGCCTTGACCTCTTGACCCGGCTGGATGGCGGGTAAGTGGCTGAAACTGTCGTTCCCCTCAATCCGGACATAACAGGGCAAGGGTTCTCCCGTATTGTTCTTGAGGAAAACGTTGCCATTCCGATCGACCCGGATTTCCAATTTGTACGACGGCATTTGCGGTCTCCTTTGTTAGTTGACTGGATTGAACTTTAACACAATTTAATTATAGCATATTAAAGAAACCTTGTCAATAGGCAAAAACAAGAAAAAACAAAATGTAGAATTTATTTGGGATTTGGTAATTGGTATTTATTTAGAAATTAGAAATTTAGATTTAGAAATTCCACCCGAGCGTAGCGAGGTGTGGTTGCGTGGTAGGGAAGCATTCTTAGTGCACTGAAGCCGGCGGGTAACCAAAGGTGGAGCGCTAAGAAGAGAGAATGTTGGCCTGAGTAACCGCAATGCAGATGAAAGCTCTGCACATCGAAAGTTCAAGGTTTCCTTGGCAATGGTAATCAACCAAGGGTTAGGCGGTCCTAAGGGAAAGCCGAGAGGCGTACTCGATGGATAGTGGGTTAATATTCCCACCCTTGAATATATTTTTAACAAGTTGCGCAATGTAGTAATTTTAGCGGATAATTGGATTTCACGCTCTTGGTCTAAGGAGCAATCTGAAGACACAGAAAATTCGGAATTTATTCCGGAAATTAGAGTGAGCGCGTTGCCTAGAAAAGGCTTGTTAAGTTAAATTTATTTAAACCGTACCGTAAACCGACACAGGTGAACAAGCGTAAGTATGCTAAGATGAACGGGTGAGACCTCGTTAAGGAACTAGGCAAATTAGTGGCCGTAAGTTCGCAATATGGCCTGCCCAAGTCCGCAAGGATTTTGGGCTGCAACAACCGTACTTCAACCGACTGTTTATCAAAAACACAGCTCCCTGCTAAACTCGTAAGAGGAAGTATAGGGGGTGATCCCTGACCAGTGCTGGAAGGTTAAGCTTGGGGGTCGTATCCGCAAGGGTATGGCTCACTGAGTGAAGCCCCAGTGAACGTCGGCGATAACTATAATCGTCCAAAGGTAGCGTAATCCCTTGCCAGGTAAGTTCTGGCCCGCATGAATGGGTTAACGAGTTGAAGACTGTCTCGACGAGGCGCCCGGTGAAAATGCAGTACCAGTGAAGATGCTGGTTACCTGCGGCTAGACGGAAAGACCCCGGAAGCTTTACTGTAGTTTGATATTGACTTATGATTTTTAATGCGTAGTGTAGTGGGTAGCCTATGAAGCGGTAATTTCGGTTACTGTGGAGGCGACGATGAAACACCCATCTTTGAAAATTATAATTCTAATTCACTTTATTGTGATGACAGTGTTAAATGGGCAGTTTAAATGGGGCATTTGCCTCCTAAAGAGTAATGGAGGCGTTTAAAGGTTAGCTAGCTCCGTATGGAAATCGGAGCGATAGGGCAAAGCCATAAGCTAGCTTTACTGCAAGACGTATATGTCGCGCAGTTGCGAAAGCAGAACTTAGTGAACCGACTTGATTTTTATAGAAAACAAGAAGATCATCAGCCAAAAGCTACTCCGGGGATAACAGGCTAGTAGAGCCCGAGAGTCCATATCGACGGCTCTGTTCGGCACCTTAAAGACATTGGGGTACCATAGTAGCAATACTATAAACCTAATTAGTCTGTTATTTATAATTTTTATAATCTTTTCAAAAAAAGGTTAAACATTGGCTTATAACGGAGAACGCCATATTATTTGCTCAAATATATGGTCAACCCCGTGGGAAGTTTACAATTATTTAATTGTATAACCCCGTAGAGACTTGTTCTAATTTGTAGAACAGATAAAAGTTTATTTAAAACTTTTATAACACGCCAACGCCTCGTTAAGCGAGGATGAAGATATAGTCCGATCCTTAGAGTAATCTAAGAAAAATGCTGACAGCGATGTCGGCTCAACACATCCTGGGGGTGAAGCCGCTCCCAAGGGTTTGGCTGTTCGCCAATTAAAGTGTTACGTGAGCTGGGTTCAAACCGTCGTGAGACAGGTTGGTCCCTATCTACCGCAGGCGTTGAGTTTTGAGGGGATTTGCTCCTAGTACGAGAGGACCGGAGTGAACTGACCTCTGGTGTACCAGTTGTTCTGCCAAGAGCATCGCTGGGTAGCTATGTCGGGAATAGATAAGCGCTGAAAGCATATAAGCGCGAAACTAACCCCAAGATGAGAACTCTTAGATTTCCCGCAGATGACGGGATTGATAGGCTTCAGGTGTAAGGCTAGTAATAGCTTCAGCCGAGAAGTACTAATAAATCATACATTTTTTTAGCGTAAGTTCTATAGATACAGATTTTATTTATCTGTTTGAATTTATTTTGCTATGCTAATTTTAACTACATAAATTTAAAATCACCGGAATTGAGTTTTCCGGTGGCAATTATACTGAGGTTGTCCCACCTGTTCCCATTCCGAACACAGAAGTGAAATACCTCAAGGCCGATGATAGTCGCAAGGCGAAAGTAGGTAGTTGCCACCAGAACACTCAATTTTTTTTGCAAAAAATGTCAATATTTGCATATAATTTTTATTTTTGGTAAACTTATGGTGAGACATTACTAAAAATATGAATAAGTTTTTAAATAATAATAAAAATAAAAAAAATGGCTGGATAAAAATTGTTACAGGAATTGTTGTGTTAATTTTGTTTGTGGTAATTTTAAATTTATTTTCTTATAAAATTAGAAGCTCAGTTTATTATGTTTCTCTGCCAGTTCAAAAGATTTTCTCAAATGCTGGTAGCAATACTGCATCAGTTTTATCATCAGTTTTTAATTATAAAAATTTACAAAAAGAAAATAAGGATTTAAAAAATGAAAATCAAAAGTTATTATCTCAAATGGCTTATTTTTATGATGAAGCAGAGCAAAATCAAGCAGTGAAAGATATTCTAGCTTGTAGTCAAGAAGAAGATTTTAATTTAGTTTTAGCTGATATTACAGGTTTTGATTTAAAAGAAGATTTTGCCTTAATTGATAAAGGAAAAGACAGCGGAATTTTAGAAAATATGGCAGTTGTATCTTCACAAAAAGTTTTATTTGGCAGGGTTTTTAAAGTTTATAAGAATTACTCTCAAGTAATGCTTATTTCTAATAAAAATAGTATTTTAGATGTAAAAATTTTAATTACTAAACCTAGTCAAGATGAAGCTATTAATATAGAAAATGATAATTCTGCTTCTGTTTTTGGGGTAGTAAAAGGCAAGGGTGGATTTTCTGTATTTTTAGATTTGGTGCCAACAGATCAAAAGATAAATAACGGGGATATTTTAACAACATCAGCTTTAGAAGGAATTTTTCCAAAAAATCTTTTGATTGGCAAAATAAAAGAAAAAGAAAAAAATGATTTAAAACCATTCCAAACTGCTTCAGTCCAGCCGTTTTTCGATGTTAAGAAAACAGAAAAGGTATTTGTAATAACAAATTATAAACAAGAAAAATAATGTGGTTTAAATATTTACTTATAACGATCGCATTTTTTATTTTAGCTTTAGTGCAGGCAAGTTTTTTTACATATTTTAGTATTTTAGGAGCAGTTCCAAGTTTTATATTTATCTTATTTCTTCTTATATTGTTTTTTTACAGGAAAGATAGAATTTTTAGCATATTTACTGCGATTGTTGCAGGATTTTTTTTAGATGTTTTTTCAATATCTATTTTTGCTTCTAATATTGTTTCTTTTTTGATTATAAGTTTTGCTTCTGAAAAACTATTTTCAAATTTGAAAGAAATTGATGAAAAATTTTCAATTTTTCATTTCATTTTATTTTTCATTTCATTCTTCATTTTTAACGAATTATTTATATATTTAGTTAATTATTTTTTAGGTAATTTGTCTTTTAATAATTTAAGTTGGATTTTTTTAGTAGAAATTGTATATAATTTAGTATTTGCAATTATCGCCTTTTATGCTTTTAAAAAATTACAAAGTAAAAAATAAATATTCTGCTAGTATTGAACCGCACGAGGTATTTTTGGATAATTTGGAGAAAGATAAAGAAGCAGAATCTGGATTTTCTGAAAAAAGATTTGAAGTTCCTTTAAAGGAAAGAAAGGCCTATATTTTGCTTGCATTATTTATTTTAGTTACTATCTTAATTTCTTCAAAAGTTTTTTATTTGCAGGTTTTTGAAGGCAAAAATCTTCATGCACTAGCTGAAAATAATAAAGGGAAAATAGTATTAATTAAACCTGAAAGAGGGATAATTTATGACAGAAATTTAAAAAAAATGTTATCAAATTCTCCTGCTTTTGATTTAGTTTGTGATAGAAGAGGATTTCCAGATTCGAGTCTGGAAACTAAAGATCAAATAGAAAAATTATCTAATATTTTAGGCAAAGATTCTTTTGATTTAGAAAAGCAAATCAATGATTCACAGGAGCCAGTTGTTTTAATAAAAGAGAATTTATCTCATGAAATAATTTTAATTTTAGAAGCTAGAATTAACGAATTTAAAGGATGCTTAGTTGAAAATAATATAATAAGAAATTATGTTCTTGGAGAGTCATTTTCACATTTATTAGGTTATGTAGGTAGAATCACTCAAAATGAATTTTTGAGTCAAAAAACTTATGCAATAAATGATAGCTCTGGAAAATCTGGACTTGAAAAATCTTATGAGCAGTATTTAAGGGGAATTCCTGGAAAATTAGAATTTCAAAAAACAGCTGTTGGCATTCAAAAGGGTCAAGAAATAATTTCAGAGCCTATATCGGGAAACAATGTAGTATTAAATATTGACTCTGATTTGCAGCAAAAGATTTATGAGGAACTTGAAAAAAGTATAAAGAATGTTGGGTCTAAAAAGGGTTCAGCTGTGGCTTTGGATCCAAGAAATGGACAAGTTTTAGCTTTAGTCTCTTTTCCATCATATGATAATAATCTTTTTGCAAAGGGCATATCTCAGAAAGATTTAGATTTGCTTTTAAATGATAATTCCCAGCCTTTTTTTAACAGGGCAATTTCTGCTCAATATCCCACAGGGTCTACAATAAAGCCGTTTGAAGCTTCAGGTGCACTGCAGGAAAAATTAATTTCTCCAATAAAATTAATAAATGATCCAGGATTTATTGAAGTTAAAAGTAAATATGATCCTAGCATTGTTTATAGATTTGGTGGAGTTACGCCTCATGGATGGGTAGATATGAGAGAAGCAATTGCTGTTTCTTCAAACATTTATTTTTATACAATTGGTGGAGGATACCTTGATCAGCAAGGATTGGGGCCAACTAAAATTGCAAAATATTTGTCTTTATTTGGTTGGGGAGAAAAAACAGGCATTGATTTGCCAGGAGAGTTTAAGGGTTTTATACCAAGTCCTGAATGGAAAAAAGAATATAAAAAAGAAAGTTGGTGGGATGGAGATACTTATAACCTTGCAATTGGTCAGTCAGACTTGCAAGTAACTCCATTGCAGTTGGCGCTAGCTTACGCTACAATAGCTAATGGTGGAACTTTATATAAACCACAGATTGTAAATAAAATAATTGATACATCTACGCAGGAACCAATGATTGTAAAACAATTTGAGCCTGAAATTGTAAGACAAGGTTTTATTGATAAAGAAAATTTAAAAGTTATTCAAGAGGGTATGAGAGACGGCGTAGCAAAATCTTATGGTTCTTCTTATTTCTTAAATAGTTTGCCTGTTGCAGTTGCTTCAAAAACTGGAACAGCTGAAATAGGTAAGGATGGATATTATAATACTTGGGCTTCAGTTTATGGCCCTTATGAAAACCCAAATATTGTTTTGATTGTTACAATTGAAGAAGTAGAAGGTTTGAGGTCAGGATCTTTAACTGTGGCAAAAGAAGTTTTAAATTGGTATTTTAGCCAGTCTCGTTAGACTGGAAATCACAAATCACAAATTCCAAATCACAAATAAAAATTTCGTGTTTGTAATTTGGTGCTTGTAATTTGTAATTTTTCACATTATGGATTTTATAATAAAAAATTTACAAGATAATGCTTTAAATATATCCAGAAGAATTGGTTATTTAATGTTGGGCGCAGAAAGCAGTAATGTTTATAATATTGTTAGAAAACTTTCGGGAAATCATTATCCCAGATTTCATGTTTATTTAAAACAGCAAGGCTATGATTTTACTTTTAGTTTGCATTTAGATCAAAAACAACCAATTTATCAAGGTACTCACGCCCATAACGGAGAATATTTTGGGCCAGTAATTGAAGACGAAGCTTTACGAATAAAACAAATTTTATCCGCCAATTTGGCGGACAGGCAAAACAATGAAAGATATTAAAGTTTTATACGAGGATAATCATATAATTGCAGTGTTAAAACCCTCAGGAGTTTTAACTCAGAGCGATGGTTCGGGAGATGTTTCTTTGTTTGATGAAGTTAAAAATTATTTAAAAGAAAAGTATCAAAAACCGGGAAACGTATTTCTTGGACTTGTTCATAGATTAGATAAGCCAGTTACAGGAATTGTTTTGTTTGCCAAAACTTCAAAAGGGGCAAGCAGGTTGTCGGAACAATTTAGAGAACATACAATTCAAAAAACTTATCATGCAATTGTATTGGGAAAATTAAAAAATGAAAAAGGGGATTTGAAAGAAAAAATAAATAAAATTTCATTTTTTGCTGAAGGTTTTACTAATAAAACAGATGAGGAACTTTTGGCTGAAATTAAAAAAGCAACTAAAACTAGAACAGCAGAACTTTCTTATGAAGTAGTAAAAAGTAATGGAAAGTTTTCGCTTTTGAAGATTTTGCCAAAAACCGGAAGATTCCATCAAATAAGAGTGCAAATGGCAGAAATGGGAAATCCAATTTTAGGAGATAGAAAATATTCTCAAACTAATATGCCAGATTGGAAAGATAATAGCGCTATTGCTTTATGTGCCACTGATATTGAGTTTAAATTGGCCACTAAAGATGAAATTAAAAAAATATCTATTGATTTGCCTGAATCTTGGCAAAAATATTTGTAAATTTTAGATAAAAAAAGTTATTCACAGATGGGCTATTGCGCTACTATTGACACGCTTTATTATTAATAATAAGATATATTTACTAGGAATAATTATTGTTAATAAACTGTGTAAAATTAGTAAATGTGTTAATAAATATGGTCAAAACAATAAAAAATATTTTAGAAAGAACAACTTCTCAAAAGAGAATAATTTTAAATTATTTAAAGGGAGTTAAGACTCATCCTACAGCCGATGATGTTTATAGAGAAGTTAGAAAGAAACTTCCACAAATAAGTCAAGCTACAGTTTATCGAATATTAAATAATCTAAAAGATAAAAACGAGGCACAAATTATTTTATCAAAAAATACAGCACATTTTGATGGAGATATTTCAATGCACGCTCATTTTATATGCAATAAGTGCGAAGGTGTTTATGATATTTTAAATGAATGTTCAAATTGTAGTGTTATAAAAAATCAAAAGATAAAGGTCGGAAAAATTAATGGTTATATGATATATTTTTATGGAATTTGCAACAAATGTAAAAAATAAATGTCATGATTGCAATAAAGAAATTGTAATTAATGGCAAAAATATAGAAAATGGATTTTATTTGGCATATATGCACAATGAAGAAAAAATAAGTGTTTTTAAGTGTAATGATTGCTATGCCAAAAGTTCATCTTTAACAAACTTCCAAAAGTGTGAAGTTTATTCAAGAGTTGTAGGATATATAAGACCGGTTCAGCAATGGAACAATGGTAAAAAGCAAGAATATAATGAGAGACAAGAATACGTGATGCCAAGTGGAGAGAGTTGCGGATGTTAATTCTATCAGAAGCTAGAAAATAGAAAGTAGAAAATAGAACGTCAGCATTTTTGTTGATTCTATTTTCTATTTACTATTTACTATTTTCTAAATTTTATGGAAAAATATAATTTACCAAATTTGCTATATGAGTACAATGCTTTAGAACCTTATATGTCAGAACAAGTTTTGATTTTGCATCATACAAAACATCATCAAGCTTATGTAAATTCTGCTAATGATTTAATTACAAAGTTAGAAGATGCCAGAAAAAATAATTTGGAATTAGATTTTAAGTCTATTTCAAAGGCATTATCTTTTAATATAGCGGGTCATATTTTGCATGAAATATTTTGGAAAATAATGGCTCCAGAATCTTCTGGTAAAAATAAGCCGAGCATAAAAGATACTCCAAAAATTTCAGAACAAATAGAAAAAGATTTTGGTGGTTTTGATAGATTTAAAAAAGAATTTTCTGAAACAGCAAAGTCAGTGGAGGGATCTGGTTGGGCTTTATTAACTTGGCATAAAGAACATGGAAATTTAAATATAATTCAAATTGAAAAGCATAATGTAAATCTTTATCCAGAACAGAAAATTTTACTTGCTTTAGATGTATGGGAACATAGTTATTATTTAGATTATAAAAATGATAGAGCTAAGTTTGTAGAAAATTGGTGGAATATTGTAAATTGGCAAGAAGTAAACCACAGATTCACACAGATTTAAAAACAGATTCACACAGATTAATGATTTTTAAAAAACTGCTGTTGACAGCAGTTTTTTATTGTGATATGATATTTATAGATGTCAAGGGTGTGGTTGCCCTTCGACAATTATTGTCAGTTTTTTCTTTTTCGCTCAAGGAGGGCGAGACATGAATCAGACGACAGTGGAAAAGTTGGCGGATGCCAGTTTTCTGGCTCGGGCGGTGTTCCTGGGCCAAGGGGACGCATTCGCGCGAGAGCACTTCGCGGAACGCACACATCCACTAACCCTCAGCGTGGCCACGGGCGGTGGCGTCCCCCTACGATTCGAGGTTCGACGCGATGCCCGACAACGGGCTGGTCAGCAGGGGCACTAGGTATGTCCCCAAAAAAGAGAAAAAGAAAGGATAAAAAAGAAAAGAAAAAAAAGAAGGGCAAAAAAGTAAAGGAAGCTCTTCGTGAGGTGCCACCGTTCCGTCGACTGGAAGATGAGCCCGGGGTTCGGGAGGTGCAAGAGGTGTGGGCAGAAATGTTCCACCTCTGAGACAAGGGCCAAGACAAGCATGATGCGCGTCGAAGGCCTTTTTTCGTGCTTGATTTATGTTAAATTTGGGGGTAATATTAAATAATTAACTTTTAATAAAAATTTATGTCAACAATTGAAGAATTAAGAAAAGTTCGTTTAGGCAAATTAAAGGCATTAGAGCATGCTGGGATTTTGCCTTATCCTGCAAAAACCAAAAGAACTCATAGAATTTGTGAAGCTTTAGAAAATTTTGATAAATTATCAATCCCAGATAAAGATGGATCATTACAAGAAATTGTTTTAGCTGGTAGAATTATGGCACAGCGTGGTCATGGAGGAGCAACATTTTTGGATATTAAAGATGGCAGTCGATCGACATCGGGAGTCGATCATATTCAAGTAATTATAAAAGAAGATAAAGTTGGGCCAGCAGGTTATAAATTTTTTATAGATAATTTTGATATTGCAGATTTTGTAGAGATTAAAGGAACTTTGTTTATTACAAAAAGAGGAGAAAAAACTATTGAAGCAGAAGATTATAAAATGCTTTCAAAAGCACTTCTGCCATTACCAGAAAAATGGCATGGTCTTTGTGATGTAGAAGAATGTTTAAGAAAAAGATATTTAGATATTTTATTTAACAAAGATGTTAAAGATATGGTAGAGAAAAGAAGTATTTTTTGGCAATCAATGCGTGAATTTTTACTTTCAAAAGGTTTTATGGAAGTAGAAACTCCTGTGCTTGAATCTACTCCTGGGGGAGCAGATGCAAGGCCATTTACAACACATCATAATGCAATGGATATGGATTTGTATTTACGAATATCAGCTGGGGAATTGTGGCAAAAAAAATTAATGGTAGCTGGTTTTGAAAAAGTCTTTGAAATAGGAAGGATTTTTAGAAATGAAGGTATGGATGCAGAGCATTTACAAGACTACACACAAATGGAATTTTATTGGGCATATGCAGATTATGAGCAGGGTATGAAGTTTGTTGAAGAAATGTATAAATATATAATAGAAGAAACTTTTAACACACTCAAATTCAAAATTAGAGGTTTTGATGTAGATTTTTCCGGCAAGTGGGAAAAATATGATTATGTTTCTACAATTGCCAAATATACTAAAGTAAATATTTTGGAAGCTAGTTTGTCTGAAATGGAAAAAGCTTTGCAAAAATTAAAAATTGATTATGATAAAAATGGTTTTAACATAACAAGAGCTATTGATAATCTTTGGAAATATTGTAGGAAAAATATTTCAGGTCCAGGGTTTTTAATTAATGTACCTGTAACCATGGAACCTTTGGCAAAAAGAATGGAGAGTCACAATGATTTAGTACAGAGATTTCAAGTAATAATTGGTGGGTCAGAAAATGGCAAAGGTTTTTCAGAATTAAATGATCCAATTGATCAAGCAGAAAGATTCACGGAGCAACAAAAATTAAGAGATAAAGGGGACCTTGAAGCTCAAATGTATGACAAAGATTTTGTGGAAGCTTTGGAACATGGCATGCCACCAACTTGCGGTTTTGGAGTATCTGAAAGATTGTTTGCATTTTTAATGGACAAACCAGCTCGCGAATGTCAAATTTTCCCATTAATGCGCCCAAAGAATTAGATTTTAAAAATAATTATCATTAATTTCAATAAAATATGAAAATTAAAATTTTTACATGTGGTGGAACAATAGATAAAATTTATGCTGAGAAAAAGGGTGTTTATAATTTTTCTTTTGGAGAACCTGCAATTCTATCTTTGACAAATAGTAAAGTTAGATTAAATTTTGATTATAGTGTTGATTCTCTACTTGAAAAAGATAGTCTTGATATGGATGATAACGATAGGCAGATCGTCAAAAAAGCTTGTGAAAATGCGCAAGAAAAGAAAATTCTAATAACTCACGGTACTGATACAATGATTGATACAGCCAGAACATTGAGTAGTATTACTGATAAAGTTATTGTTTTGACTGGTGCTTCGCAACCGTGGCGTTTTAGAGAGTCTGATGCCGAATTTAATATTGGCGTAGCAATAGGAGTTTTAAATGTAAAAGAAAATGGAATTTATGTTGCAATGAACGGCAGTGTTTTTATATGGGATAAATGTCAGAAATTAGAAGACGGAAGATTCGTTGAAAAATAATTCTATGGAGAAAATATTAATTACAAATATTGCAAAATATGTGGGTGAGGAAGTGGAGCTTGATGGTTGGGTGGCTAATTTTAGATCTTCTGGAAAGATTGCTTTTTGGCAAATAAGAGATGGTTCTGGATTTTGCCAGGCAATTCTGGACGTAAAATCTTTACCAGAAAATGTTTGGAAAGAATCTGAAAAAGTTACTTTGGAAAGTTCTGTTAAAATAATTGGCATTGTAGCTAAACATCCTAAAAAGGAAGAATATGAATTACAAGTAAAAGATTTTTCTTTTTATCAAATTGCAAAGGAATATCCAATTTCCAAAAAAGATCATGGGCCAGATTTTTTGCTAGACAATAGGCATTTGTGGCTAAGATCTTCTCACCAGTGGGCAATACAAAGAATTAGAAATACTTTGATTTTAGCTACTTACGAATATTTCAATCAAAATAATTTTATAAAAATCGATTCACCTATTTTAACGCCTAGTGCTTGTGAAGGTACAACAGAACTTTTTGAAATTGATTATTTTGGAGAAAGGAAAGCTTATTTGAGTCAATCAGGTCAGCTTTACTTGGAAGCGGCAATTTTTGCTCATGGAAAAGTGTTTGATTTTGGTCCTGTGTTTCGTGCAGAAAAATCTAAGACTCGTAGGCACTTAACAGAGTTTTGGATGATGGACGCAGAAATGGCTTTTGTTGATTTAAAGGAAATGCTTAAAATAGAAGAAGAACTGATACGATACATGGTAAAAAGCGTTTTAGAAAAAAATCAGCAAGAGCTAGCAATTTTAGAAAGAGATGTTAAGCCTTTAGAAAATATTTTAAAACCATTTTATAAAATTACTCACACGGAAGCTGTAAAGAAATTGCAGGAATTGGGGAGTGATATAAAGGAAGGGGATGATATGGGTGCAGATGATGAAACAATTTTAACAAAGCAATATGACAACCCAATTTTTGTAACTCATTACCCAAAAGAAGTAAAAGCATTCTACATGAAAAGAAATCCGGATGACAATTCTCGGGTCCTTTGTGCAGATTTATTGGCTCCAGAAGGTTATGGAGAAATTATTGGAGGATCTCAAAGAGAAGATGATTTTGATGCACTTTTAGAAAGAATTAAAGCACATAATTTACCACAATCTGCATTTGAGTGGTATTTGGATTTGCGCAAGTATGGTTCGGTCCCACATTCTGGATTTGGTTTTGGTCTTGAAAGAATTACAGCTTGGGTTTGTGGAATTGCGCATATTCGTGAAACTATTCCATTCCCAAGAACAATAAATCGTCTTACGCCTTAGTCGCTCGCCAAATTAAATTTTTCTGCGCGCCACGGCATCTCTACGGGGCACCCGCGTGCTCGAAAAATTTATTTGGCTCGCTCTCTAACTATTAATTATGAAACGAAAAAAGGTTTTGGTATTTGGTACATTTGATGGAATTCATAAAGGACATTTAAGCTTATTTAAGCAAGCTAAAAAATTTGGTGATTATTTAGTAGTTGTAGTAGCGCGGGATTTAACAGTAAAAAAAGTTAAGGGGCATTTACCAAAGTTTTCAGAACAAGAAAGATTAAAAGCAGTATATAAATGTAAATTGGTAAATGATGCACAACTTGGAAATCAAAAAAATTATTATAAAAAAATTAAAGAAATAAAGCCACAAGTAATTTGTTTAGGATATGACCAAGTTGTATTTATTGATAATTTGGAAAAAGAAATAGAAAAAATGAAGTTCAAAATAGAAATTAAAAGGTTAAAATCTTTTAGTCCAGATAAATTTAAATCATCATTATTAAACAAATAAACTTATGCTTGATATAAATAAAATTAGAGATCATAAAGAAGAGGTTAAAAATGCGCTTTTAAAGAGGTTAAAGCCTGAAGATTTTGATTTGGATGGGGTTTTGGCTCTGGATGACAAAAGAAAGCAATTATTAACTGAAGTGGAAAAATTAAAAGCTGAGCGAAATAAAAACTCTAAAACCAAACCAACTCCCGAAGTAATAGCTCAAATGAAAGAAATTGGGGAGAGAATAAAAAAATTAGATATTGATGTGGCTAATGTTGAGGAAGAATTAAAAACAAAATTATCTGAGTTACCAAATACTCCTGCTGATGATGTGATGACTGGTGGGAAGGAAAATAATAAGGTCATAAGGCAATTTGGCAAAAAGCCCAAATTTACCTTTACCCCAAAAGATCATGTAGAATTAGCTACAAGTTTAGATTTAATTGATTACGAAAGAGGAGCCAAAATGTCAGGGTCTGGATTTTGGGTTTACAAAGGAGACGGAGCTGTCCTAGAATGGGCTTTGCTTAATTATTTTGTTGCATTTCATAGGAAAAATAATTATACATTTTTGTTAGCTCCATATTTGTTAACTGAAAAATCTGCTTATACTTCAGGACACTTACCAAAATTTAAAGATGATTTGTATTGGAATCAAGATGGCTTATGCTTAAATGCCACTTCTGAAATGATGGTGGGAAATTATCATAGGAATGAAGTTTTGCCTGAAAAAGATTTGCCATTAAAATATTTTTCTTATTCTGCGTGTTTTAGAAGAGAAGCTGGTAGCTATAGAAAAGAAGAAAGAGGCATGGTGAGGGGTCATCAGTTTAACAAAATTGAAATGTTTCAGTTTACAAAGCCAGAAGACTCGTGGAAAGCTTTTGATGAATTGGTAAAAAATGCAGAAAAATTAGTAGATGGTTTGGGTTTACATTTTCAATCTGTGCAGTTGGCTGCAGAGGATGCATCTAGTGCTATGGCAAAAACAATTGATATTGAGGTTTGGATTGAAAGTATGGAAATTTACAAAGAAGTGAGCAGTGCTTCCAATGCTTTAGATTATCAGGCAAGACGTGGTAATATAAAATATAGAAATATAAAAATAGATAAAAATGAATTTGTACATACTTTAAATGCTTCAGGATTAGCTACAAGCAGATTAATTCCCGCAATTTTAGAGCAATTTCAACAGAAAGATGGAAGCATAAAAGTACCAAAAGTTTTGCAAAAATATTGCGGATTTAAGGAAATAAAATCAAAAAAATAAAATGAAAACATTAATAATTTTACATGGTTGGCAAAGCTCAGGAGCAAGGTGGCAAAAAGTTAAAGAAATAATTGAAAATAAAGGAATTCGTGTTTTTGCTCCAAATATTCCTGGTTTTAAGAATGGAAATGAATTAAAAGAGCCTTGGAACTTAGATAATTATATTAAATGGTTTTCTGATTTTGTAATGCAACAAAAATTAGAATATCCTGAGATTGAAGATGGTTTTTATTTGCTTGGCCATTCATTTGGAGGTAGAATGACAATCAAAATTGCTTCTAAAAAGATTTTTAAACTGAATGGAGTTATTTTAGTTTCTGCAGCTGGTATAAAAAGAAATCAAGCAATTCATAGTGAAATAATAGGTCTTGCTGCTAAGCTAGTGAGAGCTTTTAATTTGGGAGATCGGCCAGTATCAAGAAATGTTTATAATTTTCTAAGAGTATTTTTTTATCGTTATATAATAAGAAAAACAGATTATTTAAATGCTAAGGGAATTTTAAATGATACTATAAAAAATATTTTGGCTGAAGATTTAAAACAAAGATTAAGTGATATACAAGAACCAACAAAAATAATTTGGGGAGATAAGGACAAAATTACTCCTTTGAGAGATGCCAATTTAATGAAGGAAAAAATAAAAAATTCAGAATTAGAGGTTTTAGAGGGAGTGGGACATATGCCATATATGCATTGTCCAGAAAAGCTAGCAGAATTGATAATTGAATTTATAAACAAATAACAAACCGTCATTTCGAGGAGCCCGCAGGCGACGTGCCAATCTAAAGGGTTGAGATTGCTTCGGCTATTGCGATAGCCTCGCAATGACGAGACGAGAGTGGACTTATTTTTAAAGTTACTTCTATTTTTTTGGATATTAATTTCTGTTAAGCAGATTTTATTTTGGATATATTTGTGGCAGTTAAAAGAATATCATATAGGTAGATTTTTGGATCATTTTTCAACAGAAAAAGGCAAAAGCTTGATTTTAAATCCGTTGCAAGATGTAAAAATAATTTTGCTTGCTATGGCTGTATTTAGTAGTAGTTTGTATTTTCTATATATTTTACTTGTAATTTATTTTGTGCAAGTAATTTTAATATTAAAGCAAATACTTGCAAAAACTATTAAAAAGCCAAAATTTACTAAAAAGGCATTATTTTTAACTTTAATTTGCTTTGTTTTTTATGGATTAATTTTGCTTTTAACTGAAAATCCAATAGTTATTTTGTTCTTTGATATTTTAACTCCTATAGTTGTGACATTAATTATTTTATCTTTTCAACCAATTGTAGTTTTTGCAAGAAATAGAATTTTAAAAGAAGCTCGTGAAATTATAAATCAGAGAAAAGACTTGCTTGTTATTGGTATTACTGGCAGTTTTGGTAAAACCACAACTAAGGAATTTTTAAATACTATTTTATCTAGTAAATTTAATGTGCTTTGCACAAAAGAACACAGAAATTCGGAAATGGGTATTGTAGAAACAATTTTAAAAGATTTAAGACCAGAGCATAAAATTTTTATTGTGGAAATGGGAGCTTACAAAAAAGGGGGAATAAAAATGTTATCTAATATTGTTGCTCCAAAAATTGGAATAGTCACAGGAGTTACGGTTCAGCATTTGTCATTATTTGGAAGTTTGGAGAATTTGTTGTCTGCAGAAGGAGGTAGAGAATTAGTAGACGCTTTGCCTGAAAATGGATTTATAGTATTAAATGGAGAGAACAAATATTGTTTAGATTTATATAAAAAAATTGATATTACAAAAAAAATATATACAGAAGAAGGAAACAAAATAGAATCTGATATTTATGCAAAAGAAATTGAGGTTTCAAAAGACGGTTTATCATTTTTAGCTATTGCAAAAGATAAACATGCAATGCATTTTAATGTTAATGTTCTGGGGCGTCATAATTTGCAGAATTTGCTTGGAGCAATTCTGGTTGCAAAAGAAGTTGGTATGAGTTTAGAAGAAATTTCAAAAGCTTGCGAAAATATTAGGCCAGAGCAAGCAGGAATTGTTGCTAAAAAAGGAACTCATAATATTAATATTATTGATTCTTCATACTCTTCAAACCCAGATGGAGCTGTGGCTGATTTAAATTGTTTAAATTTATTTGAAGGTAACCCCACTTCGCTAAAGCTTCGTGGGGCAAGAAAAGTAGTTGTAATGCCTTGTTTGATCGAGCTCGGGACTCGATCAGCTCAAGAACATTTTAAGATTGGTAAAAAGATTGCAGAGGTTTGTGATTTAGCAATTATTACTACAAAAGATAAATTTGAAGATATAAAAAAAGGGGCTATTGAAAATGGTATGAAAACTGAAAATATTATTTTTATCGAGAATCCGCAGGAAATTTTTCACAAAATTACCACATTTTGCAAGGAAGGTGACTCAGTTTTACTTGAAGGTCGCGTTTCAGATAAATTAATAAAACTACTAAGTAATGAAAAATAAATTTAAGCTCGCCTTGCAGCAAAGCAGGCCAATTTCAATTTCTTTGTCGCCTAATGTAGAAAAAGACGATGTTTTGCTTGCTTTAAATTTGCTTATAAGACCTTGGAAATGGAAGCAGGGAAAAGAAATTAAAACATTAGAAAATGAATTTGCAAATTATCTTGGGGTTAAATACGTAGTTTCTTTTAATTCAGGAAGATCTGCTTTATATGCAATTCTGAAAGCTCAAAGTGAAATCGAAGGGTTAAAATCTGGAGATTCGGTTTTGCTCCAAGCCTTTACATGCAATGCTTCAATAAATCCAGCTTTGTGGTTAGGATTAAATCCTATTTACGTAGATTGCAGTCAAGAAAATTTTAATATGGATATTGATGACTTAACCCTTCGACTCGCTACGTTCGCTCAGGGCGGCCAAAGGCCGAGAGTTTTGATTATCCAACATACTTTTGGATTGCCAGCTAATATGAAAGAAATTGTAGAAATTGCAGAAAAAAATAATTTGTTTTTAATTGAAGATTGCGCTCATAGCTTGGGAGCAAGCTATAATGGTAAGTTAACTGGCACTTTTGGTAAAGCTGGATTTTTTAGTTTTTCTAGGGATAAAGTTATTTCTTCTGTTTATGGAGGAATGGCTGTTACTAATGACAATGAACTTGGGAAAGCCCTTCGACAAGCTCAGGGCAAAATGGGTTTTTCAAACCCATTTTGGATTCTACAGCAATTATTGCATCCAATTTTACTTTATTTTATAATTTTGCCAATTTACAATTTCTTGAATTTAGGGAAAATTTTCTTAGTTTTTTCTCAAATAACTCATATTTTGTCAAAAGCCGTACATTTTAAGGAAAAGCAAGGAGAAATGCCAGATTATTTTCCAAAAGCTTTGCCAAATGCTTTGGCAATTTTGGCATTAAATCAATTTGTAAAGTTAGATAAATTTTATAATCATAGAAAAAAGCTATTTGAATATTATTATGAAAATCTTAAAGATACAAAATTTGTTTTATCAGAAATTAAGCAAGGATGTAAACCAAGTTATTTAAGATTTACTATAAAACATCCAGATGCGCATAAAATAATTTATTCTGCTTGGCATAAAGAAAATATTTTGTTGGGAGATTGGTACACCACTCCAATTGCTCCATTTGATACAAATTTGGAAAAGATGCATTATAAAGAAGACAGTTGTTTAAATGCTGAAATTTTAGCAGAAACAACTTTAAATTTACCTACTCACATAAATATAGAAAAAGAGGACGCAGATAGAATTATTAGTTTTTTAAAACAATGGAAATAAAAGAAATATTACAAAAAAATATTTGGGAAGATTTTCTTTTACAATGTAAAGAAAAGACTTTTTTAGATTCATGGAATTGGGATGAATTTAATGAAAAAATGGGTAGGAAAAGTTGGAGGTTTGGAATTTTTAATGATTCGGGTAACTTGATTTCTGTATTTTTAGTTTCAAAAATTGGGGCTAAAAGAAGCACTTTTTTGTTTATTTCTCATGGGCCAGTTATTTTGGGAAATATTTCATTAAATGAGAAGAAAGATATTCTAAAAATTATTTTACAAAATCTAAAAGAATTAGCTTTGAAAGAAAAAGCATCTTTTATAAGGATTTCTCCAATTTGGGAGAGAACAAAGGAAAATTCAGAAATTTTTAAAGAATTAGGATTTAGATTGTCACCAATACATATGCATCCAGAAGTTACTTGGGAGCTTGATATTAGTATTTCAGAAGATGAGATTTTAAAAAATATGCGCAAAACCACAAGGTATTTAATTCGTCAGGCAGAAAAAAATAAAGATATAGAAATTGTAAAATCAGAAAGGCTAGATGATTTAAAATATTTTGATTATGTATATAAAGAAACAGGCAGAAGACAAAAGTTTGTTGTTTATAAAGAAGAATATATTAAAAATGAATTTTTAACTTTTTTAAAAGATAAGGAAATTTGTTTATTTCTAGGAAAATATAAAGGCATTGTTGCGGTTTCGGCTATTTTTGTTTTTTGGCAAAATGGGTGTTTTTATCATCATTCGGGATCTTTGCCAGAATATAATAAATTCCCAGTATCATATTTGCTTCAATGGGAAGCAATAAAAGAAGCAAAAAGAAGGGGATGTAATGTATATAACTTTTGGGGTATAGCTACCGACATTAAGGATAATCAAGATGCAAATAAGTCAAAACATCCTTGGGCTGGTTTGTCATTATTTAAAATGGGTTTTGGGGGAGAGAAAAAAGAGTATGTAAAAACTCAAGATTATATTATTTCTTGGAAATATTGGATAAATTATTTAATCGAAGTAGCTCGCAAATTTAAACGAGGACTGTAGATTTTTCGCTCGGAAAATAAACTTATTTTCGCTCGCCAAATCAAATTTTTTCTCGTCTCGACCTGTCCAATAGGCGGTTTCCCTCGCCTCAAAAAAATTTATTTGGCTCGCTTTTATGTCATATCGCAAACATCACGTAAAATCAAAAATAAAGAAATTAAAACCAAAAAAATCAATTTTAAAAAATAAGTGGTTTTGGCTTTTGATTTTAGCTCTAATAATAGTTTGTGGGATTTTGTATTCTTTATTGTTTTCTAAATTCTTGAGTGTAAATAATATTATTATTTCTGGCAATAAAGATATAAATAAAGAAGATATTTTAAGTATTGCAGAAAATAATATTAATAGAAATTTATTTTCAATTGCAAGTTGGCATGTTTTATCAAAAAGTATATTTTTGGTAAATATTGAAAATGTCAAAAATGTAATTAAAGAAAAATATCCAAAAATTGAAGGTGTAGTTGTGAAAAAAAAATTATTTCAAACTTTAAATATAAATGTAAAAGAAAGAGAGGCTATTGTTATTTTTTGTAATAAAGTAGAGCAGTCTTTAGAAAATTGTTATTTTGTTGATAAAGAAGGGATTGCTTTTGAAGAGCTAAAAGATTTGCAAAATGATTATATTATAATTACAAAAGAAACAATGGATGAAAAAGTATCTTTAAAAGATCAGGTAATTAGAAAAGATGTTATTGATGCAATATTAAAAACACAAAAGACATTAAAAGATAATTATGGCGTTGATGTAAAGGAAGTTTTAATTCAAAATCAATCTAGACTAGATATCAAAACATCAGAAAAGTGGCAAATTTATTTAACAACTGATTTTAATTTAGATATGCAAATTACAAAATTAAATTTACTTCTTAAAGAAGAAATTACAGAAGAAGTTCGCAAAAAATTGCAGTATATTGATTTGCGTTTTAAAGACAGAGCATATTATAAATAATGTTTAGAAAATAGAAAGTAGAAAATAGAAAGTAGAATTCTAATATTTTGTTATAAGATCGTATAGGCAAGTTAATTTAGAAAGATTTGTTATAAGAGAAAAGCCCGGGTTCTTGGTAGAACGCAGGCTTTTGCATTTTCATGCCGAATCTTTGCCATCCTTGGCAAAGATCCCTTATTCTTTCGGGCTAAGCTTGGTGAAATCCATCACCAATACTCGAACTGGGTTGATCCAACAATACCAGCGCACAGTCTTTGCTGGCACTGTGAACTCAAATGGATGCCTTTCACCGGGCTTGAGCTCAACTGTCTCCGATGGTCTTCTTTCAAATTCAACCATGGACTCGATCGAAACCGTCCTTGGCTTCGACCCGATGTTCTCTACGACGAACGCTGGACTAGATGTTCCGCCACCGCCGGGAACGTCCCGGCAGACTGAGAACTGGTTGGTGTCGGAGCTGGTCTCGAATTTGGGGATGTAATTCATCCGACCGGAGACGTGGACTGCGATGTCGTCATCCAAATAGTATGTCGGATGAGTGTCCACATACCAGAGAAGGTAAATACTGGCAAGACCTATGGTGAAAAACGAGACGATCGTAGCGGCGGGCAGGTAATTACGAAACATGGCAACTTTCTCCGTTTGGAAAGCCATGGTGCGCTCTTTTTGTAAAACCCGAAAATGGGTTACCCTACAAGGGTGGAGAAGGCAATAGCGCAGAACCTTCTCTCTTTGTGTACATATATTAATTATAGCATAATCAATAAAGCTTGTCAAGGTTTGGTAAAAAATTTATGCAAGAGAAAAGCCCGGGTTCTGTTGAACTCGGGCTTCTGCATTTCTGCACGAATCATTTGCCCTCCCTGGCAATGATCCCTACGACTTTTTGGCGACCTTCTCGCGCTTTTCTTGCGCATAATCGGACACACTCACGTGCATGCCCTCATAAAGGTCAGAATCTGCCCCGAAAGTTTTTGACGACTTCGGAGGCAAGTCCTCGAAGGCATGCTTGCTGAGAATGGTGCTGCCGTCACGGTAGCTTACTGTCAGCGAACGCCATTCCTCGGAATCGTTGCGGACAGTGACGTTCACGCCACTCTCCACAACAACTCCGTAGCCTTTTTCGCGCTGGTCGAAGCTGAAAGTGCCACAGGGCACAATCAGTCGAGCTTCGTTCCCGAAGTCGTACACGGTCGGACTGACTGCGTACCAGATGACCCCGCCGACGATGCCGAGAAAAATGACAACGCCAGAAAGAAAGGCGATGACATCGCAGTACTCGGCCACAAAATTCTTCAGACTTTGAAACATCGGACAGTCTCCCATGTAAAGGTACTTGGGGTGGGGGAGGAATTCCCTCCCGGCAAATTCTGTTTTGAATCCGAACGCTTTGATGTATAATCAAAGCTATGAAAAACACAAATAAAAATGAGAAAAAAGTAATTAAAAAATCATCGCACTTTACATACGATGATAGAGT
>Ga0208373_1002064_pt1 | contig 23701 bp, 25 predicted proteins | sample RifOxyC2_FD_184036 | JGI IMG/M metagenome (GOLD analysis project Ga0208373, IMG submission 184036) | Soil microbial communities from Rifle, Colorado - Rifle Oxygen_injection C2 (SPAdes) | ecosystem: Environmental > Terrestrial > Deep subsurface > Rock core/Sediment | place: Rifle, Colorado... | reverse complement strand
TTTATTGCGTTTCTTTTATTTAATCTATTAAAATTTACTAAAGAGATAAAAAATAATAAAATCGTTAATGATGGTCTAAAAAAACAATTAATAACTATAAACAGAATCTACGAAATAAACGAGGGGAAAAAAGATTTTTGTGTGAGGATATATACTCCTCCGGCTATTCCTTACACATATAACTATCTTTTTGACTATTATCGAAATTTTAAAAATAAAGTCAAACCTATGGCGAACTATGTTGATAACCAATGTTGGTATATTTTTGAGGATGATAGTTTTAAATTCAGAATTGATAAGTTCAGACAAGAGCATATTCCAACAACTGGAAAATTAATCAAAAAGGAATTTATTCATAAAGATGTGATTATAGAACTCTGGCAGGATTTAGTGCAATAATAATATGATAGGAATAACAACTGTTAATTATAATCAATACCAACTCACCAGGGAATTCCTCGATTCTCTTGCTACTGTTAAAAATGCAAATGATTTGACCATTTTTATCGCTGATGTCTCAACTAAAAAAGAATCTTTTAAACTTGGTAAATACCCAATGAAAGTAGTCTTAAAATCTCTTCCAAATAAAGGATATGCTTTTGGAATTAATGAAGGTACAAAATACTTTATCGACCAGGGTTTAGATAAGTTTTGCGCGATTAATAATGATATTTTTTTTGATAAGAATTTTTCCTTCCAAGCTCATTTAGGATTTGAAAAGGCGGATATTTTCGGCGGTAAAATTTATTATGCACCAGGATATGAATACCACAAAAAATATCAAAAAAAAGATATTGGTAAGATTATTTGGTATGCCGGTGGAATTAACGATTGGAATAATGTTTATACAGTCCATCGTGGAGTCGATGAAGTAGACACCAAACAATATGAGAAGTTCGAAGAAACCGATTTTATCACCGGCTGTATGTTGTTTTTCAATAAAAAAGTCGTTGATAAAATCGGCTTCTGGAATGAAAAGTATTTTTTATATTATGAAGATTCTGATTTTTGTGAACGGGCAAAAAAAGCCGGTTTTAAATTATTTTATAATCCGAAAGCCGCTATCTGGCACAAAAATGCCCAGTCAACCGGAGGCCCTGGTTCCCCTCTCCATCAAAAATACCAAAAAAAAAATCGATTAATTTTTGGTTTGAAATACGCACCCCTTAAAACTAAAATTCATTTATTAAAAAATTATCTTTTACATAAATGAAAAAAATATCCGTTGTTATCCATTCCTTAAACGAGGAAAAAAATATTATCGATTGCATTAACTCTGCCAAGTTGTTGACAGATAAAATCATTCTTATTGACATGGAAAGTAGGGATAAAACTGTTGAGATAGCAAAAAGTCTAAATGTCCAAGTTTTTAATTTTCTAAAATCTAACTACGTCGAACCGGCTCGAGAATTTGGGATTAAACAAGCCAAGACAGACTGGGTAATGATATTGGATGCGGATGAGAGGATGACCAAAGAACTGGCGGAAGAAATCAAATCAAATATCGGTCAAAGTCGGTTAAATCGGTCAAAGTCGGTTAAATCGGTCACTGATTCAACTGACTCGACTGATTCAACTGATTTAACCTATTATCGAATTCCCCGCCGCAATATATTTGCCAGTATTAAATGGTTGCGTTATGGCGGTTGGTGGCCAGACTATCAAATCAGACTAATCAACAAAAAATATTTTGTCAACTGGCCAAAACGTATTCACGCTACTCCGGAGATAAAAGGCGCTCTTGGCTATCTCAAAAATCCTCTGACCCATTACTTTCACGGCAATTTGAGTAATATGGTTGAAAAAACTGTTACTTTCGAAAAAATTGAATCTGAACTACTTTTTAAGGCCAATAAAAAAACCTCCACGATAATATTCTTTAGAAAATTCTCAGCTGAACTTTACCGTCGATTGATCAAAGGTTTAGGTTTTTTGGACGGAACATTTGGAGTAATTGAATCCATCTATCAGGCATTTTCAAAGACCATCACATATTTATTTTTATATGAAAAATCAAGTAATAAAAAAAATTAAGGTAGGGGTTTACGATCCATATTTAGACACTTTGGGAGGTGGTGAGAAATATATTTTTTCGATAATGGATGCCCTTGCCGATCTTGGGTATGAAATAAATATTTTCTGGGACAAAGATCTAAAGAGTGAAATTGGTAAACGTTTTTCATTTCGATCGATCGAACGATTGAAATTTATTAATAAAAAAAATTTAAAAAACTTGTGGCCATATAATTATTTCTTCTATGTTACTGACGGGAGTTATTTTTTTTCCGGAGCGAAAAAGAATTTTGTTTATGCGATGATTCCTGATAAAAAACTTTATTCACAAAGTCTAATAAATAAACTTAAATTAATAAATTTCCAATTTATAACTCATTCTCTTTTTACTCAACAATGGCTAAAAAAATTTGGTATTAAATCACGAGTATTAATGCCCTACTTGGATGATAAATTAATCAACCAAGATATCACCACACTAAAAAAAGAGAGAATAATTCTTTCCGTCGGTAGATTTTTCTCCCATCTTCACAGCAAAAGACAAGATTTAGTTATTAAAACATTTTTAGAATTGAAAAAACAATCAAAAGATTTTTCAGATTACATATTGATTTTAGCCGGAGGACTCATGAAAGAAGATCAGGAATATTTTAATGATTTAAAAAAACTTGCAGGTATCGATCCGTCAATTATTTTTAGACCAAACATTGAACTTTACGAGCTTTACAAACTCTACAAACTTTCAAACTATTTCTGGCACTTTACAGGTTATGGAGTCGATGAAAATAAATACCCTAAGTTAGTCGAACATTTTGGTATTACTCCGCTTGAAGCGATGGCGTCTGGTTGCCTAACTTTTTGTTTTGCGGCAGGCGGGCCAAAAGAATTAATTACAAATAATGGGAATGGATTTTTATTTTCAAAAACTGATGATTTGATTGATAAAATGATTAAAATACATACTGACAATGATTTAAAAGAAAAGATAAGAAATAACGGAAAACAATTTGTGAGAGACAATTATTCATATGAGGTGTTCCGAGCACAAGTTATGGATTTAATTAAGGTCAGACCTTCCTCGAAGGTCTGACCTTTCAAAATATGAAAACATACCCTATTTCCATAATCATCCCAGTTTATAAAAACTACGAGATGTTTTTTAAATTCTTGGAAATTAATAAGAAATATTTTATCGGTTGCGAAATAATTATTATGAACGATTATCCAGAAAAAAATATTACTAATTCAGTTAAAAAGATTTACTCTGAAGCAATAGTTATTAATAACAAGCAAAATCTTGGCTTTGCCGGAAATGTTAACCGGGGAGTTCTGAAAGCAACAAGAGATTTTGTTTTTCTAATGAATTCCGATGTTGTTTTGAAAGATTATTCTTTCTTGATTGCTTTGAAGCATTTTAAAACAAATAATGATTTATTCGCCGTTGGTTTTTCTCAAATTGAAAAAGGAAATAAAATTGTTGGTTCCAACCGCGCCTATTTCCAAAACGGTTTAATTAATCATTCACATCAACTAATCACTAATCACGAATCACTCATCACTAATTTTTGGGCCGAAGGCGGTTCCTCTATTTTCCAAAAAGATTTATTTATTTCTCTTGGAATGCTCGATGAACTTTTTAATCCGTTTTATTGGGAAGATATTGATCTTTCCTACCGCGCCTGGAAATCCGGATATAAAATAATTTATGATCAAAATGTTAAAGTTGAACATCACCATGAGTCGACAATTGGAAAATATTTTGACAAATCTAAAATATTAAGAACTGCTTTTCGTAATCAGTTATTTTTTCACTGGAAAAATTTGACCGATAGAGATTTAATCTTGAAACATTTACTAAATATTCCAAGACTTATGTTTATTCCGGGTTTTTTTGACGCTTTAACTAAACTACCGCAGATTTTGACTAAACGAAAAAAAACTGTAAGATTGTTTGTGAAGACGGATAAAGAAATATTAGATAAATTTAAATTATGCTAAAAAAATACCTTACACCTTTTTTATTAATAATAATTTCTCTCCTTTCCGTCTGTCTATTTCTATATAAAATGAACGTCTCTCCCCCTGCACTAAACGCCGATGAAGCCGCAAATGCTTATGATGCATATTCAATTATAAAAACTGGTCGAGATCAGTACGGAAATTTTATACCGCTTCGATTCAAATCTTTTGGTGACTATAAACTTCCACTTTTGACATATTTAGCTATCCCTTTTATCAAAGTATTTGGACTGAATGAAACAGGAATCAGAATGGTTAACTTTCCTTTTGTGCTGTTTTTTCCATTGGTAATATTTTTATTGACTCAGGAATTGTTTGACAAGAAGAATGTTTCTTTATTAGCGGCATTTTTTTCAGCTTTTGCTCCCGGACTTCAGCTTTTGGGTCGTCAAGCCCACGAGGGGTATATGACGGTTTTATTTCTAACTCTATCCCTGTATTTATTTTTAAAATTTTTAAGAACAAAAAGTGTTTTAACTTTTTCATTTTTCATTGCTAATTTTTCACTTGCTCTTTTTGGTTATCATTTTTCCCGTCTTTGGGCCGGTTTATATTTTTTGTTATTTATTTTTTTTGCTTTTAAAAAAATAATATTTAAGTGGGCTTTACTCATTATTATTTTAGTTATTCTTTTATTTGGAATTACCGATTTTATTTATAAACCAACTCGAATTCAGAATCTTTTATTTTTCAATAACCTTGGTTTTTCTTTAAAAATTAATGAGCTAAGATCTGAAGGTGGGAGTCGATTAATTTATAATAAATTCACCGTTGGACTAAAAGATTTAACAAGCGAATATTTAAAATATTTTTCACCTCAATTTTTGGTTATCAATGGTGATGAGAATGCCCGCTTTGGATTTACAGGAATTTCTCCAATTACTATTGTTGAATATTTGTTTATTTTTATTGGTCTCTATTACTTATTTAAAAACAAAGAAAGATGGCGTTTTTTTATTATCTCAGTTTTGCTGTTCTCACCTGTTTCTGCCGCCCTTTCCTGGGCTGGGATGTCTGTCACCCGCTCAATATTTATCTTTGTTCCGATTTTTATAATTTCAGCCTATGGAGTAATTAATTTCTTACACAAAAAAAGTTTGTTTAAATACTTAATACTTATTACTTTATACTTAATACTTTCTTTCTATTCTTGGAATTTTTACTTCAACCATTATCCAAAAAGGGCCGGAGTCCTGAGAAGCTGGCAAGCCGGATATAAAGAATTAGCTCAATATATAAAATCAAACTATTCCCGTTATGATAGATTTTACATTACAAGAAAGAATGGGCAACCTTATATATTCTTACTTTTTTACCTTCAATATCCACCGGAAATCTATCAAAAAGAGGCTATATTATCATCGCCTGATGAATATGGTTTTGGCCAGGTGGAAAAATTTGATAAGTTTATCTTTAATATTCCGAATGAAAAAAATATTAATAATTCTGTTATAGTTGGTTTTCCAGATGACTTCTCTGAAGCAGAAAAACTAAATACTAAAAAAATAAAAATAGGAACTGAAGAAATATTTTATATAAAAGAAAGCGCTACAATTACATTATAAAAAGCATGAATTAAAATCGGAACAGTCAAACTCTTTCTTTGGATCATAATTAACCCCGTTACCATACTCAATAGAAGATCTGTAACCATAAATATTAAAAGCATGCTTCCGTTAATTTTATTACTGGCAAAAAGAATCGGCACGTGCAAAAAGAAAAATAAAATACTGGCAAAAAATGTGGACGAATAAGCATTTTTAGATTCTTCGTAAAGTCGTTTTAAAACAAATCCACGGGAAAGAATTTCTTCTGTTATACCAGTCGCTAAGGCTGTTAAGACTATTAATCCAAATTGATTTAAAGTAGGAAAATGACTGAATAAACCGACTTTATTAAATCTTATATATACGGAAAGTAAAGCCGTTAAAAAAAGAATTAAACCTATCCCAAAGCTGATAAAAAATTCCTTTACAAAACTTTTTAAGTTTTTATTGATAAACAAACTTGAAAGAATTTCTTTTTTTTCAACTAATCTAATATAGACTATGACTGGTAGTACAAACACAGCAGGCTTGGCAATAAATTCGTCAAACCACTCCGGAAGTTTAAAATAAGTCCGGTAAATTGACCAAATAATAAGAATAACTGCCCAAAGATTTAATGCCTTTTGTGTTGGGGTCACTTTTTTATCTTGCATACAATTATTATTCCAGAAAATCTTTTAATTTGCGAGCTCTTGTTGGATGTTTTAACTTTCTGATGGCTTTTGCTTCAATCTGACGGATTCTTTCCCGGGTGACTTTAAATTCTTTTCCGACTTCCTCGAGTGTCTTTGGCTTTCCGTCCTCAAGTCCAAATCTCATCATTAACACCTTTTTTTCACGAGGAGACAATGTTTCAAGAACTTTATTAAGAGCATCTTTGAGTAATTCTCTTGAAACTTTGTCATATAAACTTGGTTGATTGGTATCAGCAACAAACTGCTCGAGTGTGGCTTCTTTATCGTCACCTACCGGAGTTGAAAGGGATCTTGGCTGTTGGGAAATTTTCATTAGATTTTCAATTTCCGGCACTGTCATCATCATTTCTTTAGCTGTTTCCTTTACAAGCGGTTCGCGTCCTAATTTTTGCGTCAATCTCCTTTGAGTTTTATAAAAACGGTTAATGTGATCGACCATATGGACGGGAATTCTAATTGTTCGCGATTGATCGGCAATGGCTCTCGTTATTGCCTGTCTGATCCACCAGGTTGCATAGGTTGAGAATTTATATCCCCTTCTCCAATCATACTTTTCCACACCTCGAATTAAGCCCTTATTACCTTCCTGAATCAAATCCAAAAATGATAGCCTTCTACCCAAATATTTTTTAGCAATAGAAACAACTAACCTAAGATTTGCTTTTGTCAATTTATCTTTTGCTTCTTTGTCCCCCTTTTCATATTTTTTAGCTAAATCGATTTCGTCGGCAAATTTGAGTAGTGGAGTTTTACCAATTTCTTTTAGATACATCTTAATCGGGTCAAGTGACTCTCCGTGTTTTAAAACAACCAAATGTTCCAACTCCTTTTCAATTTCTTCAACTGTTTTTTGTGATTCACTTTCGTCTCTCGTTGAGATTGTTTCAAAAATATCTATTCCCCTTTTTAAGGCATCGTCAAAAAAACTATCAATTTCTTTAATATGTTTTTCCGGATAAGGAAGGACTAATAAAATGTCATCCTGAACTAAAAATCCGTCTTCTACTCCCTGATTAATCAATTCTTTTAAAGATCTCGGAAGATGATGTTTTATCATAGGCATCTATATTCTATAAAGAAATTAGCTTTTTTTCTACCTCTTTTAAATTTTGAGAGATTTTGACTAACTGTTTTTTCTTTTCCTCGGTCTCTTCTTCGGAGAGAATTTTCTTTATTTCGCGTTTAAAATAGTATTTTTTTATTTCCAAAACCAATCTGTCTAAACTTTCATTTGAAAGATTATGATCGGTTGAGGCAAATAAAAATATCTCATCAAATATCGGTCGAATTTCGCCAGGTAATTTATTACCAAAATTATCGATGTTTATTTTATTATTTTTTTCTAATTCATCAAAAAATAAGTGAAAAATTTTTCCATAGGAAGGGTGTAAAAAATATTCTGATTTTAAAATTTCAAAAACGTAATTATAATTTAATTTGGGATCTTCGCTTTGAAACAGGATACTCAAAACATATTTATTGATTGTTAATTCCCGAGAATCCTCAACCGGTTTACTGTATTTAATCTTGTTGAGCGACTGTTGGATCCTTTTTCTTTTTAATTGACTGATTAAGTTTTCGATTGTATTTTCTGAAACACCGATAATTTCAGCAATTTTTTTTACATAAAAAGTACGGACAATCGGGTTGGTTATTTTTTCAATCATCGGGAGTACTTCTTCACCGATCTTTTTTTTGGCAAAGGCGGTGTCCTCCGGATATTTTTTCTTGGCTGTATCAATCAGAAAATCATAGATCGGAATCGGCTTGGTAATTAGTTTTTTAAATTTATCAGGGTCTTTGTTGAGAGCTTCATCTGGATCTTTGGCAAAATCGATTATGACAACCCGTATTTCAAAATCAAATTTTTCTGCTTCGTCAATTCCTCTTTTGATCGATTCAATACCGGCAATGTCCGCATCCATCATTAAAGTTATTTTTTCGGTGTAACGTTTAAGCAACTTTAACTGCTCAGTCGTTAGAGCTGTCCCTTTGATGGCCACAAAATTTGAATATCCATGTTGATAAGGCGTGATCATATCAAGCTCCCCTTCAACTATATAGACGTTTTTTTGTTTTTTGATTTCCTCAAGTGCTAAATTTATTCCAAACAAACATTCGCGTTTATGATAGATTGGTGTCTCGGGTGTATTGACATATTTGGCTTCTTTTTCATTTCCTTCTAAAATCCTTCCGGAAAATCCAAGAACGTTACCTCGGCTGTCTTTTAATGGAAACATTAGCCGCCCGCGAAACCGGTCGTAATAAGTCCCCCGTTCGCTTTTGACTAACAGACCGTTTTCAGACATTTCTTCCTCTTCATACTTTTTTTTCTTTAAAAATAATTTTAGGGAGTCCCATGATGAGGGCGAGTATCCAAGTCCAAATTTGTCAATAATTGCCTGATTTAGAAGTCTACCCTTAAAATATTCATTAGCTTTTTTCCCAAAATCGGTTTTGTTTAGAATATAGTGAAAATATTCGCTGGCTAATTGATTCATCCCAATATATCTTTCTTTTTTCTGCCAGATCTTATCTTCAACCCCAATTTTATTTAAAATTAACTTAACTCCGGTTTTTTTAGCCAATTCTTTTAATGCTTCAAAAAAAGTAATGTTTTCCCATTTCATTAAAAATTTAATTGCGTCCCCGCCTTCTCCACAAGCGCCAAAACAGTGCCAAATCTGACGGTCAGGAGAAACAACAAATGAAGGGCTTTTTTCCTGATGGAAAGGACAGACGGCTTTGAAGTTGCGACCGGCTTTCTTTAAGGTTATGAAGTTGCCAATAAATTCAACAATATCAATCTTTCTCTTTATTTCCTCGATCTGGTTTTCCATTGCTCCATTATTTTATCACGAAGCGTAGCAAAAGGCTTGACCACTGTATAACGCTTACCTCCTCCCATGGTCTACGTCCATGCGTCGGAGGGGCGCGTATACGTGGTCTTCGGCCCACTGAGTGGGTCTTGACAAGAAGAAGAAGTAACATGTTCCCTTATGTTGAAAGATAATGTTGAAGGATTTCGAGTGATAAGTGAAGTTGCAGCTTTAACAGATGCACAAAATAGAGGAATCGTTAATCAAAAAGGTGAAAAAACTTCATTCGGAAAATGGTTGACTCAAGTTGGCAAAGATACTGACAATTTTAGATATGAAAAGCCTATCTTAAGTTTTGATAAATTGGTAGAAGCTAAGCTAAAAATTGTTAATGAATTATTTGATATAGCCAATGGTAAATTATATCAATTGGGACAACGCCAAGTACGTGGAACAGGTGATTTAGTTGGTCAGCCAGTTGATCTATCAGCTGAAGAATTAGAAAGAATCGGAATTTCTAAAGAACAAATAGAGGATTTAAAAAATGTGGGCTCAGATTTACTGAGAACAAATATGTCTCAAATTGAAGAAGGACCTGAAAAAACTTTGTTATTAAAAAAATTATTATCCTCACGATTGACTATAATCGACGAAGTTACAAAAATTTCTTTATCTTCGAACGGAAAAGAGCTAAGGAAAGTAATAGAAAGTGGAAATAGCGTAGATTTAGGTATGGATCAACAGTGGATGGCTTCTTCTTCCCCTAATAAACCAGTGTTACATCCTAAAATAAATAATCAACCCTTATCAGACGGGTTAATCACTGCAAGCGCCAATTTAGTTTCATTATGTTCTGTTGCACGTGAATGGGCAGAGAAAACTTCAAGTGATTTAACAGGAGTTTCTCCAAATAACTTTATCCCCGAGGCTGTTACAAGTCAATTGTTTAAAAATATAGAGGACACGCCTTTTGAAAAATCAGTTTTTGTTCCTGTCCCTTTAAATAATATTCCCTCCCGAGAATTCTATAAAGCTTCCCCTATTCTTTCCACACTACCTACGCCACGATCAAAATAAAAATAAGTTAGTTAAAATCCAGAATGCTTTAATCTATTGATAGATTGAAGCAAGTATAAAACAAAGCTGTATATTTCTCATTTATATAACTGACTGTGAGTGCCGAGTGTGAAAAAAATTGACCACTTTTGCTGGTGGTAAATAGTATAATATCTCCATATGACAAAAGTTCTTAATTTTAAAATCATTATCGAACAAGATGAGGACAAAAACTTTATAGTCTCTATCCCTTCTGTACCCGGTTGTTATTCCGAAGGGAAAAGCTATGAAGAAGCTTTAAAAAATATCAAAGAAGCATTGGAACTTTGTCTCGAGGAAGCAAAAAATAATCCTTCGTATGCTGAAAAAATCGTATTTCCTAATGAACAAACAAAACAAAACTTCATCGGTGTCGTTGATTTGCCAATTAGATTTGCTTTTTGAAATAAAATGTCAAAATTGCCAATTATTAGGCCTTCTAAATTTATCAAAATTCTTAATAAATTGGGGTTTATTGAAGTTAGACAAAGAGGAAGTCACAGATTTTTTTATAGAAAAAGTGATAATAAAGCGACTGTTGTTCCTATTCACAATAAAGACATAGGTCGAGGTTTGACAAGAAAAATTTTAAATGAAATAAATTTGTCTGTTGATGAATTTGTTAGATTACTTCATTAAAATAACCAAATATTATTTGCTTTTTAATTTTTAATCTTTTATATTGTATCTATATATGATTTATCTGTATCTCGACCGCAATACAATTAAGTTGCTTTATCTGAAAAAAACGCTTCTTGGCCAACAGGAAACGCTTTATAACCAAAAAACCTACGAATCTAATTTATTTGAAAAAGGGGAAATAACCAATGTTGATTTATTGGCATCAGCTGTCAAAGAAGTAGTCTCATCCTCAAATAGACCGGTGGCCGAAAATCAAATTTCCTTAATTCTTCCTCAGGAATTTTTTAGTTTTTTCCGTACCACTGTCCCCTCTGACATTGCCCCATCAGCTCTTAACTCTTTTATCTCTGACAAGGCCCGCTCTATTTTGCCGGTCGATAATAACGATCTTGTCAGTGATTATTTTGTTCAAGAATCGGAGCAGGAAAAAGTTGTTACTTATTTTGGCATCAACCAGGAAACCGTCAACAGCATTAAGCAGGCTCTTACTTTAATTGATTTTAGAATTGCCTCAATCATCCCCGACACAATGGCTTACTTCAAATTATTTGAAAAAACATTACGAAAAGAAAAAAAAGAAACTATTTTATACGCCGAATTAGGAGCCGATGTTTTAAGTGGTTATTTGTTTGATTCTTGCGGTTTGATCGATGACAAAAAAATATCGACAAAATATTCTGAAGAAGATAAAATCGCCGATGTTTTAAAAGCAAAGATTGAAGAAATCAATAATGATAAGAAAAAAGTTAACCGGATTATTATTTCCGGGGAAAAATCCGATACCATCCGCCAGGATACTTTTACCAAATCGGTTGGGGTCTGGACTAATCCTCTAAAACGGATTGTGCCAACTTTTTATGAAAGTTACTTAAAAATGCTAATTCCAAAAGAGGGAAAGGCTTTTCCAATTCTGACCTATGATGTTTGTTTTGGTGCTTTTATATTAAGTGAGGAAAATAAAAGTTTTTCCCTGATGAGAAACGGCGTTAATTCAAATAAAAAAAGTGTTTCATTGCCAAAGATTGGGATGCCGAAAAAAGAAGTTATTCTTTTTATCGGATCTTTTGTAATCTCATTTTTGTTGTTTGTTCTAATATCTAAATTTGGTGGTAATATAAAAATCCCTAACTTTATGGCGAAAAAAAATGTTGTTATCGTTACACCAACGGTAGCTCCTCCCTCACCCACCCCGACGCCTAACTTTAAAAAGGAAGATGTTAAGATAAAAGTTTTAAATGGTTCCGGCGTCCCAGGAAAAGCGACCGAAATTAAAGAAATTCTCAGGAAAAAAGGGTATGTAGAAATCTTAACTGACAATGCTGATAACTTTGATTATATTGTTACCGAAATTCAGGTAAAAAAAGATAAACCTCAATTAGGTGAAATGATAAAAGGCGATTTAAAAGATTATATTACTTCTCCAAAAATTACTGTGCTTGATGACAAAGAAGCGTCTGATGCAATTATTATTTTTGCAACTGATTTTAAATAATCAATTGATATAATTCCTACATATGGGAATCACAACAGTTCAAGCAACAATTATGAATCTTAGTAAAAAAGTAAGCGTAAGCGATGAATTTTTAGTAGATACAGGTTCCTCATATACTGTTATTCCAAAGAAAATGGCAGATCGACTTGGATTAAAATCCACGAAATCTCAAAAATTTAGTTTGGCAGACGGGACTACAATACAAAGAAATTTGAGTTCTGCGATTGTCAAATTGGATGGCAACGAAGCGGCAACAACAGTTGTTATAGGGCAAAAAGATGATTCTCCTATTTTAGGAGTTATTACTCTTGAAGGAATGGGTCTAATGATCGACCCTTTTAAAAGAAAATTACTACCGATGAAACTTTTGTTTGGGTGACACACTACTTCAAATGATATAATTAACCTCATGGAAATCGATGCTGAACAATTAAAAAATAAATATCAATCAATTTTGTCTAAGGCCGATTTGGGTAGAAAAAAAACAGAGTTGAAAACTTTAGAAGAACAAAGTTATGAAACTTCATTTTGGAGCGATCCAAAATCCGCCGGTGAAATAATGAAGAAAATTACAGATTTAAAAAAGGAAATCGAAGATTTAGAGATGATGGAGCTCCTGCTTTCAGAAAATCAAATTGAAGAAGCGGAAAAATTAATCAATAAATATGAAGTTCTCTTATTTTTATCCGGACCATACGACCAAGGCGGAGCAGTTTTTTCAATTCATGCCGGCCAGGGAGGGACTGAAGCGATGGACTGGTCATCTATGCTTTTTAGAATGTATACACGGTTCTTCGAACGAAAAGGCTGGAGATTTGAGGAGTTTGACCGGGTGGCCGGAGAAGAAGCCGGAATAAAGAACTCGATCATCAATGTCTACGGAAAATTTGCTTACGGGTACCTAAAGGCAGAAGCCGGAGTTCATCGCTTAGTCCGTCAGTCCCCTTTTAACGCCGATAAACTTCGACAGACTTCATTTTCACTCGTCGAGGTTTTACCAATGATAGAGGATAAGGAAATCAGTGTCCGTGATGATGAAGTTGAATGGGAATTTTACAGGTCAGGAGGACATGGAGGTCAAAATGTCAATAAAGTCTCAACTGCTGTGCGCTTAACTCATAAGCCATCAGGAATAATAATAACTTGTCAAACAGAAAGAGACCAAGGTAAAAATAGAGACAGTGCCATAAAAATTTTGAGGGCAAAATTATGGAAAGTCGAACAAGAAAAAAAAGCAAAAACTATCGCCGGTTTTAAAACGGAAACAATGGCGTCCTGGGGTCATCAAATTAGATCATACGTCCTTCACCCTTATAAACTAATTAAGGACTTGCGAACAGATCACGAAGAAACCCAGACTGACAAGGTGCTTGATGGAGAACTTGATGGGTTTATTGAGGCCTATCTTAAGAGCAAGTCAAAAGTTAGAAGTTAAAATTCAAAATTTAAAGTCAAAATTAAAAAGTTTTAGATACTTTTAACTTTTTACTTTCACTTTTGACTTTTGATTTTTTACTTTTGATTTTTTCTTTGGAAATTGCTATCCTAAACTCATATGGACAATAAAAATCTTATTCATACTATTGAAACTCAGGATGTTGCCGGAATTTCTTATATTTCTTTTTTTACTTTTATTGCGGTAGCGGTTTTACTCGGCTCCTTACTTGGTTTTGGATTGACCCGTCTTAATAAAAAAACAGGCACAAACGTAAGTAGTAAAACGAGTAATTCAACTCAATCTGCCGGTGTCGTTGACAAAAAAACTTTTAAAGACAGTGCAGAGGGGATACTTCGTGAAGGCGGGATTGATGGAGAAGGTAATTTCCACTTAGAGCGTTCGGGCGGAGAATCGCAAACCGCTTATCTTACCTCAAGTACTGTCGATCTGTCAGTTTATATTGGAAAAAAAGTAAAGGTTTGGGGTCAGACTTTTTCCGGTCAAAAAGCCGGATGGCTGATGGATGTGGGATTGGTGGAAATAGAAAAATAACAATGATAACATTTGATAAAGTTACTAAAAAATTTCCCCTTGGTAATACTGCTTTGAGTGATGTCTCTTTTGAGATTGACGATAATCAGTTTGTCTTTTTGGTCGGACAGTCAGGAGCCGGAAAAACCAGTATTTTAAAAATGATTACTCAAGAAATAAAACCAACAAGCGGATCGATAATAGTTAATGATTTTGATGTGACTGATAAAAATTTTTCTCAAATAATTAATTTACGCCGGAAAATCGGAATTATTTTTCAAGACTTTAAAGTATTGTCCGATAAAAATATTTTTGAAAATGTTGCCGTTGGTCTTAAAGTAATCGGCGTTGATCCGTTAAAGATAAAATCTGAAGTAAGAAAGACACTTGAATTAGTTGGACTTTCTAAAAAAGAAATGGTTTTTCCTGTCCAACTATCAGCAGGTGAACTTCAAAGGGTGGCCATTGCAAGAGCTGTGATTGGTGAGAGAGATATTATAATTGCTGACGAACCAACGGGTAATCTTGACCCAAAAACTTCCTGGGATATAATGAAAATTTTCAAAAAATTAGAGGGGGAAAAAACCATTATCGTCGCCACTCATAACACTGATATTGTTAATTCTTTTCAAAAAAGAGTCTTAGTCCTTAAAGACGGTAAAATCATCAAAGATCAAAGAAAAGGAGGATACGAACTATGAAAGAAATCTGGACATCAATTAGACGAACCCCGTATCAATCTCTGTCAGCGTTTTTGATCTTATTTTTTACTCTTTTTTTAACATTGATATTATTTATATCTTTGACTTTTCTTTATGGGACTTTAAACTACCTTGAAACAAAACCTCAGGTAACGGTTTATTTTCAAAATAAGACGGAAGAAAATCAAATTTTTAAAGTTCGGGATGAACTGATGAGTTCCGGAAAGGTATTAAGTATAAAATATATTTCCAAAAATGACGCGTTTAATATCTATAAACAATTAAATAAAGATAATCCTCTCCTACTTGAAATGGTTTCGGCCAACATTCTTCCACCTTCTCTTGAAATATATGCAAAAAAACCGATCTTTCTTCCTCAAATTGCTGAATATTTAAAAAAACAGGGGGATATTGATGAGGTTCAATATGAAAAAGATATTATCGATAAATTACTTGTTTTGACTAATACAATAAGAAGGTCTGCTTTGATTTTTTTCGGTTATTTGATTCTTATGTCAATTGTTGTCCTGACAACAACAATTCTTTTCAAAATTGCTCTTAAAGAAAGTGAAATTACTTTGTTAAAGCTCATTGGGGCAACAAATTCTTATATCCGAAAACCATATATCTTGGAAAGTTTATTTTTAGGAATGGCTGCCTCAGTACTTTCATTTGGAATTTTTTCTATTATTATCTTTTATTTCAATCCATTTTTACAGTCATATTTCAAGGGAATAACAGATCTTTCAGTTGATGTTTATAATTATAAATTGGCTATCTGGCCGTTAAATTATATTTTTTTTACTATAGTCTTTGTTTCAATTTCACTTTTTGGTGCCATAATTGCTTCAGTCGCCTCTTACATCGCCACTAATAAATATCTAAAGGTATAATTAAAACATGATCAAAAAAACAATTTTTGTCGTTATATTTTTTTTAATATCGTTTTTATTTGTTGCATCCAGATATATATATTCTTCTGAATGTGATAGTAAAACAGGCAATGAAAAAATTAGTTGTTTAGAGCAGGTACTCCAACAGTTGAAACAACAAAAAAATACTTTGTCTTCGCAAATTGAATATATGGATACTCAGATATACCTAACATCTTTGCAAATTAATCAAACTGAACAAAAAATACTAAGCACAGGAAAAGAAATTGACCTTTTAGGTTCAAGGATTGAAGGGTTGGACCAATCTCTTGACTATCTTTCAAAACTTCTTATTCAACGGATAATCGAAGGTTACAAAAAAAAGCCGCTTTCAATTTTTTCTCTTCTTTTTGACAACAAAAATGCCTATGATTTTCTCAATCAAGTAAAATATTCAAAGACTGTCCAGGATAATAATCAAAAACTTTTATATACAGTACAGGAAACAAAATCTAACGCTGAGAAACAAAAAAAACTAAGGGAAGATAAAAAAATTGAATTAGATAAATTGACAAAAACATTAAACTATCAAAAACAGTCACTTGACAGCCAAAAAGTTCAGAAACAAAAACTTTTGGCCGATACACAAAGCGATGAAGTCACTTATCAAAGACTTCTTGCTCAAGCAAAAGCTCAATTGGCTGGATTTAGATCTTTCGTATCGAGCGCAGGGGCTGGAATTATAAGTGCAAATCAATTTGGATCTGGATCTGATGGATCTTATTATTCTCAAAGAGATGAACGCTGGGCAAACCAAAGCATTGGATATTCTTCTGAAAATATTTTAAATGTTGGTTGTTTATTAACTTCAGTGGCCATGATCGCTAAACATTATGGGGATAATGTCACACCGGGTAATATTGCTTCAGATGTATCACGTTTTTATGGATATACCGCCTATATGAGTTTACCTTGGAAAAGTGTTGCCGGCCGTAGTTATTACGGCGGAGTTGATATCGATCAAGAACTGGCCAATGGTAATTACGTGATTGTTGGTGTTGGCGGTTGTAGCAGCGGTGGAAGTCACTTCGTTGTCCTTACTAAAAAAGATGGTGACGACTATATGATGAACGATCCAATCTATGGACCTGATCTTAAATTTAGTTCTCATTATTCGAATATCTGCTCCAACGGTACTTTTAAATAAACGATGTATTTATCGTCATTTTTTTCCCGTCTCTATACCCTATTTCTGCATGTTTGTAGGTTATCCTCCTTCGCCCTAACGGGCTACGGCGGACGAGAAGTTAACTTTAAGGTATCTATCGATTAAATAATGGCTTTGTGATTGTCTAATTGAGTGGTTTTGTAGGTTATAAGCGGTTGACAAAAATTCGTCTTATTTGTCTAATGAGACTTATTAGTCTAATTTGACGAATATGAAAAAAATATTTACCATTTTCATACTAACTACTTTATACTTTATACTAAATACTTCTATTTTTGCCGTCACAACAACGATTAGTAATATTCCGGCAGTAATTTCTGCTGATCTGTTTATTTTTGATGTTGTAATCTCCGGTGCGTCCGCCGGAACTAATTATCTCCGGATTGATTTATTTAAACCAACAACAACTAATTATTTCGGAGAAACGTTTAATGGATTAAGTTGGTTTAACGGATCTGATTATTTACAATATTTTCCAATCACTATCCAACCTATGACTGATTGGATTGGACAAATCCAAGGCCGATTAGGAAATCCAACCGTGATTCAATATGATGGTCCAGGAACCTATAAATTGAAAGTGAGAAGGTATACCCCATCAGGGAGTTATAATACAACAGAGGCTAATAATAGTGCACTCGATATCATTATTAATGTTCCAATCTTAACTCCAACTCCGGTAATAACACCGACTGATATTCCGACGTCAGCACCAACAGAAACATTAATATCAACCCCGACCCCTACCTTGCCCGCCGAAGTCTTGACGGAGGCGGGTTCCCTAATCCTTATTTCTTACAACAACATCTTTCTCTCCGAGGTCATGGTCAACCCCGCGTCAGACGATAAAGAATGGGTGGAAATTTATAATAACAATGATTTTCCGGTTTCTTTAAATAATTGGTTTATTGATGATCTTGAAAACGACGGATCAACTCCTAAAATATTCTCTTTAGAAATTGGTGCAAAAAGTTATGGAGTTTTTGACATAACTTCTTCAATATTTAATAATGGTGGAGACACTGTTCGATTGCTTGATTTTAATAAAAATTTAAAAGATGATTTTGAATATCAGAAAACTGAACAGGGAAAAACTTTAGGAAGAACATCGTTTGATTCAGACTATTTTTGTCTCCAGAAACCCAGTAAAAATTCTGTTAACAATTCTTGTATTAATCCATCACCAACGCCAAACACCCTTACCCCAACAGAAAAAATAATTTTATCCTCAACAATAAAAAATGTTCCCTCCAATATACCAATTACAAAAACCAATAACGTTGATGTGTCAACACTTAAAAGTATTAATTATCCAACCGGAGCTTTTCAGAATAATAGTGAAAATGGTAATGTATTAGGAATAAAAGATGAAATAATAATTAACTCTCCAAATAATAAATCCTTAATTAATCTTTTATGTTTTCTTTCCATTTTTTATTCGTTCTTGAGCATAGTTTCTATATTGATTAAAAGCAAAGTTCTAAACAAATATGCCATGGCAAGTTAAATTTTTTCAAAATCAAAGAGGAGATTATCCTGTCAAAGATTTTATTATAAAACAGGATGAAAAAACTTACGCAAAAATATTAGCTTTGATAAAACTTCTCAATAATAATGGGCCCTTTATAAGACCTCCTTATGTTAAGAAAATAATTAACAATATTTGGGAACTCCGAATTACTGGAAAAACTCAAGTTAGGATTTTTTATATTTATTTTAATAATGTATTTTACTTACTACATATCTTTATTAAAAAAACTCAAAAAACGCCAAGTAGTGAAATTAAAATTGCACTTGACAGAGCCAAGAGAGTAATATAGCATATATGATATATGAGACATCATCTAAGTTTTGATAAATTTTTAAAAGATTCATTAAGAAATCCAAAAATTAAAGCTGAATATGACAAACTTCAACCGGAGTTTGCCCTAATTGACGCTTTAATTAAAAGTCGGGCAAAAAATAATTTAACCCAAAGACAGTTGGCAAATAAAATGGGGACGAAACAATCTGTTATTTCCCGCCTTGAAATTGGCCGCGCCAACCCAACCTTCTCTTTCCTCAAAAGACTCGCAAAAGCCCTAAACAGCAAACTTGAAATCAGATTCACCTAATTCAATATATACTTATTCCCTTTTGACTATTCTGTCGATTTTATTTAGAATGAATTTATTGTATGGAAAAAATAAAAACTTTTATTCACCGCCTTTTCATTCCTCATGAAGAAAATAATTTTAGAGCAAAAAGCCTTCATACTGACTTTCTGACTGTCTATTTGGTAATTGCTTTTTTAATGATGATTGCTTTCAAACAAGGAAATATTCACAATGTTTTAGGTTTTGCTACAGATATCAGTATTGATAAACTTTATCAACTGACAAACGAGCAACGACAAAAAAATAATTTACCAGCACTGGTCTTAAATTCGACCTTATCTTTAGCTGCCCAAAGAAAAGCCGAAAATATGTTGACTGAAAATTATTGGTCCCACTATTCCCCTGACGGAAAAACCCCTTGGGATTTTATACTTGGCGCCGGATATAAATACGAATACGCCGGGGAAAATTTGGCGAAAAATTTTTTATTTAGTAACGGTGTAATTGACGCCTGGATGAATTCAGCCACTCACCGTGATAATCTTTTGAAAAGAGAATACACCGAAGTCGGATATGCAATCGTCAATGGAACATTAAACGGTGAACAAACAACGATTGTCGTCCAGGAATTTGGTAAGCCAATGGCGGGTTCTTTTACGCCTCCTTCAGTTGAAGCCAGCGAGACAACTCAAAATATTCCGGCTATCAAAGCTGTTCCAGATGCCAAACCTGTTGTTGAAGAAAAAGTTGAGCAGATAACAGCTCAAAAAGTAGTTCAACCAAAAATTAATGCTTTAAATTTTACTTTTAATCTTAATGTCATCTTTATGGCATTTTTGTTATTGGCTTTGGTTCTTGACTTTTATTTTGCCTCTAAATTTAATGTTATTAGAATTAGTGGAAAAAATATTGCTCATTTTTTATTTATAATTTTTATGTTAATAGGTCTTTTTATGTCAACGATCGGTACGATTATTTAATCTATGACTAAACATTTATATTCAAATTTAAAAAACGAGTTTAATAATCATCTATTTGATTATTTACTTTTAATTACCGCCGGTATCTTTTTTTTGATTCTTTTAAATATTTTCCGTGGGCAAAGAGTCATCGAATTTTTTGTCCTGATTTCTTTCGCCTTTTTTTATATTATTTGGGGCGTCTATCACCATATTATTAATGAAACTCTCCATCTAAAAACTGTGGTAGAATATATCCTGATTGCCTTTATTGTGATCTTTTTGCTCAAAATTATTATTTTGCCATAAATATTTATTTATGAAAGGATTGATTCTTGCCGGAGGACTTGCAACCCGTCTTCGTCCTTTAACTTGGGTTACTAATAAGCATCTCTTACCTATCTACAACAAGCCGATGATATATTACCCTTTAGAATCGCTGGCTAAAGCAGGGATTAAAGAAATTCTTATTTCAAGTTCTCCAGATCACGCCGGACAGTTTGCCAACTTACTTAAGGGTGGAGATCAATTCGGAGTGAAGCTTTATTATTCTGTCCAGGAAAATCCAAAGGGCGGAATCGCTCATGCTATTGGTCAAGCAGAAGAATTTGCAAAAGGTCAAAAATTGGCCGTGGTTTTGGGTGATAATATTTTTAATTATAATTTAAAGCCAATCGTCGAAAAATTTAAGAAAAAAAATAGGGGGGCAACGGTTTTTGGAATAAAAATGCCGGGAATGGAATCAAAACATTACGGAGTAATTGAGATAGATTCGGTTGGAAAAGTAATTTCGATTGTTGAAAAACCGGAAAACCCTAAGTCCAACATTGCTCAAACTGGTATTTATTTTTATGATGAAAGGGTCTTTGATTTTATTAAAAAACAAAGGGCCTCGGCTCGGGGTGAGTTGGAAGTGACTGATTTAAATAACTTTTATCTTAAAGAGGGGTCTTTGGACTGTGAGCTTATTGACTGGTGGATTGACGCTGGTACTTCTCATGACGAATTACTTCGGGCCAATAATCTTGTTGCGGAAAAAGTCAGATTGGGACAGCTTTAAAATATGGATACGACTCAATTATTGCTTTCAACAGCGGTGACAATCACTACTGTTCTTTTGATAATCATCAGTGTCCAACTTATATCCCTCCTTAAACAAATCAAAAAAGATCATAATACTCCAACTGTTAGATTGCCTGAGATAAAAAAAGAAAAAACTATAAAAAAAAGAGTTAACCTGACTACTTTACTTGAAAAAATGAAAAACCGAATTTCCCACCCTAAATCATCCAAAAAAACTTTTTTTAAATCGTAAATAATTTTTTGCTTTATGTTGTGATTGTTTGTCATTCCCGCGGAGGCGGGAATCCAGTATAATAAAATATGGACCCAACCCCCTCCCCAACAACCTATTCAACCTCCTATTATAATTCCTGATTTTCAACCAAAGCCAAATTATTTAAAAACAGTCTTATTTTCTGTTTTAATAGTATTCACATTAGGATTAATCGCCTATTTATTTTTCCAAAATCAAAAACTACAAAAACAAGTTTTAAATCCACCTGTCTCCCCAACTGTTCAAACACCCTCTCCAACTCCAAAAACAGTTTCCTTAATTACAATTCCCCCCGACGAAACGGCAGGTTGGAAAACGTATACCTATAAGGACATCATTTTTAGGTACCCAACAAATTGGATTTTGGTCACAGAAAAAATGATTGTAATTCATCCGCCATACTTGAAATACAATGAAAAATTTCCTGCAATAACATTCTACTCAATTAATAATTTAGATAATTTATCAGTCAAAGAATATGACGATAAAATGAGTAGTGAAGGTATAGATCCTGGCCTTTACTCCTCATTTATTGGAGGTGGAAAAGTTATAGCCAAAGAAAAAATGTTGAATGATATAAAAGGATATTACCTTCAAGATCAAAACTGTGAACCACTTGGTTGTGATAAATTTTCATTTGTTTACAACAAAAAAATTTATGTTATAACGAACGTTTACGATCACCAAATTATTCCTTCACAAACAGATAATTCAGAAAAAGAAAATTTGAGAAAGACTTTTAACCAAATCCTCTCGACGTTTAAGTTTATAGATCTAAACGAAGAAGTTTTAGGAATTCAAATAAATACTTGTTGCTCCTGTCCGACAAAAATAAATAATTCTTTAATCGGAACCGACGGTTGGGTAATATATGAAAGAGGAAAAAATTATTCCAATCTTTTACCAGAACAATGTAAGCTTGTGGATTGCGCTCCGTGTCCTCCTTTAGAATAAATCATTAGGAAAATCCAAATTAAAATCATCCTTGCTTTTATTTATATTTCTGAAATAATAAAACAATGAACCCAACTCAACCCCCGATTCAGCAACCTGTTCAAAGCTCCCCAGAAATTATTATTCCCCAACCAAAACCAAACTATTTAAAAACAATTATTTTCTCAATTTTAGGAATTATCTTATTAGCTTTAACAATTTTTTTATATTTCCAAAATCAGAAACTAAAAACTGAATCTAAAGTAACAAATTTTAAAGAGTGTAGTTTAGTTAAAGGATCAATGTTGCGAGAAAGCTATCCAGCAGTTTGCGTCTTGCCCTCAGGAAAAAGTTTTACACAAATACTAACTGACGAAGAAAAATCTCAACTAATTCCTCAACCCACCAAATCTTTAATTATCTCTATAAAATCAGCAGTATTACAATCTTTTAATGATTCTTTTGGAAAAACAAAATATGTGTTATATAAAATTGCCGAAGAGAATAGCGATACGTATTATTCCTATGATATTTATTTATCTTCACAATCTTTACTTTCAGATGAAGCAATAAAACTATTCTCTGGTGTACAAAATATTGATGGGGTTCCTTTTATAACATCAAACAAAGATAATATTTCTTCAAAATCTGGGAAGAAATACCTAATTTTTGATCATACGGTAGGGGACAATACAGAATTTTGGTTATTTTCAGAAGATGGAAAGAATATTAAGGTCGATCTTTCAAAAATGGGACTAGGTACGACTATTCCTGGGATGTATAGTCTAAACTTTAGCGAATGGATTCCGAATAGTACTAATTTTAAGATTAAAGCAATTTCTGCTAATGACAAAAAATATGAAGCCATATTTGATGCAGAAACAGGATTACAAGTTGGAGAGACTAAAGATGTAAATTAAATACCGATTAAAATTCCGATTAAAAATTCCGATTGACTGTCAAACCCAAATGAAAATGTCATACCCCCTAAACTTGTAATTCATGCGTAATTGAACTGTCTCCAAGGATGATCCGCCGGTGGTATCCAGTTTGATTTATGTTCAGTCAATACAATCGGTGATGATCTGACTTTTAATGGTTTATCAGGTAATAAAAAGAAATTTAAATAATGGTTTTTGTATTTGATTTTGATCGTGTCATCAAGTCTTTCTTCAACCATTACTTTCTCTGTTTTAAATATTGTTGTTGGTTGGATTTCTTTTAGTTGATACCACTTGGTATTGTATTGAATAGTAAAGTCATTGTTAATTCCTCGAACATAATG
>Ga0208373_1002062_pt1 | contig 23705 bp, 17 predicted proteins | sample RifOxyC2_FD_184036 | JGI IMG/M metagenome (GOLD analysis project Ga0208373, IMG submission 184036) | Soil microbial communities from Rifle, Colorado - Rifle Oxygen_injection C2 (SPAdes) | ecosystem: Environmental > Terrestrial > Deep subsurface > Rock core/Sediment | place: Rifle, Colorado... | reverse complement strand
GGTGTTGGAGTTGGTTCAGTACCTGGTGTGGGTTCTGTCGTTGGTGTCGGTGTAGGCGTTGGTTCTTCTGTCGGAGTGGGCTCTGTTGTTGGGGCGGGTGTTTCTGTTGGTGTGGGTGTCGCTGGCACATCATTTTCATCGGTATTGTTACTTACATATCCTTCCGGAGCAGAAGAAGAACACAGAGATGTTGAAACAGCGGCATTACCTAAACCATCGGAATCGAGATCTTCATAATAGATTTGGTTTTCATATACTGTGTTGTCATTATCATTACAATCTGTCCCGTTAAAAGAAATTGCACTATATCCATCATTATCAAAGTCTTGATCATTTTTATCTTTGCCATATTCTTTGCCATCACCATCTTGATCTGTATATTCGAATGCACCAATATCGCACCCTTCAGTTATTGGGCGATTTACGTATCGTTGATCTGTTAATGATGTGCAAATGCCAGCATCTCGTGCTGGAGAATTTGCTGTTAAAGCAAGAGTTGGTGTTGATCCGCCATTATTTTGAGATATGTTTATGAGAAACGGAGAATAATTGGCTTGTAGTAATTCATTATTTTCCTCCGTGACATCTGTTGAGATAGAGGGACATGATGATCCAAGAAGATTATAGCCCTTTGAATCAAAGTGATTATTATTGCAATCAACATTAGTTTCTGCTGCATTTCCATAAATAATAGAATTTTGCGCACTCACCAATGCATTTAATTCAACTAATACACCTCCTGTAGATAATGCACTATTATTACTGACTGTCGTATTATTTAATTGTATATGTACAGAGTCGTTATTTATTGCAACTGTATATATTCCGCCACCCTGATAACTTGCTGCATTTTCACTGATTGTAGAATTATTTATTGTGGCAAGTACTTGTGGCAAACCAGTGTCTGCCCAAGAAGAAAAATACATTCCACCGCCATTATTATTTTGAGCAAAGTTTTGATAGAGGGAAGAGTGTTCTATATTTACCGTTGTTTTTGCATTTGTTTCTGTATGACTATACATTCCACCGCCATCATACATGGCCATATTATTGGATATTACCGTGTTTTCCACATTCAGTGCTATAGAGCTGTCGGCGAGTGCCAAAGCATATATGCCCCCACCATCTGATGGTGCGTTATTATTGGATATTGTAGAATTATGTATATGCATGGTAATAGGCGCAGAGATATCTGCTAGTACATAAATACCGCCACCATTTACTTGAGATTGATTTGCAGTAACGTTTATTTTTTCTAGTGTTATGACAGTGGGTAGATTGTTGTCTGCGAATACATACATACCACCACCATGAGTAGTAAGGCCATGAGTGATCGTCATATTTTGTAATGTGACGGTTGAATGGCTCATAGAGAATGCACCACTTTTTTGTTGTGCATCAATTGTTGCGCCTTTGCCATCAATGGTTAACTCAGATGGCATGTCCATTATTTCCAATTGTCCATGATTGAGCAAAAAAGTTGCATTTTCATATGCTGCATTTATCATAATGCTATTATTTTCCATTGCATTATATTTAGCAGCAGAGATAGCTATACGTAATGAACAAGCGGTTTCTTGGTTACCGTCAGTACAATAAGTATATGAAGATGAGGCAGACGGATTGCCAATATCTTCATTCGTATCAACAACAAATGTGGCAGCAGAAGTTGAAGTGGCTGAAAAAATTACGCTAAAAACAGCAATAAATGCTGCACTTAACCCAATGCGTACTGATGAAATTTTTTTCTTACAAATAGTATTCATAATGGAAAATATATTAATTATGGTGAATAAATTTGCTCAACAATATCACCTTGTTTCCATTTTGTCAATACCTCTTTGTGTATAATTATTCAGATATCAGTTTTTATTGCAATAATTTTTTTAATTCTTCAACCCCAACGCTTTTTTGCGTAATAAATTTGTATAAAAAATATAATAAAGGATAGGTTTCAATATGTGGAAGGGTATGAAGAATAGAGATCGTTTTTATGCCTTCAACCATTTTTTGTTGTTCAGCCATTTGTTTTATGGCGTCATCAATAGGCATTCCTTTACCAAGAAGGATACCACATTCTTTATTTCTCGTTTCACCAGTACAACTCATCCATAAATCATTGCCCCAACATTGGCTGCTCATTTGAAATGTTTTTTTTGTACCCCCAAGATAGGTAGTGACAAGATGTTCTACTTCTGCCGCTGCTTGCGTAATACAATATGTTTCTGTGCCATATGCGTACCCTGCTCCTTGCACAATGCCTGCAAGAATGGAAATAACATTTTTAAATGCTGAAGCATATTCCACGCCAATAAGATCAGTGGTAGGATAGACGTGTAAATTTTTAGATTGAAGAAACGGTACCAGTGTCGTACATAATTCTTGCTGTTGCGAAGCAAGGTCAATACCTAATGGCTGTTCGTTAAATAAATCTTCGGCAATCGTTCCGCCGGCAAGTAGAGCATACCGATACGGTATACCTGTTAATTCTTCATTGATTACAACAGAAAGCCGTTGCCCCGTTTGAGCATCGAGTGCTTTTGAGGTGTTAACAATCATGAGTTTCTGATTAATGTACGGCTTGATTGCTTGCATGACTGGTCGTGTTGCTTCAGAAGCGACCGAAAGAAGCAGAGTGTCACAATCATGCATCAGTGTTTCTTTATTTTTTTCAAATGAAATATAGGGTGATTGAATGCTGATTGTCGGGTGGAGATAGGGATGTTTTCTGGTAGTGTGTAAGGATTCAACAACTTTTTCATTTATATCATATGCACGAATACGTAGCTTTGGATCATTCTTACGGTCAAAATGTCGTAACCATGCATATCCAAAATGCCCAAGTCCGACAAGAGCTAATGTGTGTATCATAGACGACGGTTGCATTAGGAGTTTGTCCATTCTAGGTGATCATGTGTAGAGATATGTTGCCGTACATGCTCTAAATCACTGTTAAAGTCAATTTCTTGGCAAAATGCATCACCAACATTGATGGGCAACATGTTAATGATATGTTGAGTTGTTAAATTTTCGAGACCTTTTTCAAAATAATCACGGTTATCTACGTGTTTTAATGCATCTTGAAACAGCGAAAGATCTTTTCGAAGAATGATATTCACTCCCAGCGCTTCACCATTTGCCTGTTTTACTGTTTTAGAGAGATAGTGAATAAAGCCTGCTGCATTCACACTGTACTTTACTTCTTCTTCACCACATTTTTTTGTATCCACCAGACATGCTGAATAAGAGCTTTCTTTCAATTTTTCTATCACCTCATCATCCATAAACACATCGCCATTGACCCACAGGACATCATCATCAATTTTTTGTAATGCAAGCAAGAGGCTTTTTGACGTATTGGTATGAGCATATGCGCTGTTATACACATAGCTCAGTTCAGGAAATTTCTCCATGATCAATTCTTTTTTGTAACCTACCACCACAATAATATTGTGAAGCCCTACATGGCGAGTAAATTTTTCGACTAAAAAATCAAGAATAGTTTTTTCATTTACCAGTGTTGTCAGCGGTTTTGGGATAAGATTGCCAAGCCTCATGCCCATGCCAGCTGCAAGAATGACTGCTTTCATAACATGCTATCAATAATTATTGCTTTTAAAAGAGGAAGTGATCTGACTTAATTTTTTTGAACAATGTGTCGTATCAGTTGTTTATCTTCTGTCGTGAAAAAACGGAAGATCCATAAAAAGAAGAGGTAGCTCACTACAGCAAGAATCAACAAAATTATAGCAGAGACATAGGGCTTTGCCAAGAAAAGAATCACCCACAATGCAAGCGTTGCGCCTAATATTGGGGCAAGTGAACGTATGGTTTGTAATAACGATTCTTTCAAAAAGTGTGCACAAAGAATGATTGAAGAAACAGAAATAAGCATTTCTGTTATCAGTGTTGCAATCGCAGCACCAACAGCTCCCCAATATCGAATGAGCACAATATCGAGAATAACATTAATCACTAATGAAATGATTTGAATGGTTGCACGTAATCCTTGTTTATCCATAGTGGTGAGTGCATTTCCTTGATTCATGCCTAAAAAACGAATAGCTAAAAACCAACCAAAAATGGAAAGCACTGGAATAGCGGCAAGATATTTTTCTCCAAACACTAATGGAATAATTGTATCTGAAAGAAACCAGAGTACAATACCAGCAGGAATGCCGAGTGCTGCAAGATAACGAAATGTAATGAGATTGATGTGCTTAAATTTGTTTATGTCTGTTTTACTGTACCGATACAAAATCGGCATGGTGACTTGAAAAAGCATCATTGGTATAAAAAGAAACATGGTCACTAATTTTGCGGCAGCCGAATAAATACCCACTTCAGATTTTCCAACCATGATTGATAAAATAATCTGATCAATTTGAAAGTAGAGCATGAAAAAAATGTTGTAGAGCGTAAAGGTATAGGCTTGCTTCATCATGGGCCAAATGAGCTGCGTTTGGATTTTTGGTTTTACTAAACGAACGGTATACCAGAGTAGTAACACAATACACAGAGTATCAATAAACAGGCTTGCTTGAGCTATGCCCAGAAGGCCTGTATCAGGATTTGTTATCAAAAAGATAATGAGGAATGTTGTTATACAAAAAAGAGCGCCATTGAGGATTTCCACAAATGCAATAAACCCCATGTTCATATGCACACGAAAAATGCCGCGCATGACTTTTCGAAATTCAAAAATGAGGTTTGAAGCACCTAAAATACCAATCAGCAGCATAGTAGTATGATCATACCGAAACCCAATGCCAATACCTAATAAGACAAAGAAAATAACAAGAGACAGGATTGTTTCAACAAGGAGAGTGTTGCCAAAATATACCGCTGTTTTTTTTGGATCACGTGCAGCTTCACGCACAATAAGCGTGCTCATACCGACATCATTGAGTGCTAAAAACATATTTGCCCACGCGGTTGCTGTTTCAAACATGCCATATCGTTCAGTGCCCAAATAACGCGCTGCATAAATAAGTGCAACTGCAGTTAAAAAACGAAACGCTGATCGAGCAATTAATAAATATGATACATTTTTAAAAACGGATTTTGCAAGGCTCATAATTTTGAATCAATACTATGCGTCTGTGGTGTGGATTCTTCATTTCAATGCAATAGCGTAAGCGTGCATGGAAATGAAGAATTCACCATTAGATCAATGTACATGGGCAATCATAGTGTTATTTGTGTAAAAAGTGTTTGATATTGTTCTACCACCTGTTTCCATTGAAAGTGTTGAAGTGTATATTCTTGCGCTTGTTTTCCAAATACAATGCGTTTTTTTTCGTCTGCAAACGAATGTATTGCTTGAATATATGCGCGAGCGTTGCCACTTGGTAACAATAAACCATTTTTTTGATGATGAATAGCCGAGGGGATTCCTTCAATATTCGATGCCATAACAGGTAAACCAGCAGCCGCGGCTTCAATAGCGACAAACCCAAACCCTTCAGCATCTCCTGCAAGGGGCAAATTTGGCATGATAAACAGATCTGAACCAGCATAGAGTTGTTCCAATAATATATCATTTATTCTTCCCAGCAGGTGTACGTGTTGTTGTAGATTTTTTTGTGTCACCAGTTGTTGTATGTGTTTTCGATCTGACCCATCGGAAATAATGAGATAGAGAGGGTTCATATTGAGTATATGGGGTAGTACCTGTTCAACAAACCATGCAACACCCTTACGAGGTACTAATCTTCCTACAGTAAGCATGAGGAGTTGTTGTGAATCTTCTTTTTGAATAACTTGAAATATTTGCTTGCGTGCATTGTGGTGATCAAAAGTTTTTGGAGGAACAACTCCGTGTGAAATAACGCTGATTTTTGCTTCAGGTACACCTCGCTTCTTTAATAATTCTGCCGTATAGCTACTCACAGCAACGAAATGATCAATAGAAGAAAGAGAAGAATTGATGAGCCAGTGATACAATGCTCCTCCTTTTGCATAGGTGAGTTCAAGCCCGTGAACTGTAACGATAATCGGTTTTTTAGTAAACCATTTTAAAAAAGGCGCAATGGGACTGAGCACTAAATCTCCTAAATGAAACAGTGAAGCACGTTTTCTTAATAAGAGTGCACGGAACAAAAGAAGCGGTGCAACCCAAATAACATCGATTTGACGTTTTCCATAATGAATGACTGATTTTTTTTTTGGAAATTGTTGAGTAAGTTGCCAGCTGAATGTTTCCATCCCTCCTTTTTGTGGTGGGAATTTTCGTGTAAGAAAAACAATATGCATAAATGAATTTCAGCTATTATCGTATCAGGAATCATTATAAACTACAAGAAAGGTAGGGTTTTATTTATATACCATTGTATTTACGTTTGCTTTATAGGTGTGTAACCAGTTGCCAACGTTTTGTGATAAAACTTTTTTATTTTTTTGAATATGTCGTCTTTTTTTTATTAATAAAGGAATATGATACAACAAACTCGCAAATCCTTTCAATACAATAAAAAATGGTTCAAAGGCATTTGACGATTTACTTTTTAATTGATAACTTGGTCCGCTTTTTTTCACAAACATACTGTTGAGAAGCTGAATATAGCGATATGGTGTGAGCAGAAGAGCCATCATTAAATAACGGAGAGGAAAATTTTTGATAATTAAAAAATAACGATTTCTGTTGACATAATAGGCCTTTAATGGAGAGTAAGAAATATTGGTCGCTGAGTGAATATGCAATACTAGAGCGTCTGGGCAGGTCACTGTTTTCCATCCCATTAATCGTAATCGCCAGTTTAAATCTATATCCTCAAGATACAGGAAGAAAGAATTATCAAAAAATTCATTATGGTATGCAATTTCTTCTAAAGCTTTTCTTTTATATAATGCTGCTCCAGCACACACACCAAATACTTCTTCTGATGTGTTATATTGGCCTGTATCTTTTTCTTTGTGCCCTCTATTTATGCCACCTCCATCTGGAGACACCAAAATACCAATACTATCTATCAATCCTGGTTCGTAAAAAAACATCATTTTTGGAGCAACTGCTCCAATTGTTGGGGAGGTTTCTGCTGTCTGTATTAGATGAAGTAAACACTCTTTGTCTAATTTTGTATCATTATTTAATGTAAAAATATATTCTACTTCAGGATCTTTTAATGCTTTTTGAATTCCAATATTATTGCCACAGGCAAAACCAGTATTGCTTGCCAATTGAAGTATCTTTACTTGAGGATACTTCTGTGTAATAAATTGAACTGATTCATCTGTTGAACCATTGTCAACAACATAGCAATCAAAATTTGGATACGTTTGTTGCGTGGCTGAGGTCAAGCAATTCTCTAAAAATTGTACCCCATTCCAATTCAAAATAATAATGGCTACTTTTTTAGCATTCATTTTTTTGCATTATCAAATAAATTTCAGAATACATACAACAGCATTTTTTATTCATATATTCTGTGCAGTTTTTTAATGATACTGCCCCAAGAAATAGGTGAAAGATCTATGCTTGGTCTTTTCCCCATTTTATTAATTTTTATCATATCATCAAAGGTATTGATATATATTCCTTGATCACCTAATATATTGAAGTTAAATTCATTTTTAAAACAAATAATAGGCAGACCAGCAGTAATATAATTGAATAATTTACCTGAGGATTCTGAGCTATCCTTTTTTGGTTCAATAGCATAATGTGCGATGGCAGTATATCGCGGTAAATCAAAATAATAAAATCTGCCCATAAATAGAACATTCTTACTTTTTATCCACGGTTGTAGTTTTTCAGTATATTCTTTTTCTAAATCTCCATATCCCGCAAATACAAAAGTAAAATTCATTCTCTTCTGGAGAATTTTTGGTAAAGCATCGAACAAATCTTGCACACCTTTTGCTGCAGATAGAGAGCCGGTATAGAGAATAACAGTATTTTCCGAAGGAATTCCTAGGTGAGTTTTTATTTGTTTTGTGTTATGGGAAGATGATGTAAATAAATCCTCATCTACGCCATCATTTAAAATATTAATTTTCTTTTTTGGAACTTTATAGGTTGATGTTAAAAAATCATAACTATTTTTTGAACTACACAATATCTTGTTGGGAATATAAAGTAATAATTTTTCTATCAACATAAAGCAGTAGTACAGTGGTTTTAACAGAATTGATTTATGCAGCGTGTAGGCATACATTTCTTTGGCAAGAGACCCCTGACAATCAAAAATAATCTTTATTCGTTTACCAGAAAATAATTTTATAATACAGGCAATAACCAAGCTTTCATACAAGTGTGCATGAATAATCGTTGGTTTGTTTTTTCGATACTCTTTCCATGATAATTTGAACAGTAAATAATCCAAATATATTTTACCCCACGAAGCACCCGGAGTGATTTTTTTATACCATGGAATAGTCGGGATTCTTTTTATTTTAAATCCATCTATATCATTTCCTAAATGATAGGTACATAACACCACATCAATTCCTTCTTGTTTGAGATATTTCATTTCATTATAAATACGAATATGACAGCCTCTATCCGAAAAAAAAGGTGTTGCAGCGATCATTAAAATTGTAGTGTTATTCTTTGAACTCATATCTGATTATGCTGTAAAAAATGATATATAATTTTTTTATTAAAGAATAATCAACAGTATACCAAAAAAATGCGACTTTGCTAAGAATCAATGATTTTGATAAGCTGAGCGCACATGTATGAATAAAATATTCAAACAGAATAATGTATTTTTTCAGGGTTTTTTTTATAGTCTAATCAGTGGGATAGAAGTAATTTTGTGTTTTCTTGTATTTATTCAACAACCCTCATTTTCTTTTTGGGGGATCGCTGCTATCCCGATATGGTTTGTTGAAGGTTTTTTTGTAATTCTTGGGGTAGGTATACTGTATGTATTGTTGAAAGATAAGGAGGGAGTACGGTCTTTTTTCTATGCTATTTTTTTTGTTCTAGTACTCTCAATTCATCTCATTTTTGTGCAAAAAGCAAGTGAAGTGCAACAACTTATACTGATTGTTCTTTGGGCTTTCTGTATTGTGGAGATTGTATATTATTTTCTGTCACAATGGTTCGTAAAAAATCATATTGATGTGAATCGGTGGTGGAGAATAGTCAGTAGCGTTGTATTAGGAGTAACAGTATTATGGGTGACGATTGTTCGTTTTTGGCATTTGGAAACCACACCGACTATTTTTCTCATCATTCTTTGCCTATTATGGGTGGTGGTGTTGCGATGGATGCCGGCAATTATAGATCAACCTCAAAAATATGTAAAAAGTTCACATTCTTTTTATTGGCTCATCGGTATAGGCATACTGATAATCTGGGGAGCATGGATACGTTATGCTGCTTTAGATACATTTACTTTTCAAAATGATGAATATTTTCATGTCAATACTGCCATGGGGTATCTTAAAACAGGTACCTATGTTCAATGGAATTACGTCACAGAAGAAGCCGGCAATGTTTATGAGCGTGCATGGCCATATACATGGCAGGTAGCAAAAAGTATACAGTTATTTGGCGCATCAGAATGGTCAATGCGATTCCCAGCATTGTTATGGGGTATTCTCTTTTTATTATTATTTCCTATTTTGATACGTAGATGGACATCTTCATGGGAAGCTACTTTTTACGCAACTGCTTTAGTAACTTTTGATCCAAGTTTAATATGGTCTTCGACCTATACGCGCATGTATTCCCTGTTTTGGACGATGATACTCATCATTATTTGGATTTTTTGGTTATCAATAAGGAGAAAAAAAACAGCCATGTGGAAAAGAATTTTATGGTTGTGCGTTGCATTAATTGGTATTAAATTGAGTACAGCGATCCATATGGTTGGTGTGCTGTTAATAGGCGGGGTAGTTGTCACATTATTTATCCTGGCTATAAAAAAATGGCACAAAAAATGGTTTGCTATTGTGATGGGAGTATTTTTATTGTGTATTGGCCTGGTTATGCTACAGTGGATTCGACCATTTTTACCCTTTGCACTTTCAGATGTACTCATTCTTCGTCAGTTTCCAGCATGGGATTATCTTGCATATCCAACACGTCCATTGATATTGCCATTTTTTGGAATTCTTTTATTTCTTTGTGGCATATTTTTATTTCGTTCGATACAAAACACACCAACATGGATTATTATTGCTGGTTCTACCGTCGTTCCTATTCTTATCTATTTTACTTTTTTTTCTCATCGGTACGCAGCAAGAAAATATAGTTTTTTTGTCTTTTTCTTGATTTTTACTGTTATTGCCTTTCTATGGGAGCAGCTGATGAAACGCATGATTATTGCGCCGCGGTGGCGTTTTGTTGTTGGGAGTATAGCATTTCTTTGGATTTGTATTCCTTTTTCTGTCCCTGGAATTGAAGAGAACGGTATCTTACAACGTGCGCGTTCAGATGAATCGTATGTCACTATGCAATATCATGATTATCCCGCCGCATATGAGATCGTTGAAAAGCTTGCAGCGTTTGGTGATTCAGTCGTGACGCTCTCTCCAAAAACGTATTATTTTCATCGTCCGGATTTGCATATTATTCAAATTCCTCCGCAAAAACGCATGACTCTTGAAGAATTTCAGCGCATCATTTCCGACCATCCACGTGGTTGGATTATCATTCCTCGATATCAGTGGCCTCATATACAAAAAAAAGTACGAGAACATATTCAACAGAGTTACTCAGTAGTAGATAATGGTAAAACGACTAATATTCTTATTTATTCTTGGGGCATCGATATCCAATAGAGGAGCAAAAGGGAGAGTTGCAATGTCATCCTTTTTTTGTTATAGTTTCACTCATGAAATCAATACAAGGCAAGGTCGCTATCATTGTTATTAACTGGAACGGAGTGAAATTTTTAGAAAATTGCCTCACATCGGTTATGCAACAAACGTATTCATATTTTGATGTATACTTCGTTGATAACGGTTCAACAGATATATCAGTTCAATATGTGACCAATCATTTTCCGGAGGCAAAAGTGATTAAACTTGCAACAAATACCGGTTTTGCATTTGCTAATAATGTTGGTATTCAACACGCATTGAAAGACCCTGAAGTTGAATATATTTTTACCCTGAATAATGATACAAAGTTAGCACATGATGTGTTGCAATTGAGTATTGATATAATCAATAAGCAAAAACATATTGGAGCTGTTGCTCCAAAAATGAAATTTTTCTACGAGCCTGATCTTATTGATAGCATCGGCATCCTCATTCACCCCGACGGCAGTGGCGTCAATCGTGGTGGGCGAGAAGAAGACCAGGGGCAATATGATCAATCAGAAGAAGTATTTGGTGTTTGCGCTGGTGCAGCATTGTATAAGAGAGCATTAGTAGAAGATATATTATATCGCGGAGAGTTTTTTGATAATAGTTTTTTTGCGTATTCCGAAGACCTTGATGTTGCATGGCGCGCACGTTTGCGTGGGTGGAAATGTTTCAGTTGTCCTCAGGCTGTGGTGCGTCATGTGCATTCAGCAACGAGCATTGCTCATTCACCGTTTAAATCATATCATATGAACCGCAACCGTTTTTTTGTCATGATTAAAGATCTTCCATTCACATTTTTAGTAAAAGCAGTATTGCTTACTCCCATGCGGTATATACGGCTGATGAATAGTATGCGGATAAAACAAGGGTCAAGCTATAAATTGCAACAAAAAAGTGGAAAACTGACTCCATTTATTATCGTAGTGAAAGGGTGGGGAAGTGTTATTGTTTACCTTCCTTCGTTGTTACGAAAGCGACGACATATTCAAAAACGTAGAGTGGTCTCTGCACAGGAAACACAACAATGGTTCAATACATTTTGTGCTTCAACAGAACAGTTGATTTATAAATAAATATGTTTAAATCCATTATTCGCAATGCCAGTTGGTTATTTGTCGCTGAACTTGCAAATAAAGCAGTATTATTATTTATTTCTATTGTTATTGCTCGTTTATTTGGTGATGAAATATATGGGCGTTTTGGATATGCGCTTTCATTGATTACTCTTTTTTCTGTTATGGCAGATTTTGGTATTAACAATTATTTAATCCGAGAAATAGCCAGAGACAAAACACGAGCATCTGAATTTATTGGCAACGGTCTTGTATTAAAAATTTTTTTTAGTGCGTTTACTGTTGCGTTGATTGCTATAACAATGTATTCCATTCCATCAGTTTCTTCTGGCATTCAACTGTTTATGTGGATTTTGGTTTTCTATCTCATTTTTAATTCCTACACAACATTTTCAAAGTCTATTTATCGTTCGTTTGAAAAAATGCAATATGAGGCATGTATTAAAATTTTAGAAAGTATTATTTTAATGGTCTATTTTGGCATGGCGTATCTTGTTTGGAGAAATGTATATGTATTTGTTGGTGGATTAGCTTTTGCTTCGGGCATTTCATTTTTCATTTCATTATTTTGGATAAAAAAGTTTTTTACAAAATTTTCAATCCATATTCGAAAAGAAACCATTAGTATCCTGTTGAGGCATAGCTGGCCATTTGCGATTGCTAGTATTTTTGTCACTGCCTATTTTAATATTGATACAGTCATGGTGAAATGGATACGAGGAGATGAAGAAGCCGGGTGGTATAGTGCTGCGTATAATTTTATTTTTGCATTTTCGCTGATACCAAGTTTAATGAGTAGTGCTTTTTATCCTGTGTTGTCGCGAGTGCATCATGATTTTATTACTTTTCGTCATAAAATACATGTATATATGTTGAGCATTTCATTTGTTGGTCTCATGCTTAGTGCATTGACCGTCTTGTTTTCAAAATATATAATAACGCTTGTGTATAGTGTCGAATATACAAATAGTGTACATTCTTTACGTATATTAGCATGTACATTGCCTTTTCTTTTTTTGTCGAATTTTATGGGAACGGTGCTTGCCTCATTAAATCGACAAATGATCGGTACAGTGATTGTGGGATTTTCTGCTCTGTTTAACATTATTCTCAACTATGTTCTCATTTCTCAATCGGGACAAGTTGGAGCAGCCATTGCATCATTTTTTACTTTTTTTCTGATGTGTATGGCGCTTGTTGTTGCCTATGTGTTTGTAATGAAATATCAAATGAAACCACTAGAGAATTTGTAAAACATCTATTTATATGATGAATCAACTTATACGTTATATTCCGCTTATTCGCTTTATAGAGCGTTATCACCCAATTTCTATTTGTGAAACTGGTAGTGGAAGTTATGGTATTGGAAAATTTTTAGATATCGAATTTACAGGAGTCGATTCCACGTTTGATGACTATAGTGCATCGGTTGTTCAAAATACAAACAAAAAAATGAAGCAGGTAGTAACGAGCGCTGCGCGTATTCCATTGCAAGACAAGAGTTTTGATTTGGTTTTTACGTTAGATATGTTTGAACACTTACATCCGCAAGAAAGGGAGCAAGCATTGGATGAAATGGTTCGTTTAGCTCGAAAATGGGTTATTGTTGGATTTCCGTGTGGTGAATTTGCCAAAAAAGCTGATAAACGATTGCAAAAATATTATCAATGCACTAGAAGAAAGATTCCTGGTTGGCTTTCTGAACATATGCAGGGGGAATTTCCGAGCGATGATTTTTTGGATACTCTTTTAAAAAGGAAAGGATATCAGTATTCTGTTGAGAATAATGATAATATACACTTTCATTTTTTACTGGCGTTGTTTGAAAGTCTTCCGTTTTGTAGTACTATTTCAGAATGGGCGTCTTGCGTTCGAGGGCGTTTTGTTCGGTCATTGTTTGGAACATGTTCTTTTGGCACATGTTATCGAAAAATTTATATAATTGAATTAACATAATTGTATGCGTATTTTAGTAACAGGTGGAGCCGGATTTATTGGTTCGCATTTATGTAAAAAATTGCTTGAACAAGGGCATGATGTTATTTGTGTTGATAATTTTTTTACTGGTTCAAAAGAGAATATTAGAGCGTTGATCGGTAATTATCATTTTGAATTTATTCGGCATGACATTACATTTCCGCTGTATATAGAAGTTGATCAAATTTATAATTTGGCTTCGCCCGCTTCGCCCATTCATTATCAATTTGATCCTGTTCAGACTACAAAAACGAATGTACACGGGTCTATTAATATGCTTGGCCTTGCAAAGCGTACGAAGGCACGTATTTTACAAGCATCTACTTCGGAAGTGTATGGAGATCCAACAGTGCACCCTCAACCAGAATCATATGTTGGGAATGTGAATTGTATTGGTCCAAGAGCTTGTTACGACGAAGGAAAACGATGCGCAGAAACATTATTTTTTGATTATTATCGGCAGTATAAATTAGACATTCGAGTCATTCGTATTTTTAACACCTATGGTCCACATATGCAACCAAATGATGGTCGAGTCGTTTCAAATTTTATTGTTCAAGCATTACGGAATGAACCGATTACGATCTATGGTGATGGAAGCCAAACTCGATCTTTTCAATATGTTGATGATCTGATTAACGGCATGATCCACATGATGGAACAGGAGGAGAGTATTGGTCCAGTGAACATTGGTAACCCACATGAATTTACGATGAAAGAACTCGCAGAAAAAGTGTTGCATTATATTCCAGAAAGTACGAGTACATTACAATTCCTTCCATTACCAGCAGATGATCCCAAACAACGGAAACCGGACATTACGATGGCAAAAAAAATGTTACAGTGGAAGCCAACAATAACCCTTGATGAAGGGTTGCCAAAAACCATTGATTATTTTCGTTCGATTATCAAGTAATATATGATTCATTTTTCAGTTATTGTACCAACGTACAATCGGTTTTCAAAACTGCAAGGTATTTTAACGTCGCTCACAGAGCAAACATTTCCAACAGATCAATTCGAAGTTCTTGTGGTCAATGACGGATCTTCTGACGCGGAATATGCACAGTTTCATGATTTAAAAAAACAATATCCTTCTTTACAGCTACAACTATTTGAACAACAAAATAGTGGAGCTGCTACAGCGCGCAATGTTGGGGTGAATGCAGCTTCTGGAGAGTTCGTGTTATTTATTGGAGATGACACCTATGCTCATCCAGACTTATTGCGTGAGCATTATCGGTTTCATGAGATACACCCGAATAATTGTGTGCTTGGGTTTGTTGATTGGTATCCTAAGCTTGAGTTAAATGAAATTATGAAATTTATTGCACCGTATGGGTTGCAATTTGATTTCCGTATAAAAAATCCACTTGATTGTGGGTATCGCCGATTTTATACTTCAAATATATCAGTGCAGCGTTCTTTACTTGAGAGTGATCCATTTTTGCGCGACTTTCCTGGCTGTAATTGGGAAGATATTGAGTTAGGATATCGTTTGCATCGATCTGGGATAAAAATAGTATATAACCCTCAAGCGGTGGTGTATCATGATCATCAATACCAATTAGAACAGTTTTTACAACGTCAAGAACGTTCAGGAGAAAATAAAACAATATTTCTAAAATTACACCCAGAGTTGCGCACCCTTTGGAGTAATCATATTTTTTTACGTTTGATGCTTCTCAAGTGCACATTGCAAATTGTCATTGGCTCATTATGCCATTTGAATCGAATAAGGCTTCGTGGATTATGTTTGAAAGCGTATATCGTTGCTTTTTTGAAGACCGATACAAAATCAGCAAACTAAAAAAGGATGTATAAAAACATTCATCATTATTTTCGTTTCCATGCTTGAATGGCGTATTTTGGCCATTTTTGATCGATGTAGTAGTTTCGCAATATTTTCTTAAGGTCAGGATTATTGTCAAACATTGCCCGCGTTCTACTATCCATTAATATAAAAGAAACATGTTGTTCGACATAATCAGCAAATTCTTTTGAAGGAATAAGGTTTTTTGAAACACCAAGATAATCTGGCATGAATACAGTTGTTGATTCACTATAAATAGATGCTCTTGAAAGGTTAAGTGCAGAGGGTCTTTTGGCGTCAAGAATATAGACGAGTGCATTTGTTAAAATTTCATCCCGTGGTTTTGTATTGTTTTGAATATATTCTGTAATTTCTACACGAGATTTTTGTGGCCATAAATCGCGATCGCGTGCTGGAATAAAAAGATACACATAGGTTGGAAGAACAATTGAGATAATAAAGAGAATAATAACACTCAGTTTTTTTACAAATCCAAATTGTTGAAAAAATGTTTGAAACGATTCTATTCCACGTGCGGCAAAAATACATCCAAGTACAATAAATGCCATAAAGGTATTCACAAATAATTGGACGTGCTGAATATAAAATGCAAGAGGCGTAGAAAAAATGAGTAACCAAAAAAATGTGTTTATTGTATGACGGTTTTCAATAGGTGAAGAAATATAACGATCGGCCAATAATAATATCAACACAGTTATTGTATACACAATAGTGAACATATTTTTAATAAATAACGGCATAGTTCGTACACCAAAATATTCTAAATTTTGTGCAACGAACATGCCATAATACGCAAAAATGCTGCAGCCAATAAGAATAGTTAATTTAATAATCCAAAATAGCGCTGGGTTCGAGAGATGTTTTTTCAGATATAAGAACAGATATAGAATGAGAAAGAATAGTATGTGAATAGTAAAGATCCACGCATCAAAAAATATTTTTACTTTATATTCTGATTTAATGCCAATAGAAAAGAATGAATAGAGCAATGCTATAGTAAGGACACAGAAGCCAAGGCCAATATAGTAGGTGCGGAATTGTGCATACTTATTCCATAGAATATATCCAATGTTTCCTATGAGCAGACCAACAAAAAGAGAACAATAGCCTAAAATGAGTTCTGTTGTACCATAGATGACTTCAAATTGATGAACACCCGCTTTTAATGAAAAATAAATAATAGGTGCAAATAATGGAATAGCAGCAATGCCGGCAAAAAGAGGGAAGTACATTTTCCGTAATCGATCATTTATGTTGTACAGATATCCCCATATATAGCCGATCATCGGATAGTAAAAAATGGACAAGCGATAAAAATGAACAGCCGCACCCATGCATATACCTGCAATGAGTATTCGAAGAATTGTTGGTTTCTCCCACATATAGAAGAGAGCAAGGAAGCATATGCTCATAATAAGTGGGTAGACTCCATAAAGGTTTCCTAACGTTGTTTCATATATGACAAATGGAGAAAGAGCAAAGAGCATGGCTGCGATCAGCCCTGTTTTTTTGGTAAAAATTTTCGATCCAAGAATAAATATAATAAGGGCACACACGCTAGAAGTGGCTACAGAAAGGAGTCTCGAAGTTGATAACTCTGCACCAAAAATTTTTACCATTCCAGCAAGAGTGGATATATAATAAAATTCTCGTGTTAAATAATCACGAAATGGCATGAATCCATCGACAAGCATTTTTGCATCATATAGATGAATGCCTTCATCGAGGTTGATTCCACTTACATGCGCATAATAGTAGCGTGCAGCAAACCCCAGGAGTATGACAAAAACAAGGCTCAATAGGTATGCGAATTGACGGGTTTCGGTATTTGAAAATAGGTGATGTTTAGTATTTTTTATTTGTTTTGGTATATGAAAAATCCAAGTAAGAGAACCGCAGATTAGTGTGATACTGATCCATAGATATCTCCATTCTGTATAGTACAGAACAGCAGAAAATTCTATGTTTGGGAGAGCATATTGTATAGCAAGAAGAACAATGGCCCAAACATTAAATAACAGGAATAGTATAAACATTATTTGTGTCAGGGTATAAAAAAAAGAAAAAAAACGTTTTTTTTGTAGTACGGTTTGAACAGATGCCAGCATGCTTCGTTTTGAGATTATGAAAATCATGGAACAAAAAAAAGCTGTAGCAAAAACGAAATAATAGAGGTCTAAAAAATAAAAATTAAAACGCTCTATAGAATATAAGCGCAATACAAACAATAGAATAAACATCCACCATGTGGTCAAGGTAGCGGTACCTATATTATGTTGATATTTTTTATACCACACAGCTTTATTTTTTATACTCAACATCTAGAGAATAGAGTATAAAGGGAGGAATAGACGGTATGTCAGTGACAATATAGGTATCACCGCTTGCATAATATTCAAATGTAAAGAATCCATCTGGTGTAAATGCAAAATGCTGATTATTTAATTGCACAGGCAATGAGGGTGTTTTTAACTGATGTGTGCCTGTGTGAACTATAAATGTATTGTTCTCGAGAGTACGTTCTTCATTGTCAATAATCATGTGTATATCATCTGACATTTTTGTCGATGTTTCGACAAGCATCTCTTGCGTAACTGGAGAGGTAAAATATAATGCTGTTGGATAGAAAAATAGCCCACTTTGCAGTAGCATGAATTTATTTGTATTCAGCGAAATACTGGTAATCAGAAAATCTTTATCTCTATTTCCTGATGATATTTCACGAGCACGCAAGAAATATACCCCTTTATTTAGATTCGGTAAATCAATGGTATGTATCACTGATTTTGAAGTTGTTTTACTATTACTTTCGTTACCATCGTCATCAAGAGTTGTGCTATATAACACTGTTTCAGAACTATCAAGAAGTTCAATGAGTACTTCATCTTTTCCTCTACGATAATTCAAATCTGTTTTTTCTATGGTAAGGTGCAGTCCTTGTTTTGTATACAGAGCAAACTCTGCATCACCGCGTATATTCGGCTGAACAGTATGCAGAGATGAATTCCAATCATCAACTGCCGACACTTCGTAAAAATTGTTTGGTAATAATTTGCTTTCATAAAAGCGCACTTTTTCACGTTGTGGAATAGTAGTTTTTACCAGATGAAAACGATCTGTGATGTCATTACATAATACATCTGTTTGATTCTCGGAATCAGGTATGTACACACCGAATATTTGCATGTCACAGGCAGAAGAAAGAAGTTGATAATTATTTATAATGTATGGATACATATTCGGTACATCTTCAGTAAAAGATGTTTGTAATTGAAGTGGTAATTGATTTCCTTCTTCAAGCTCACGAATATGCTGTAATTCCGTATGAGTAAACATGTTGGTTGCACGAAGTTGTGTTGTATTCTCTTGTGTTAGATCTAATCGTGTTACAAGCATTTCTGTGGTTCCTCCGTGGCGAATATCAAAACGAAAGGGAAGAAAAAATGTTTCTTTTGTGGCTGAAAAATAACCGTTAGAAAGAGTAATGGTATTGTCTGTTTGTAGAGTGTATTCTCCTGGTTGCATTGAAATATCTTTTGAAAAATTTTTATCTAGATCTGTCATTGGAATGATCTGCACATCGCGCCCGTTTTGATGTACAATGCTCATGCCAGAAATGCTTGCTGTGCGTGGTAATACAGAAATGGAATGAGGAGCACTTGATTCTGAGTACAGACTTGTATTATCCTTGACTGTAATTGTATCGAATGTGATTTTATTTGTGTTTATCGTAAAATTTTTCATGTAAAAATCATCACTTTCTTGGGGTAAAAGATGTATTTTATACACACCTTCTTGTGGCATATTCATATGAATATCGATCGATTGTTCTGTATACTTATTGTTGCCTTTTGATATACCATCCCCACGGATTATTCGTGATGTCACAGTTTTATTATTAAGATCTGTGACCTCAATACGCAAAGCATCATCACCACGCATATCATTTGTATTCTTTTTGGTAAATTGAATATGTAATGATGGCGATGATTGAACATAGAGTACTTGATTTGGGTACAATGTAAATGGGATTGTTGTATCTATTTCCTGATATGTAAGCGAAGGAGTTGCAAGTTGCCGCAGATTGATTTCAGAAAGTATTTCATCAGTGATATATATCGGCGTATGAAGTGCAATATTTTGAACCAGCCAATCTTCTGCTGTTGTTGACTGTTCATTTTTTGGAATGATAGGATTTTTTGAATAGAAGAATATCGGATTTTTTTGTTGTATCTGTTTTTTTTGGTAATTCTCAATATTATGAATATAGAAAGGAAGACGAAGAGGGGATAGGCAAGATTTGCACGGAATTTCCAAAGAAAGATTCGCATTTGTTTTTTGAAACAAGAGAGAGAAACGAAGAGTATTGAGATCAGAGGGATATATAGATGATTCAAGAAGTAAATCAGCTGTGGTTTTTAGTAGCTCTCTTCCTCTATCTGTATCATTTTCTGTTGCAACTGATACTTGTTGATTTTCTAGAGCGTTACTTTTAAAAAATAATCCGTTATGCTGTTCGGGCATATCCGTATCACCAAACATAACAGAGAATGAATGTTGGTATCCAAATGGACGAAATAGAATATAAAAAACAATAAAGAACACAATAAGGGTAATGCTTGATAAAAATACTATCAATCGTAATATTCGTGAACTATGTTTTTTCATCTGTGTTATTATTTAAAATAGTTTTAATAACATAATAATTATTTGTACCAGAATAGAATTGACGAATAGTAATATCTACAAGGATTCCTGAGATAAAAAATTGAATACCCAGTATAACAAGCAACATGGCAAGGAGTGGTATGTTACTGTTAGAAATACTTAATCCATATATAATTCTTCGAATAAATAAATAGACAAATAACGCCCCTCCTGTCAGTGTAAGCAAGATACTCAGTGATCCAAATAAATGAAGCGGTCGGTTGGCATATTTTCTCCAAAACCAAATAGACAGCATGTCAATAAAACCTTTTACAATGCGCTTCCAATTATATTTAGAAGTGCCGTGTTTTCGTGAATGGTGTTCCACCTCAATTTCTCCAATCGTAAATCCAGACCAACTCAGAATTGCCGGGATAAACCGATGCATTTCTCCAAATAAATCAACATGTTCAAAACATTCTCGTTTATAAAGTTTTAATGAACAACCAGAATCATGGATATGATCTTTTACAAAAATACTACGGAGTGCATAGGCACCGCGAGAAGTGATTTTTTTAAAGAGGGGATCTTTTCGTTTGCGTCTCCAACCGGAAATAATATCAACCTGTTGATCCTTTTGTGCTTGGATCAGTTTTGGAATTTCGCTTGGGGGATTTTGACCATCACCATCTAACGTAATAATATATTTGCCTGTTGCGTGTTTAATGCCTGCATCCATTGCGGCAGTTTGTCCAAAATTTCTGCGGAGTTGAATGACGGTAAGAGGGGAAAGGGTTTGGAGTTTTTTTACTGTATTATCAACACTTCCATCATCAATAAAAATAATTTCAAACGGTTCACCAATACTGTTCAAGGTGGTCACAATTTCTGAGTGAAGATTCGAAACGTTTTCTTCCTCATTAAAAATAGGGACGATAATAGAATAGGTTATCATGAGCTGTACTATACCATTATATGCGATATTTCTCAAACCAAGTGAGAAATTTTGTAAGACCTTGTTCAAGAGAGGTGGTTGGTTGCCAGTTCAGTAGCTGTTTTGCTTTGCGCGTGTCGGCAAATGTTTTGTTCACATCACCTGGCTGCAGTGGTTGTTGATCGATAATGGCTTTTTTGCCAATGACGCGTTCAAATGTTTCAATATATTCATTTAACGTCACTGTATGCGAGTTACCAAGATTGATAATTTCGTATCCAAGCGGTTTTTCGATACACGCAAGAATACCGCTTACAATATCATTTATATAGGTGTAATCGCGTTGTGTTGAGCCATCACCAAATTTACGAATTGGTTTTTCGTGAAGAATAGCATCAGCAAAGAGGTAGGGAGACATATCCGGCCTGCCACGTTCACCATACACTGTAAAAAAACGTAAACCCACACAATTCATTTGATAGAGATGGTGGTAGGTATAGGCAATCAGTTCACATGCTTTTTTTGTTGCTGCATACGGAGAAATAGGGTGGTCAACTGGGTCATTTTCTGAAAAAGGAGTTTTTTGTTGGTTACCATACACAGAAGAGGAAGAGGCAAAAATAACTTGTTGTATGTTAAATTCGCGTGCCAGTTCAAACAGGTTATAGGTGCCTTCAATATTTACTTTTTGTGCAAGCAGTGGTTTTTGAATAGAAATACGCACACCAGCTTGAGCGGCAAGGTGAATGATGCAATCAATGGAGTGATCTTGAAATATTGCGCGCATGGCAACAAGATCGGTAATGTCTGCTCGAATAAGGGTGTAGTGGGGGGTTGCATTTGTAAAGTGATGAGCAACGTTTTCTTCCTTAAATTGCGGATTATAATAATCACAAAAATTATCTACAGCAATGACGCTGTGGCCAAGTTCGAGCAATTTGTCAGCAGTGTGTGAGCCAATAAATCCAGCAGCTCCGGTCAGGAGAATGTTCATATAAAAACAGTATAGCAATTGCCGAGTATTTGACAAATTATTTTATTTGATATCGTGTTGCTTTTCCTTGACCCAATTTTTTAATTTTATTCATATCCAACAGTTTTTTAATAGATTGTTCAACAGTTCGAGCTTTTAATTGCGTTGCTTTTATCACATCTGCCCTTTGGAATGTTTCGCGCGACAATGCAAACTTCCATACTTGTAATTGTTTTTCGGACAAAAATTCTTCAACAGATTCTTGCGTAATAAGTTGTAAAGCTAATTCGCTTTGTTTGAAGATACATTCTAATAAAAAGAGTACCCACGCAGAAACATCTTCCTTTTTTTTCTTCCAGGTGGTTTGCGTTTTATTCAAAGCAACATAATACTCAGCCTTATTATCTTCAATAATTTTTTCATGAGAAATATATGGAGTATATTCGTATCCAGATTTGAGTAATAAAAAATTAGTCAAAATGCGACTGGTACGACCGTTGCCATCGGTAAATGGATGAATTGCTAAAAATTCAAAAATAAAATTTGCCATGACTAATAGCGGGTGAGTGTGTTGAGTCGTAAATTGATGTTGTGTCCAATCCGCTAATTCTTGCATTTCTTTTTTTACTAAATACGGTGGTGTTGGGTCAAAAACAATTCCTATTAATTCACCTTGCGCATTCCTTGCCTCAACTCTATTTAAATCAAATTTGTAATTGCCTTTATGCCGTTCGTCTTTTGCGCTATATTTTAATAATTCTTTATGGAAGCTCAGAATGAGGTTTTCGGAAAAATGCAATTTTTTCCAAGAGTCAAAAACGTTTTTGAGTAATTCAAGATACCCTGCCACTTCTTGTTCGTCTCGTGTTTTGAGTGTTTTTACTTTTATTTTGCTCAGTAATTCTTGCACTTGTGTGTCTGATAATTTTGATCCCTCAATTCTGGTAGAAGCACCTGTTGAAGTAATTAAAACAGACGTTTTTAAACGAGAGATCATGTACGGTGATAATGTGTTGGTCATTTTCCATTGCCCTTTAATGGCATCAATCTGAGCAATAAGACTATATATTTTTGCTGTAATTTCAGGGTTAAATAATAATCGTTGATCAAATCTATTCATGGTTGTGTAAGTAAATAGTAACAAATTAACTATGTGAGTATATGTTACTATATGTGAGTATTGTTGTCAACAGGATGTATTGTTCCATGTATTTCTGCGCATATGAATTTTTGCAATAAAAACAGGGCATCGTAGAATTTCTTCTTTGATGCCCTTGAGCCGCCAATAAATATTGGCCGCTCGATCGCCGAAGCCTTTTTGGGCTCCGGACGTGGTTTATTTTATTTTTTTGTTTTTCCCTTCTTTTTTTTTCCTCCTTTCATTTTTGTATCAGGCCCGTTTCACCGCGCGAAGGGTATTCGCGGTTACTTTGGGCGTCGTGGTCTTCGTCCGAACTTCGCGGGTCCTGCCGCTCTCGGTTTCCCATGGTGCTCGCAAGCTGC
>Ga0208373_1002060_pt1 | contig 23718 bp, 8 predicted proteins | sample RifOxyC2_FD_184036 | JGI IMG/M metagenome (GOLD analysis project Ga0208373, IMG submission 184036) | Soil microbial communities from Rifle, Colorado - Rifle Oxygen_injection C2 (SPAdes) | ecosystem: Environmental > Terrestrial > Deep subsurface > Rock core/Sediment | place: Rifle, Colorado... | reverse complement strand
CTGTAACTGGTGTCGATGACACCATAACAGTCCCTAAGAATGGAGGTGAAAGGGGTCTGGTGGCCCTCCTGGTCTTCAAAGCCAGCGTATTCCGCCACAAGCGGGATGGGTAGGTTCGATTCCTACACGCCTCCGCCATTTACTTGCTGTTTGAGCGAAGCGAATTACAGCAAGTTATCCCGCAGCCATCTGAATTATAGATGCGGGATTATCATTATGTCAGATAAATCTTGACTGGACATGATTACAGATTGTAAAATATCAGTTCATAATTTAGAATTCATGATTTATAAAGGAGTTTTATGGGACATGCATATACACCGGGGTTGAGGGTGACCGAACGGACCCTTATCCGCAAGAAACGTATCCTGCCTATCCAGGGTAATGTTCAGGTTAAAGTCGGGCAAAAGGTAACCAATGACACCATTATTGCCCGGACCGAACTGCCCGGCAAGGTCCATACCATTAATGTGGTCAATCTTCTGTCCATCGAAGCCGCGGATATTCAGGATTATATGCTTAAAAAGCCGGGTGATAAGATAGCCAAGGATGAGACTATTGCCGAGAGCAAGCCGCTGATTAAGTGGTTTAAGACCTCGATAAAATCACCCATCAAGGGAACAGTCGAGAGCGCTTCAGCCGTGACCGGCCAGGTGCTTCTTAGGGAAGAACCTCAGCCTCTGGAGCTCAAGGCGTATATTGACGGCGAGGTGGTTGAGATTATCGAGAAGGAAGGCGCTTTTGTCGAGACCTATTGCAGTTTTATCCAGGGTATCTTCGGCATCGGCGGCGAGACCAACGGAATCATTGAGGTTGTGGTTAAAGACGCGGACCAGGAGTTAACCCCGGAATTAATCCTGCCGGTGCACCGGCATAAAATTATTGTCGGCGGTTCCTATGTTTCGTCGGCCGCCTTGAAAAAGGCCATTGAGACCGGCGTCCAGGGCATTGTCGTTGGGGGATTTGACGATAAAGACCTTAAAGCGCTGTTGGGTTATGACCTGGGTGTGGCCATTACCGGGACTGAAAAGATCGGCCTGACCCTGGTCCTGACCGAGGGATTCGGCAGAATCAATATGGCCCGCAAGACCTTTGAACTTCTGGTGGCCAAGCAGGGCAAGAAGGCCTCTATCAGCGGCGCTACCCAAATCCGGGCCGGCGTTATCAGGCCGGAAATAATTATCCCTGACCCGGCATTGAAGGATAAAGAAAAAGAGGTTGACCAGGGCTGGGAACGTGGCGCCATGAAAGAAGGCGATGTCATCCGGATTATCCGAGAGCCGTATTTCGGCAAACTGGCCAAGGTCAAGGCCTTGCCCAACGAACTGGTCAAGATAGAAACCGAAAGCCCGGCCCGGGTATTGCAGGCCGAATTTCCGGATGGCAAGATTGCTACTATCCCTAGGGCCAATGTGGAATTGCTGGAAGAATAATATAGCGCAGAGCAAAGGGCTTATAGCATATAGTTTGCTATACGCTCCACGCTCCACGCTCTATGCTGTTTATGGATAAAATCAATCCTTCTATTATTGAAACCTTTCCCTACAGGGGTGAGAAACAGCTTATCCAATACACCACCAAGGAGTTCTCGGCGGTCTGCCCGTTTTCCGGGCTGCCGGACATTGCCACGGTGGTGATTGAATACATCCCCAATAAATGCTGCCTGGAGCTCAAATCACTTAAGTATTATTTCGTGTCATACCGGAATGTCGGGATATATCAGGAAGACGTGACCAACCGCCTGTTCAAAGACATCTACAAGATACTCAAGCCCAGATACATGTCTATCAAGACCATCTACAATACCCGGGGCGGTATAGACGCGATCTGCCAGATAGAAAAAGGCAAACGCTAAACCGGTCGTAAGCAATGTTAGTATAGAGGTAAAGCACCAATAAAATATACGATTTTACTTGACTTTCCCCAAATAAGGTCTATAGTATATATAGTATATAATAACGAAATCTAGCAGTAATGATTTCGGCTTAGCGAAGATACACAAAAGATTTACCATCACAGCCGATAATAAATCCATACGTACCAATATAACCAGGGCGGAGTTCCATTAAACTGAAGATAATTGCACAATTCATAATAGGAGGTCAGATATGGGAGAATCAGTAGGTAAAATAAAGGTTTTTGGCGTCTGGTTAAAGACGTGGCATCTGTATTTGATAGTGCCTTTACTGGGATTACTTTTGGTCGGGTGCGCCGCGGGGTTATTGGTGGTAGGTGGGGCGCTTATGAGCGGCTCGTCCGGCATCAACAGCACTTCCTCCGGCTCATCAGGTCTCAAGAGCATCACGGGCCAGGTTTTTTCCCAGGGCTCTGAAAACTCCATCGCGCCGGTCGGCAACGCCAAGGTTACTGCCTATTGGGGTGAGACCAGAAGTATCTCCATACAACGCGGTGTGATTAAAGCATCAGGCGGAAAGCAGAAAGAGACCTACACCAATTCCGATGGCTCTTACACGCTTGACGATATTGATACCGGCGTGACCGTTGATATTACTATAGAAAAAGAGGACTATACGGCTAATACCCAGGAGGTAGATACATCAGTGGCAAATCCTGAAGCCAAGGGAATCATCAACCAAAAGAATAAGAACAAAAAAACCATCTTCAAGGATACAGATACCGATATCAATACCGCTGAAGATACTAATGACAAGGGCGAAAAACTGCCGGAATGCCATATTAGCGTTCCAGCTGGCGCGGTTGATTCTGATATGGAAGCTGAATTAACCCCGTATTTCTCAATAAATACACTTCCGGTGGCGTTGCCTGACGGCTATATCGGCCTGGCCGGCGCTGATTTCTTCACTTCTTCGCCTATTACATTCACCACCGGCAAAGAAGCCAAACCTTATATTGTCCTGCCCAAAAGCGTCCGGGCTGAAGAATTATCAAATACCAACATCAAGTTAATGGAACTAATTGAGGTGAATGGCGAATTGAGATGGGTGATTGTCAAAGACGACGCCGGCACCGGCGACGCCAAATGTAAATACCACTCGACCGGTCTGTATAATGGTTTATTAGGACCGGATGATGATCAACCGGCCAATAAGCAGGCTAAATTAAAAAGAGGCCGGCCTTTCTGCTATGTCTATCCTGTTCCTCAGATAGCCACCATTACCGGAACTATAAAAAACACTTCAGGCCAGCCGATTCAGAATGTCATGGTATTTGGCGGCGGCTCTGCTACCACCACAGATGCCCAGGGCAGATATACGCTGGCCAAGGTGATTGCGCTTTCCACTACCTCAGATAGTTTAATCATTGTTAATGCTATTGCGGCCAATTATCAGTTATCATCATCCATTGCCGCGGTTAGGGCCGGGACCATCACTAGTGGAGTTGATATTACATTGGAGTCATTATCCGATGTAGCCATTATCGGCGGCTGGGTCAAGGATGCTTATACCAATGCGCCGATTGGCTCTGCCAAGGTGGTCTGTTCCACTCAGCCATATTCAGCCGCATTTACCTATGACAACAAGAATACTATTGATTTGTCTGATGATATCCTTTCGGTTACAGAACCTGCCAATGTTTCTTACTACCGCTGGTTTATTACCCCGCCATTAAGCGTTGTCAGATACCAATCCTCTACCCAGTTTAATAACTCGGTTATCCTGAGTTCGCTGTTTTCAGAATTCGGATTCGGGTCTACCGGCGCCTACCGGGTGGACCTGGAGATAACTCTTTCTAATAATAAGACCATTAAGGTAACGGCCGGATTCCTGCTGAAACTGATATTTTTCCAGGCCCAGATTACCGACATCAAGTTAGCCACGTCGTTCGATTCATCCATTACCTTGGAGGCCTACACCAACGGATTGGGCAATTACCGGATGATCGGCGTGCCTTCGGATGTATCGCTGCAACTCCAGGTCAGCAAATCAGGTTATCAGTCATCCGGGACCAGGACCCTGTGGCCCTTAACGCCTAGCCAGACCAAAGAGGAGAATTTCCTGCTCTATCCGGGCGCCTCAACCATTGCCTCTATCTGGATTACCCCATCGCCTTCGGTGAACGTGACCACCGGCCAGAGTCTGCAATTCTCTGCCACAGCCAAGGACAGCGCTAATAATATGATTACTCCGACTCCTGTTTTTACCTGGGCCTCGTCAAATAATAACGTTGCTACTGTTAACAGTGTCGGCTTGGCAAGCGCGATTGGTTCAGGTAACTCCACCATTCAGGCGGCAAGTTCAGGGGTACTATCCAATGCAGTTATGCTCAATGTGGTTGGGCTCCCGTCTGCGCCGACTAATCTGGCGCTGACTGCCGCTACTCCGTCCGATGTTTTCCTGACCTGGTCAGATAATTCCAATAATGAGGAGGGCTTCAAATTAGAACGCTCTACTAACGGCGCCACCTATACACTTCTGGCAACTATATATCCCAATATGACCTCTTTTACTGATACCGGTCTGGCTTCGGGTATAACCTATTATTACCGGCTCTGTGCATATAATAGTATTGGCAATTCAGGGTTCTCTCCGGCTACCGGCGGTATTTCGTATCAGCAGCCCGCGCCGGCCGGACCATCTGCGCTCGTCCTTAATTCACCGGATGCCAATAATATTCAACTGTCCTGGACCGATAATTCCACTAATGAATTGGGCTTCCAGGTACGCAGGTCTTTAAACGGTGATGAAGGAAGTTTTTCAGTGCTGGCTCTGGTATCTGCCAATACCAATTCTTATAATGACTCGTCCGTATTATCACCCAAGACCTACTATTATTATCGTATATATGCCTATAACGATACCGGCAATTCTGCTGTCTATGCCAGCGGTTCAGTCCAGACCAGGGATGTCACGCCCAATCCGCCCAACGGCCTGATAGCTATCGCCATGTCATCATCCCAGATAGACCTTTACTGGAATGATAATTCCAATAATGAAAACGGGTTTACGATTGAGCGTTCCACTGATAATATCACCTTTACCCAGATTGCCACGGCCATTACCAATTCTACCACCTGTTCGAATACCGGGCTGGCTTATAATACCCTGTATTATTACCGGGTCCGGGCTTATAATGATGCCGGCAATTCCAATTATACCAGCATAGCCTATGCCACAACCAATCAAGCCGTGCCCAGCGCGCCGACCGGGGCGGCCCTGACCGTTCTGTCCGATACCTCCATCATGATTAATTGGGCCGACACCTCGGACAACGAGGATAATTTCAAGGTGGAGCGTTCTACAGATGGTTCGCTCTACGCTCTACGCTCTACACTCAACGCTAACACGACTGTCTTTACCGACACCGGGCTGTCGGCCTCGACTGCCTACTGGTACCGGGTCTATGCCGCCAATACCATAGGTTCTTCAGGATTCTCCAATGTGGTCTCCGGCACCACCCAGGCGCCGCCCATCCCAACCGCGCCGACTAATCTGATAACCACCACTCTGACTTCATCTGTTATCGGTCTGCAGTGGACCGATAATTCAAGCACCGAGACCGGATTTAAGCTGGACCGTTCCCCTAATGGCGTTAGCGGCTGGGTAACTTTAACCACAACCGCCGCCAATGTCATTGCTTTTTCCGATACTCCGTTGACTGCGGCTACCACCTTTTATTACCGGGTCTGTGCCTATAATCTGGGCGGCGATTCGGCGTATGCCTCTCTGACAGCAGCCACATTAGCCGTGCCGGATAACCTGGCCTTTGCAGTCCAGCCGGTCAATACCGTGGCCGGGGCTGCGATGACAACGGTTCAGGTTCAGGTCAGGGACGCGTCCAATAACCCATTGTCGTTAAATGGCATCTCAGTCACGCTTACTATTAATAAAGGTGTATTAAGCGGCACCCTAAGTAAAAACACTGTCGCCGGCATTGCCACTTTTAGCGATTTGAATATGACTTTGGCCGATACCGGTTATGCCATCACGGCTTCTTCAGGCGGACTTACCCCGGCTACATCTAACTCATTTAATATCACATCTGCCGCGGCTGATAACCTGGTTTGGGTGGACCAGCCGGCCAATACCGCGGCCGGCCAGATAATGGCTCCATTTACAGTCCGGGTCCGGGACGCCTATGCTAACAATGTCCAGGGCGTGACCGTGTCTATCACCGCCACTAACTCAACGCTGGCGGTTTATCAGGCCGGCACGACTGTGGCTTATGCCACGGCCGCCAGTGCTTCTGATGGCTTAGCCACATTCTCCGCTATCAGTATGACCGCGGCTGGGGCCGGATATGTCTTTAGGGCTTCAAGCGGCACGCTGGCTCAGGTTAATTCCAGCGGATTTAATATCGCGCCGGGAACTGCCAATAACCTGGCCTTTGTCCAGCAGCCGGCTAATACATCAGCCGGAGCAGTTATGTCGCCGGTGACGGTCCGGATCAAGGATGCCTATAATAACCTGCTGGCCGGGCAGTCGATTTCTATCACGGCCACAAACGGCACGTTTATCAATGGCGCGCTCACCCAGCCCAGCGATACCAATGGCATCGCCACCTTTACACCGTTAAGCATAACCGCGGCCGCGGCCGGATATGTTTTAAGCGCCACCTCCGGGGCATTAATGGTTACCTCCAGCGCGTTTGACATCACCTCTGCCGTTGCTTATCTGGCCTTTACCCAACAGCCGTCTAATACAACGGCCGGGGCCACGATGGCTTCTATTACGGTTTTAGTTCAGGATCAATTTAACAACCCGCAATCAGGCATAACCGTTTCTCTGACCACGACCAATGGCACCTTGCTGAATGGAATGCTTTCCCGGGTCAGCAATGGCAGCGGGATTGCCACCTTTGATGATTTGAATATTACCCTGGCAAACACCGGCTATGTGCTGAGCGCCTCGGCAACGACATATAACACCATAGTTTCTACCGCATTTAATATCACCCCGGCTCCGGCCAATAACCTGGCTTTTTCGGTCCAGCCGGTCAATACCGTGGCCGGCGCCACTCTGGCCGCGGTTAAGGTCCAGGTTAGGGACCAGTACAATAACCTGATTCCGTCTGTGCCCGTATCCCTGACCGCTGCCACCCAGTTAAACGGCGTTGCTGCCGTAAACAGCGATGCCAGCGGCGTGGCTTCATTCAATGATTTATATATCACGACTACCGGCAGCTATCAGTTATCAGCCCGGGCCAACGCAGTCGGGCCGACCAATTCAAATAGTTTTGATATCACGCCGGCTGCGATTATGACCGTAGTTGTCTCTGGTGACAACCCAATTAACTCCGGCATAGAATCTTCATCCTATACGGCCATATCAACGGATGCTTACAATAACAATGTTTCGGACAGTTACCTCTGGAGTAAAACCAATGGCACTGGCACTGCCACCCGCAGCGGCGATAAGCTGACCGGGGTCCTGGTCGGCACTGTCACCATCACAGCCAACTCTGTTTCCGCTCCGACCAAATCCGGCAGTCAGACGATTACTATAATAGAAGGTCCGGTAAACACGTTATCGTTCATCCAGCAGCCGACCACAGCCACGGTAAACACCGCCATCAGCCCGGCCGTGACCGTCCGGGTTCAGGATGCGGCCGGCAACAGCATCTCCGGCATGGAAATCGGCATCACGTCCGGCGCTTTAAGCGTCGGCACTTTCAGCCGGACCAGCGACTCTGGCGGTATCGCCGCCTTCAATGACCTGGCCTTTGCTATTGACGGCAATTATAACTTAATGGCTTATTATAATTACCCGGCCGTCACCGCGACTTCGACCTCATTTTCTATCCTGTCGACCCTGCCCAGCGTGCCATCCGGGCTGGCGGCCGCGGCGATTTCACCGACTGCAATTACTCTCAGTTGGGCTGATAATTCTACAAACGAACAGGGTTTTAAGATATACCGGTTTGACGCCGGCGATTATGCCCAGATAGACACGGTTGCCTCCGGCGTTACTGTCTATACCAACACCAGCCTGACAGAAAACACCCTTTATTATTATAAGGTCAAGGCCTATAATGCGGCTGGTAATTCTGATTACAGTGGCGCGGCTTCGGCCATGACGCCGCTGGCCGCGCCATTAGCGCCCACCGGCCTGGTTACCAATACCGTCACCACATCATCTATAGGATTGCAATGGGCCGATAATGCCGCCAATGAAGAGGGGGTCAAGTTAGAACGCTCGGCTAACGGCGTGACCTATTCATTAATCTCTACACTGGCCGCTAACATCATCTCTTATACTGATTCCGGGCTTATAGAAAACACCGCCTACTGGTATAGGCTCTACGCCTATAATGCCGGCGGCAATTCCGGATATTCTAATGTCATTTCCGCCACCACGGCTATCTCTGCTCCTTCCAGCCCAATCTCCTTGACCGCCAATGCGATTTCCGCCACCCAGCTAAGCCTGTCCTGGAACGACACTTCCGGTAATGAGAGTGGTTTTAAGGTCGAGCGTTCTTTGAACGGTTCTAACTTCTCGCTCCTGGCTTCTCTTGGCTCAAATATTACCGTTTACTCCGATAATGCGGTTACTCCGGCCAATACCTATTGGTATAAAATCTACGCCTATAACGCCGGCGGCAATTCCGGGTATTCCAATATTGCCTCAGCCATGACGCCGGATGTTCTCCCCAATGCGCCAAATGTATTTACGCCTACTTCGGTGTCGGCATATCAGGTGGTTATTACCTGGACCGATAATTCAAATAACGAAACCGGATTCAAGGTAGAGCGTAAGACCGGCGCCGGTTCCTATAGTCAGATTGACATAGTCGCGGCCAATGTAATTACTTATACGGACAATACTGTTTCATCTTATACGGGCTATTATTATAGAGTTCGGGCTTATAATGCCGCTGGTAACTCGGCTTATAGCGGTGAGGTCTATGTGGAGACGCCTCTGCCTCAGGCGCCCACAGCGCCTTCTGCCCTGACCGTTACAGCCGTTACCACCTCGTCCATCGGACTGCAATGGATTGATAACTCCACTAATGAGGAGAGTTTCAAATTAGAGCGTTCCACGGACGGCACTAATTACGCTCTACGCTCAACGCTCAACGTTAACACCATTACCGCCACTGATTCCGGATTATCCGCCAATACCACCTACTGGTACCGTGTCTATGCCTATAATGTGGGTGGGCCTTCTACGTATACTAATATTGTCTTTGCCAATACTTCAGGCACTCCGCCGATTACGCCGACTAATCTGATTAGTACTACCGTTACCGCATCCTCCATCGGAATTCAATGGCAGGATAATTCAACGGATGAGACCTCGTTTAGGGTAGAACGCGCTACTGTACCGACAGCCATGGATGACTATGTCTGGGTGGCCAATTATAATTCTACCACCGTTACCCGCATTAAAAAATCTGATTCAACCTTAACTAATATTACATCCGGATCTTATCCTTATGGAGTCGCGATAGATGAAACCTATTGCTGGGTGCCGAATCGGCTTTCGAATACTGTCACCCGCGTCAGGAAATCTGACCTGACTACCACCACGATTACGGCTGGAAGTATGCCTGAAGGAATTGCGGTAGACGATACCTATTGCTGGGTATCAAATAGAAATTCTAATAATGTCGTCCGTATCTTAAAATCAAACCCGGCCATCACCACCACAATTGCAATCGGAGTTCAACCCTGGGGAGTCGCAGTAGACAGCATCTATGTCTGGGTGGCAAATAACGGTGGCGGTAATGGAAACACGGTCACTCGTATCAGGAAGTCTGACTTGGCCATGAACAATATTACGGTCGGAAGCTCCCCGGCTGGGGTCGCGGTCGATGGCACATATGTCTGGGTGGCAAATTTGAGTTCTAACACCGTTACCCGTATTCTGAAATCTGATTTAACCACGACCACGATTGCCGTAGGAAGCAGCCCTCGTGGAATTGCGGTGGATGGCACCTATTGCTGGGTGGCAAATCGTAATTCTGATACTGTCACCCGCATCCTGAAATCAGATACCGCTGTCACTACCACAATTACGGTAGGACTCGGTCCGACTGGAATAGCGGTTGACGGAACCTATTGCTGGGTGGCAAATTCGAATGCTAACACCGTTACCCGTATCCTGAAATCTGACTTAAGCAAGGTTAATATTACGGTAGGCCTTGCCCATATTTCGATAGGCGACATGACCGGCTGGGCCTATGATAATTATGCCATCTGGTCTCAAGCTGCTGAACTATCGGCTAATACTACTGTATTTAATAACTCATCATTATCGCCGACCACGACCTATTATTACCGTGTTTACGCGGCTAATTCGGCCGGTAATTCCGGATATTCCAATGTCATCTCCGCCACCACCTCGGCGCCGCCGCCGCCTGATGCTCCGTCTGGTCTTAATGCTTCAATTAATAGCATTTCTTCCACCAACCTGACCTGGCAGGATAATTCAGGCGACGAGACCTCATTTAAGATAGAGCGTTCTCTGGATGGGAATAGCTGGACCGTGACTTATACGCTGGGTGCCAATACCACCGCCTATCTTGATACCGGTCTATCATTAGGTGTAACCTATTATTACCGGGTCAAGGCATCTAATGCCAACGGCGATTCCGCGCCGTCAGGCGTAGCTCAATGCGCTATAACTGTTCAATCTGACAGCATGATTTGTTTGGGCAGTGATGCTGATATTCTGGCTAATTATATCGGCGATAATGTCTATGAAACTACTCCGATTACTCAGACCAAATCTGTGGGCGTTCTTAATAGCCAGACTGTGAGTTACCTGATTAGAATCTATAATGACGGGACTATTGCGGAGTCATTCAAGATAACCGGAACTCCGGGCAATGCCAATTGGGCGGTGACATATTATAACGGTTCGACCGGCGGTTCTGACATAACTTCAAGTGTCACCGGCTCAGGGTTTAACACATCGGCCATCGGTTCTGGCGGTTATTATATCCTCCGGGCCGAGGTCAGACCCATCAGCGCTTCAAATGGCGCGTTATTCGATGCCTTTATCACGGCAAAATCTAATAACGACCCATACAAACAAGATACAATCAAAGCCAGAACATCAGTGGGAGCCGTTGATGACTATGTCTGGGTGACAAATTATGGCTCTAGCAACGTCAGCCGTATTAAAAGATCTGATTCCAGCACAGCCAATATTACAGCCGGAAACGGCACCCGGGGAGTCGCGGTGGATGAGTCCTATTGCTGGGTGGTTAATAGCGGCGCTAATAATGTTAGCCGCGTCAAGAAATCCGACTTAACCGCGGTTACAATTGCGGCCGGAACCTCCCCCCTGGGAATCGCGGTGGATGAAGCGTATGCCTGGGTGGCAAATTATTCTTCTAACAACGTTACCCGCATCAATAAAGCTGACTCAAGTACGACCAGTATCGCGGTCGGAACTAACCCGGCCGGAGTCGCGGTAGATGGAACTTATGTTTGGGTGGCAAATTCCGGTTCTTCCAGTGTTACCCGCATCTTGAAATCTGACTCCACCAAGACTACGATTTCAGTGGGAAGTGGACCTTCTGGAATTGCGGTAGATGCTACCTATTGCTGGGTGGCTAATAGCAGTTCTAATAACGTCACCCGCATCAATAAAGCTGACTCCACTAAGACCACGATTTCAACCGGCAGTCTCCCTTCCGGAGTCGCGGTGGATGAGACCTACTGTTGGGTGTCGAATAATGGTTCTAATAATGTCACCCGCATCAAGAAATCCGACTTGACCACGACCACGGTTGCGGTGGGCAGCGCCCCCAATGGTGTTTCGGTAGATGGAGCTTATGTTTGGGTGGCGAATTATGGCGGCGGCAGTGGCAATACGGTCACCCGCATCCTAAAATCTAACTCAAGTACGATCAATATCACGGTCGGCACCGGCCCTCTTTCGCTGGGCGATATGACCGGCTATGCATATGATAATTATGCAACAATACTGGTAACCGCTGTTGATGACTATGTCTGGGTGGCAAATAAGAATTCTAATAATGTTTTTCGCATCAGTAAATCTGACTCAACCACGACCACAATTGCAGTGGGAACTAACCCCTATGGAGTCGCGGTAGATGCTAACTATGTCTGGGTGGCAAATTTTGATTCTAATAATGTTACTCGTATCAAGAAATCTGATTTAAGTACGACCAATATTGCAGTCGGAACAAGCCCAATTGCAGTCGCGGTTGACGAAACCTATTGCTGGGTGACAAATTACAGTTCTAATACTCTCACACGCATCCTGAAATCGAACTTAACTACAACCACGATTGCCGTGGGGAATAGCCCTCATGGAGTCGCGGTAGATGCAAACTATGTCTGGGTGGCAAATTTTAGTTCTTTTTCTGTCAGCCGTATCCTGAAATCCAACCCAGCCATTTCGACCACGATTGCATCGATAGGTCAGGTCATTGGAATTGCAGTAGATGAGACCTATTGCTGGGTGGCAAAAGGTGGTTCTGGTAATGTCACTCGCATCCTGAAATCAGATTTAAGCACGACCACGATTGCCGTGGGAACTTCTCTCTATGGAGTTGCGGTAGATGCTAACTATGTCTGGGTAACAAATGCAACTTCTAATGCTGTCACACGCATCCTGAAATCAAACCCCACTATCACGACCACAATTGCAGTGGGAACTAGCCCCGCAGGAGTTGCAGTAGACGGGACCTATTGCTGGGTGCTAAATAATGAGTATTCTGGTAATGTTACTCGCATCCTGAAATCAGATTTAAGCACGACCACGATTGCCGTGGGACATTATCCTTATTATTCACTGGGCGATATGACCGGCTATGCCTATGATAATTATGCCAGGGGAAGTGTTTGGACCGCCAAGGCCAATAAGCCCACGGCCATGGCTTCATTCGGTGTTGGGGTGGTTAATAATAAAATATATACCATTAGTTGGGCCATGAATGAAGAATATGACCCGGCCACAAATTCCTGGGCGATTAAGGCCGCCATGCCTACAACCACCAGAGGTTCAATTGGCGTCGGCGCGGTTAATAGTAAACTGTATGCCCTGGGCGGATGGATGAGCGCCGGCGTCTATAGCAATAAAAATGAGGAATACGATCCGGCATTAAATACCTGGGCCACCAAGGCCAACCTTCCGGTCGGGAAAAGTAATTTTGCCTGCGGCGTGGTTAATAATAAAATCTATGCCATCGGTGGGATGATACCGTATGCTAGCCGAACTAACAGAAACGATGAATATGACCCGATTTCAAATACCTGGGTTCTGAAGGCCAATCTGCCGACCGCCCGAAGCCATTTGGACTGCGGTGTTATCGGCGATAAAATATATGTGATTGGAGGAACATCCAGCGGGTCTAATACTCTGGGAACTAATGAAGAATACAATGTGATAAGCAATACCTGGGCCACCAAAGCCAGTATGCCCACGGTCCGGATGTGGGAGGCCATCGGAGTGGTTAATGGCAAGCTTTATGCCATTGGCGGCTGTTATGGCGGCCCGCCGACGGCTTCTTATTCGGTAAATGAAGAGTATAATCCCATATCCAATACCTGGGCTACCAAGACCAATCTGACCACAACCAGATGGGGACTTTCTGCGGGAGTGGTTGGAGGTAAAATATATACTATGGGCGGAAGTGTAGGTACTACAGAAGTAGATGTTACCTTAACTGACCAGTATGATCCCGCGCTGGACCAGTAACCCAAAAATGGTTTAGCTGTTTAAGATAGTTAGTGACACCACAACCCGGTAACCGTATGGGTGTGGTAATCTGGGGGCGCATGTTCACTACGTGGTCTCACAGTAGCGAGTACCCGGTGTGTTCCAGCAGGTGCTCCCGAACAAGTGCTACGCACAGGGGCGCAAAGGGCCAATTGAATACCCGTCTTTCCTATGATTTCCCGACACACCGTAGTCATTTATAAACCGATACGGACTTAATTGCCAACATTCGGCGCTCCTTATAGAGTGTGCTAAGCTGTGTTTCTGTAAGAAATGCCGGACATCTGTATTTCGGATATGGTCTCTTTATCAATTTGATAGCACTTCTTTGGTAATTCGATGCCACTCCTTATAGAGCATGCTAAGCTGTGTTTCTTCAAGAGATGGTGTCTGTTCGTATTTTAAATGCCGTTCGTTCAGTAATCAAACGCCATCTCTTTGCTAATCAGATGCTACTCCTAAGAAGCAGGGTGGAAATGTAAATGGATAAGGGGGGTGGGGGGACTCCCCCTCGCCTACTTTAAGGAATCATATATTTATAAGGTATTGATTGTTAATGAGTTAGATAAGCGGTTGTTTATGAAGGGGGAAAATACCTGTTGACCGGCAGTTATTAAAAGAGGCGACTATTTCACTTTTTCCTCAAAGACCCGGGCGTTTTTCACGGCCATCTGCCATTCCTGGCCCAGCGGTCCATAGCCGAAGATGCCCAGCAGATACGAGGTGTCCTGGGCCCGGCCGACGGGTGTGAGCGCGCCTTTTAACTGGATGATGCCGCATAAGACATCGTCTACGAAACAATGGTATTCAGTCGGCCTTTCGGTTGCCCCTTGGATTTCCAGCGATATCTTGGAGTTCTCGGCGATAATCGCCGGCTTGGCGAAAGAAGACCATTCAACCGGCGGTGCATCGGGCTTGGTTGAGAATCCGTAGACGATTTCCTGCCCGCTTGACGACGCCAGAGTTCGGGAGGGCTTTTTACGGGCGATAAAGAGGGTTTTCTCTTTTGCCGGACCGGCCAAGTAGATGCCGGCCAGCAGGGCTGATTCCGTATCAATATTAAGCCGGGCTTCAAATTTGATGAAGGATGCCCGGGACACGGTTTTTTCCAGGGTGGTCAGTCCGTCTTTGGTTAATGACTGGACGCCCTTAAACAGGCATTGTTTGTTGGCGATGGATATCTCGACTCCGTATTTTTCGGTCTCGGTCCAGCCGTGCCCGATAATGGCGCTATCAGGCCGGTCAAATGGGTCAACTGAGATGGCCTGCGATGATGATTCTTTGATTTTCTCTCCGGAGTTCCTGGCCCAGAGGTTTGACGGGTCAAGTGACATGGCCATCTCCAATTTTATTATTGCTTCCGTTGGATTGAGTTCCTTGTAATCAAGGTAGGCGGCCAGGTTAATGGCCGGCACGTATTTCTTGAGCCGCTCGGATTGATTCAGTATCTTTTTGGCCTGCTCGGTATTATCTAAATTAATCAGGGCCATAACCAGATTGCTTTCGTCCGCCGCGGAGATGAGTTCCGGAGGCAATTGGGCAAAGTAGGCCTTGTAATACTTAAGCGCCTCTTTAGTGTTTTTTTGGTAGAGCGAGATGGTCGCCAGATAGCCGAGGGTTTCGGTGTATGACGGCGTATTAGCCAGGCACCACTGGAATTCCGGCTGGGCTTCGGGATATTGCTGGAGATAAAAATAGAGCTGGCCCAGGGCGTAATGCGCCTGGAAACTATCCGGCGCCATCTTCAGGGCCTTCTGGAAGAATGATACTGCGTCGTCTGTTTTGTTGGTGAGCCATTTGAGGTAGCCCAGCCCGATATAGGGCGTTTCATCAATTGGATTAAGTTCGATATATTCCGTGAAGAGCATCTCGGCTTCGGCATAAAGTCCGGCCGACAGGTAAAGCAGTCCTAAATTGGTCCAGCCGGATGAAAGGTTCGGCTTGAGATTGATGGAATACAGGAATTTCTCGCCGGCCTTATTATAATCGCCGTTCAGGACGTCCAGCATGCCCATGAGATTGAGGGCTTCGGATGACAGGTCCGCGTTTTTCTGGGCCTCAAGAAGCGACTGGCGGGCTTCGTCCATTTTTCCGGTCTGGTATTGAAGTAATCCCAGGCCTTCAAGGTAGGCGTTGTCCGGATTCCGGAAATTCCTTATCCGTTCATAGGTCTTAAAGGCGGCGTCATAGTCCTGTTTTTGGCGGTACAGGTCGGCTAATCTGAGCAACGCCTCGTTATAATTCGGGGTCAGTCCCACGGCCTTTTCGTATGCCAGCCGGGCTTCCGGGAGCAGTTTTAACCTTTCGTAGGCATTGCCCAGACGGTAATAAATCATGTCCGGGTTAATGACCGATGATTTCAGGGCCTGCCGGTAGAGCTTAATCTCGCTGTCAAAGTCTTTCTTGCTGAAATAATAATCAGCCAGGGCCAGATAGAATTTAAGTTCGTGGTCGTTAATCTTGAGTGATTCCTTCAATGCCGCCACGGCCTTGTCAGCCAGTCCTTTTTTTAAGCACCATTCAGACAGCCGGAACCATGAATAGGCGTCAGTTGCGGAGACCTTTTTGATTTCCATTTCGTATTGTTCCTCCGGCGTGTAAACCCGCTGGATATCCGCAATATCCGTCTTGTTATAACTGACCACTTTCTCCGGGCCGGACTGGCCTGACTTGACGAAATAAACCACGTCTTTGTCCTCGCTGACGTATTTGCCCGGTATTTTGGTTCCGGTACGCGTAGTAATGATATCTTCCTCCGGGGTGGCCGCGGATGTATCCGGCGGTTTGGGCGGTTCGTGGATTTTGTTAATCAGGAGGTTGAGGGTGGGTTCCATAGGCGGCAGGGCGCGGCCGGCCGGCGGCGTTAACCGGGCGGAATCATCATAAGGGTAGATTTTGCCGAAAGCCGTCTTGAGCAGGCCTTTGTTTAGGTTTGTTCCGGTCACTGCCGAATAAAACCGCAGATCCGGCGCCGGCTGGAATCCGATGAGCGTATACTGTTTCTCCGTGATATCAGGCAGTGACAGGTCAATACGCGATTCAACCTTTTCCGCAGTAGAAATAAACGGGTTGCGTCTGGCGACCTCCAGTTTATTCAGGTCGCCGGATGAGTCCTTGGGCGGTGTCGGATAATAGGTTTTAGGTTTCTGGCTGAGGACCCATTCATCCGGTATTTTCCCCTGATTAAAGGTAATCATCCAGACGACCAGCCCCAAAAACAGGATGGATATGGTCATCAGGACTTTTTCTTTGGACGCCTTGAGCATAGATTTATTTCTCCCTGCTTGTCCCGCTATCCCGATTCGGCGGGACCGGTTCTTCCAGTTTTACGCCGGCCACAACAAAGGTAACCGTAATATTATCAGAGTCCGGCCCGCCGGTATTGCTGACGGCCATTTTTTCCAGCGAGACGAATCTTTCGGCGCTGCGCAGCCGGCTGATAAATTGGGTGATTGAGCCAAAAGCGCCGTTTATCTTGATTAATACCAGATTCTTGGCGCCCAGCGCGCTCTTGAAGTTTATTTCCTTGATGTCCCTGAATTCCCGAAAATCATTTTCGCTGACGCCCCAATCAATGACCTTGAGGCAATTGCTGTCCATGGCCAGGTTGACCAGCTGTTCAAGGATATCCAGCCGCTGGTAATAGAGCCGGATGGTTTCTTCGGATGCCTTACTGAGCGGGAATTCAAGTTTAGCCGGGAGGGGAACGCCTTTTTGGGCGGCGGCCTTTTCCATTCTCTTCTGGGTGTCCTTGAGCAATGACTGGAAGCTGATAATCAGCTGGTCTTGTCTTTGGATTACCGGGACTTCATAGCCGGCCAATGGTTTGAAATTCAGCCTGTTCCGGAGTGTCGCGAACCGGTTTTCCACGAATTTTATTTCCTCCTGGGCGTTCTGGATGCTTTTCTCGGACAGGAAAGGGCCTTTTTTCACCTTTGTTTCTATATCGGAGCGCAGTTTAGACTGCTGGGCCTGCAGTTCGCTGGTTTCGTCCTGAATGCCGGCTATAAAATAATAGTATTCGGCGAGCAGGGCAACCAGGGTGACCAGTACGAACACAGTAAATCTTTTATGTTCAATCAGCCAGTTCATAGTTATTTAGAGCCGGTTGAAGCGGAGCGACTTACCGGCTCTTAATCCCGCACATAATTTATGTGCGGGATTATTGGCAACGATATCGTCTCCGCTAAATTAAGAGATATTTTATTTTATTGTTACTACGGTTTCTTTTATTTTTATGATTATTTCGAATTCCTTTTTACCGCGCGGTATTACGGTTTTCGGGACATCAAGCCGTTTTAGAGCGGCTTCAATCGGCAAATAGCCGTTAGGTTGATTGAGCTGGTCTACAAAGGTGTTGATATCGGCCAGGTTGGACTGGTTGTCATCTTCCAGGTAGCCGATAACGGTGATCTCCTTGGGCGCGTCCGGCTCAAACGGTTTCCTTTGGTCGCGGGGCGATGACGCGGCTCCGGCAGCGCCGCCCATGATTAATTGCGAAATCCAGGCCTCGGCCGGCAGGTACTGGGCAATCAGTTTTATAGTGATATAAGATAAATCCGTTGACTGGGTTATTTTGTTGAGCTTCTGGTAAGTTTCGTTGAGCGATTTCTTGCGCTCCTGAACCTGGTTGAATTTGTTAAGCACGGCAATGAATTTCCCCTGTTCCGCTTTCAACTGGTTGATGCTGTTTAGTTCTATGGTCCGGGCTGAATAAGCGCTGGTAAACCAGAGGGCCATTCCGATGAGCATGATGATGCCGGCGGCGATTAAAGGAATCAAGGCCCGGTAAAAATCCTTTTTCTTTTTCAGGGGCGGCGGCAGGAAAGAGACGTGGTGATTCTGCTGATAGGCCGCCTGGCTCAGGGCCAGTCCCAGGGCGACGCTGAAGTCGCAATCGGCTTCAGTCATTTTGTCCTTGGTTTCGGACGGCAGATTGGCTTTGATATTCTTGAACGGCTTGAAGACCTCGACCGGTTTGTTGAGCGTTTCACCCAGGTGGCCGGCCAAGCCTTTGAGTTTGGCTGTACCGCCGGAGATGAATATCCGGTCCGGAGAAAGTTTTTCCACCTTTAATTGGGCGATGGCAAACGAGATGGCGGATTCGATGGATGACTGAATCTGGCCCGCGCCGCTTCTCAAGGTTTCCTGGAGCACCCGGTCTTCGCCGCTGGTTTCGGTCTCGCGAGGGACGATTTTACCCGCGGTAATCTTCAGGTTCTCGGCTTCCGGTTTGGGCAGGCCCAGCCGGTTATGGATGGTTTCGGTTAAATCAGCGCCGCCACCGGAAATGTTCCTGGCAAAAATCAGGTGCCGGCCCTGGTGGATGACGATTTCGGTATTGACCGCGCCGATATCAGCCAGCAGGACTGTTTCGGTCGGTTTTATTATTTCGGTCTGGCGCAAGGCATAGGACAGGGCGATCGCGTTCGGGCAGATATCTTCCACGCCCAGACCGCTTTTTTTCATCCGCCTGATTTCCTCGTCAATAAAGGTGTTCTTGGCCATGCCGACCAGCACCGGTATTTCCGGATAGGGCTTATTGGCCAGATTCAGGCGGCAGTAATCGGAATAAAGTGATTCGCCGCTCTTGCCGGCGATCTGGACGAGTTCGTATTCCATCATCTTCCTAAATTTTGTCGGCGAAGGAATCGGCGGCATCTGGATAATCCTTAAATTGATGTCCCGGCCGGTTACCCCGATGACGCATCTGGACGGGGTCAGTGTCGTCCGGAAGACGCGCTGGAGCTGGCTGCGGGCAAAACTCCTGATGGTCGATGAGGTTTTGGAGTCGTCCGCCGGCAGTTCATTCTTTACCTTGGCAATCCCGACCAGGCGGAATCCGCCCCAGGACGGAGCTATCTGCGCTATTTTTATGTACGCATGACCGATATCAATGCCTGTCCACATAGTTATTTCTTGATTTTTTCCAGGTTTTCTTTGGCCTGTTTGGCCGTCGGGGTTCCGGCGTAGCGCTGGATTATTTCCTCGTAAAGCCAGACGGCCAGATTATTTTGGTTCTCTTTGGCAAATCCGTTTGCCATGACCAGCATCTTTTCGGCGTTCTGCTTGTCATCGGAGTTCTTTATCTGGTCGGTTTCTGATTTTACTTCCTGGATGATGGTTTTGGCCCTATCGCCATATTCGGTTTTCCGGTAGGCCTTGGATATGTCCAGGGCGAGTTTAGCCGCCTTTTCGTACAACCCGAAGTCCTTAAGCAGCCGGGCTGTATAGAGCAGGTCGACCATATTCTGGACCGTACTTTTGGCGGTATTGTCCAGTTTGTTCAGGCGCGCCTCCACGACCGGGGCGATATCGGAGGTTTTGTCTATTTCCATGGCGATGGTTCGGTATAATTCAATGGCGTCACCCAGGTTATTGCTTCTTTCGAAATCATCGGCGCGTCTTAAGAGTTGTTGCCAGTCCGTCTGGCTCTGGGTCATTGATTTCAGCTCGAATTCCAATCCGAATGCCAGTTTGGCGTCAGCCAGGCTGCCGAAAGTCAGCGGCTGGAAATATTGCGTGAAATATAGAATATCGGCGTCCCGGGTTATGGCCAGTTCCACCGGTTGCAGGTATTTTATGGCCACGGTGTTATTGGGGAATCCGATATTTATGCCGGTTACCTTTTCGACGGTTTTATCATAGAGCGAGATTTCTTTTACGCCGGATTCGCTTATCAGTTTCAGGTATCTGATATTCCCGGCCGGCAGGGTGCTGACCAGCGAAAAATATTTATCGCGCAGATAGGTGTATAAATCGGACGGGAAATTATAGGTGATAGACATGGTCGGGCTGATGGAACTGTCGATATTTATATTGAACATGTCCAGGGAGAACGGATTGATTATTTGGGCATTGACCCGGATATTGGAATTGTCGGAATTCATGATTCGGCTGTGATTATAGAAACCCTGGCGTGATTCCATGTTGACGGACGGCTTAAAAACCAGCTCGCCGTTTAATTCCAGCCCGTTCACGGATTGGGCGTCGTTTAATTCCCAGATGCCGGACTGGAATACCGTCAGTTTGAATGACTGGTCGTTCAGCAGGGCTTTATTAGTTTTGGAGTTTACCGGCATGGGCGTTTCAGAGTTGACCTGCAATACCGAGACATTATCAAAATAGACCAGTGATTCGGTGCCCAGCACCAGGCAGGAGAATTTACCGTAAGACGCCTCTGCTGGCGGCCTGGTATTGGACGACAGGTTGCGCCAGTCCTTGGTGCCGCCGGTGAAGTCGGTATAATCGTCCCTGATGAGCCGGTGGTTATCGTCAAACCAGCTGATTCGGTAGCCGGCCAGTGATTTCTTAAAGGGGTCTGATTTAATCCAGCCGCCGAAGCTGTAGAGCTCGTTGGGGTTTGATTTGACATAAGCCGGTATCTTGATGAACGAACTATGGTAAAGTTCGGTGCAGAATTCGCCGTTGGATTTGGTCTTTTCTACCTGCAACGAGTATTTGCCATCCTGGAATTCCCGGCCGGTGACGGTTACGAGCGCCTTGATGTCTGAAACGGACAGCCAGCCGTTGGGCAGCATGGCCGGCTGGGCGGGTTGCTCGAATGACGCGCCCTTGGAAATTATATTGACCTTCAGTCCGGCCCGTTCCTGGAGTTTGATGTAACCGTAGCCCAGGACAATGAAAATCAGGGCCACTATGCTAAAGGTCCGGGCCAAGATGGAGAGCAGATTCTTGCGCCCCTTGGCAACGAATTCATCAGCCGCTAATCCGGCTGGTGGCGCTGGCGCGGGGCTGGGTCCGGCCGGAGCCGGGCTGTCCGGCGCCCGGGGTATTTCTTTCTCAAAGATAATGGTGGATTTGCCGACCAGGATTTCATCGCCCACCTCTAATTTCTTCTCCTTGATTTTGGCGCCGTTGAAATGGATGCCATTCCGGCTGTCCAGGTCGACAATCATATAGCCATCCGCGGTTTTTCGTATCTGGCAGTGGAATCTGGATAACTCGCCCTGGCGGACGACAATATCGTTCTTGCTGCTCCGTCCGATAGTGATAATGTCCTTGGTGATATTAAAGGCCTGGGTCGAATCTTGTTCTTTTAAGATTATCTGCGTCATATGATAGAAACACAATAGCAAAAATCGGGCCGGCGACCAAGAAAAACCGGCTATTTTTATCGTATGTAATTTTAATAATAAAATTCCACAGCACTAAACCATTCTGGTTAAGTGCTGGACTGCGTTAGGCAATCAGGCAAATACGACCCAGCATTCACCCAACGGGTGAGTGCTGCCTGCTCACCCGCAGGCGAAGTCTCGCCGAAGGCGGAAAGGGAGTTGCTGGCCACAAATGCTTTCTGGGGAGGTCTAATTGGTTCCCCGCCCGATATAATAAATATTTCTGATATTTTATTGACAATATGCGTCTTTTATAGTAATATAAGGATAAGTTAAAAGAGTAAAAAGAGTGAGATAGGAGAGAATGAATTTATGGCATTAACGTTAGAAGCTAAAACCAAGGTAATCAAGAAGCACCAGCTTAATAAAAAGGATACCGGCTCGGCCGATGTCCAGATTGCGATACTGACCGAGCGGATAAACACCCTGGCCAGCCACTTCCAGCAATTTCGCAAAGACCATAATTCCCGCCGCGGGCTGTTAAAGATGATTGGAACCCGCTCCTCACTCCTTAAGTATCTGGCGATTCATGAGCCGGAACGCTACCAGAAGATAATTAAGGAATTAAACATCAGGAAGTAATATGCATCCTCCAGCAGGTAGTATAACCGCTAACTTTTCATTCTTATATCGTACCTGTTTTAGGATAGAAAATAAAGTGAATCAATCCCGGCAAAAATTGCCCGGGGCCCCGCTTCCAGCGGGGATAAGTCGCTGATAACGCCCGGATGGGCTAACCGCGACTAATAAGAGTCCCGCCTGAAGCGTGACTCTAAGAAGGAATATAGAGAAGTATGAAACACAGAGTAGAGACAGAAATAAACGGCCGCAAGTTTTCCATAGAAACCGGGCAATTAGCCCAATTGGCGCACGGCTCAGCCGTGGTGTCATTCGGCGATTCCATGGTTTTAGCCACCGTGGTGCACGGCGAGAAACGGGAATTCGAGAGCGACAACGACATGCTCCCGCTCACCGTTGATTACCGGGAAAAGCCCTCGTCCGCCGGCAAGATTCCGGGCGGATTCTTCAAGCGTGAAGGCCGGCCGACCACTAAGGAAATCCTGACCATGCGTCTGATTGACCGGCCCTTAAGGCCGTTGTTCCCGGAAACATTCCGCAAGGAACTCCAGCTCATGACTATTGTCATTTCGGCCGACAACGAATACGACCCGGATGTCCTGGCTATTAACGGCGCCTCAGCCGCGCTGACCCTTTCGGAGATTCCCTTTAACGGTCCCATCGCCGCGGTCCGGGTCGGCAAAATCGGCGCAAACTTTATCATCAATCCGTCCTATGACGAAAGACTGACCGGCGAACTGGACATGGTTGTGGCCGGCTCGGCCGATGCCGTGGTCATGGTCGAAGGCGGCGCCAAGGAACTGCCCGAAGATGTTATCCTTAATGCCATTTCCCTGGCCCATAAGGAAATTAAGAAACTGGTTGACCTGCAACTCCAGCTTCAGGCACAGGTCAAGCCGGTCAAAATGACGGTTGAAGTAAACAATAATGAAGTCCTATATAATGAAGTAAAGAAATTGGTTTACAAGGATGTTCAGGCCAAGATTCAGCTCAAGACCAAGACCGAGCGCAAAGACGCGCTCAAAAAGATAAAAGAAACCGTCATCGCGGATAAGACCGGGAAGATTACGGACAAGGACGAAATCGCCAAACTGACCAAGTCAATCGGCGCGGTTATGAACCAGATGGAAGGCGAAGCACTGCGCGCCTTGGTGCTCAGTAACAAGCGCATCGACGGCCGGTCCTTAAAAGACATCCGGGCGATTTCCGGTCAGGTCGGATTTCTGCCCCGGAACCACGGCTCGGCCCTGTTTATGAGGGGCGAGACCCAGGCGCTCGTTTCGGTCACGCTCGGCTCATCAATGGACGAGCAGAGAATCGATGGGCTGACTGAAGACTACACCAAGCATTTTATGCTCCACTATAATTTCCCGCCTTTCTCGGTC
>Ga0208373_1002059_pt1 | contig 23729 bp, 21 predicted proteins | sample RifOxyC2_FD_184036 | JGI IMG/M metagenome (GOLD analysis project Ga0208373, IMG submission 184036) | Soil microbial communities from Rifle, Colorado - Rifle Oxygen_injection C2 (SPAdes) | ecosystem: Environmental > Terrestrial > Deep subsurface > Rock core/Sediment | place: Rifle, Colorado... | reverse complement strand
TGGGGGTCGGCATTGCCGATATCCTCAGAGGCGAATCTGACCATGCGCCGGGCGATATAGAGCGGTTCTTCGCCGGATTCCAGCATCCGGCACAGCCAGTAGATGGCCGCATCTGCGTCGCTGCCCCTGAGACTCTTATGGAACGCCGAAATCAGGTTGTAGTGCTCCTCGCCGGACCGGTCGTATAAGAGCATCTTTTTCTGGGCTGATTGCTCGACAATGGTCTTGGTTATGGTCCGTTTGGTGGATTTGGGCGGAATGGAAAATGCCGAGATTTCCAGCAGGTTCAGGGCAATCCGGGCGTCGCCATTGGCGATATTAACGATATACTTTTCCGCCTCGGCGTCTATCTTGATATTCAGATGGGCCAGGCCACGGTCTTTGTCCGACAGTGCGTTGCGGATGATTTTGATGATATCATCATTCCCTAATTGTTTCAGGATAAATACCCGGCAACGGGACAGCAAGGCCGAATTCAGTTCAAATGACGGGTTTTCGGTGGTGGCGCCGATAAGTGAAATAACGCCTTTTTCCACATAGGGCAGAAAGGCATCCTGCTGGGCCTTGTTAAAACGGTGGATTTCGTCCACGAACAGGATGGTCTTTTTATGATGGAGTTTCTGGTTGTATTCGGCCCGTTCCATAACGGCCTTGATATCCTTGATGCCTGATGTGACCGCGCTGAAGGTGATAAATTCCATGCCGCTGGCCCGGGCAATCAGGAATGCCAGCGTGGTTTTGCCAGAACCGGGCGGTCCCCAGAAGATGAGCGAAGGCAATTGGCCCTGTGATTCCCTGAGATTGGCAATGACCTGGCGGAGCGGTTTGTCTGGGGAGATGACCTCTGATTGTCCGATAAACTCCTCGAACTTCAGCGGCCGCATCCGTTCGGCCAAAGGTTGATTATCCGCTTTATTGTTTAGTGTTGTTTCTTCGGTTTGACTGGTTTCAAAGAGTTCACTAGCGCGGTCACTGTTGTGTTCCATAACCGGGTATCATACATTCCCGGGTGAGCATTTGTCAATTAATCTGTAGCGTTAACGCAAATGTTATGCCGAGAAAATGAATAAGTTTACTTGACGAATCTTGAGATGATTCCTAATATTAAAAGGCATAGAAGAAAGGGATTTTTATGATAGACCTGCCTGCCGGTAGGCAGGGATGTTTACCCCGTTAGAGATGTCTGACGAGGTTGCGCTAACAATCCATGTAGAAATGAGGTGATATTATGAGCATGAATGACAATAAGACGCCCGGTGGGCTATCTCTAACGGGGTTTAAGAAATGGTATGACACGCGGCATGAATATGCCAAAGAATGGAAAAAGAAGAACCCCAAAGGCAAGGTCATGGGTTATTTCTGCACCTATGTGCCGGAGGAGATTCTCTACGCGGCCGATGTCCTGCCGGTGCGCATCCTGGGCAGCCACGAACCCCAGGACGTGACCGAGCCGCATATCTTCGGGATGTATTGCCCATTCTGCCGCGATTGCCTGGCCCAGGGCCTGAAAGGCAGATATAATTATTTGGACGGCGTGATGATTGCCCAGTCCTGCCTGCATATCCGTCAGGCCTTTACCTCATGGCAGCTGCATATCCCGGTACCATACAGTTATTATCTGCCCATGCCTAACAATGTCCAGTCCAAGTTTGCTCAACCGTATCTGCGCGGAGAACTGGAGGCATTCAAGAAATCCGTAGAAGGCTGGACCGGCAAGAAGATTACGGATAAGGATTTGGATAAGGGCATCGAGATAATGAACCAGAGCCGGCGGTTGATGAAACAGGTTTACGAGACGAGAAAATCAGATAACCCGCCGATGACCGGACTGGAAGCGATGTATATGGCCGTGTCCAACCAGATGACCGACAAGCGGGAGCATAGCAAGGTGCTGGAAGAGGCGCTGAAGATGCTGCCCAAACGAAAGATGGACCGGGAACCCGGCGCCCGGTTGATGATTGTCGGGAGCGAGGATGACGATACCGAATTCATCAATATGGTTGAATCTGTCGGCGCCACGATTGTGATTGATGACCATTGCACCGGTTCGCGTTATTTCTGGAACGAGGTTAAACCCGAGAACGACAGGTTAAGCGCCATTGCCCAAAGATATATTGACCGTCCGGCCTGCCCGAGCAAGGATTGGCCGGCCCGGACCCGTTTGCCGCATATATTAAAATTAGCCAAGGATTATAATGTCCAGGGCGCGATTGTCATCCAGCAGAAGTTCTGCGACCCGCATGAACTGGATATCCCGGCCATTACCAAGATGTTTAAGGAGAATAATATCCCAACCCTGTTCCTGGAATTTGATGTGACCGTGCCCATCGGGCCGTTCAAGACCAGGGTTCAGGCGTTCCTGGAAATGATATCAGAAGATGCTCTGTTCTAAGAAAATGTAACCTCTATTGTAAAGGAGTTTCTTTTATGCCCAACAAGTATCCGACCGAGCAGTTAAAGTCCTGGAACAAGGCCAAGGAAATCAGGGATAATTATTACCGCGATTACGCGGACGCCAAGAAGAAGGGCGGTTTGCGTTGGGCCGGCGGCGCCTGGTCTTTCGGGGCTATCCCGGCCGGATTGGGCGATGACGTCTATCCGATTACCGGCGAACCTTATGGCGCTTCCATCGCCTGGAACAAGGAATTCGCCTTGGCTTGCCAGGAAGCGGCTGAGAAAAAAGGTTATGCCCGCGACCTGTGCTCTTATATGCGCAGTTACTGGGGTTCTATCATTCTTGATAAATATCTCTGGGGCGGACCGTTCCCCAAGCCGGATTTCATGTGGCAGGACCATATCTGTTGCAGTCATTCCAAGTGGTACCAGGTGGCTAATGAATTAGAAGGCGGCAAGGTGCCGGTTTTCGAGATTGATGTGGCCGTCGGTCCGGAAAGCGAGGTCAATAAGAACCGGGTTGATTATATAGTTAACCAGATGCTGGAGGGCGTTGACTGGCTGGAAAAGGTGACCGGCCGTAAATACGACGACCAGAAATTAATAGAAGCGGTTTATAACGAATGCCGGGCCACCTCGGTCTGGGCTGAGATATGCGAGCTGAATAAAACCGTGCCGGCGCCGCTGGACGAGAAGACCATGTATTCATTGTATGTGCTGGGCACATTGATGAAACACAGCAAGGTGGTGGCGGATTATTATGAGGAATTGCTGGCCGAGACCAAGGACCGGGTCAAGCGCGGGATTGCGGCTATTCCCAATGAGTGTTGCCGGGTGATGAGCGATACCCAGCCGCCCTGGGCGTTCTTAAAGGTGTTCAGATATCTGGAGAAATTCGGCTGCGTCTCGGTCGGCTCTCTCTATACCTTTGGGTTAATCGGATTATGGGAAGTAAAGCCGGACGGCACTTGGGGCGCCAAGACCACGCCTCAGCAAAAGGGCATCAAGATAAAGACGCGCGAACAGGCGCTGCGCATCCTGGCCGAATGGAACCTGTCCAAGCCGGAATGGCAGCATTTCTATTCGCCGGCTCTGAAGAGCGATATGATGATACGGATTGCCAAGGAATGGAAACTCAACGGCGTGATGCTTCATTATAACCGCGGCTGCGAGGGGCTGAGCCTGGGCATTGCCGAGAACCGCCTGGCCCTGCAAAAGGCCGGATACCCGGTCATGACCTTTGAAGGAAATATGGGCGATGAGCGTGAGTTTGACGAAACCCGGACCATGGCCCGGATTGATTCCTTTATGGAAACGCTGGATTTGAAAAAGATAGATTAGTTTTTATCGACATATGCGTGAATTGCTGGCTACTCTTTGTTGTTTGCTTGTTACTGTGATATGCATTGGCTGTCCCAGCATGCCATTGCGTTTGCCTCAGGATGAAGAAATAAACCTGGATAGGGAAATCAAGGCTATTCTTAAATCAAGCGAACAGAAAAATCCGGTAGCACTGGAGTCTATTGTCTCCGAATTAGGTTTTATCTCGCCGCTGGATGGCAAGGTTCTGGAGAATCGGGGTGAAGAGGGCGTAAGTTTCAAGGCCACTGAAGGCCAGTCGGTTCGGGCCGTCAAGAGTGGTTTAGTTACCTTTGTCTCGGATGATATGACCGGGTTTGGTAAGGTGGTGACAATTAAACATTCGGACGGTTTCCTTTCTTTCTATGCTTATAATTCGGAGATTCTGGTCAAGATAGACCAGGTGGTCAAACAGGGCGAGGTTATTGCCAAGGCTGGGAAAAGCGGCCGGGCCACCCAACCCCAGCTTTATTTTAGGTTGTTCAAGGGCGAAACGCCGGTTAACCCGATGCGTTATTTACCGTAATTATTTATTATTATGCCGCTATACGAGTATCAATGCCAGAAGTGCCAGAAGGTCTTTGAGGTGCTGGTCCGCTCAGATAAGGATTCTAAAGGGCTGGCCTGCCCGCATTGTAAAGACAAAAAGGTGCGCAAGATGTTTTCCACATTTGGCACTAACTCCGACCAGAGAATAGCATCTCCGGTGCCTTGCGCATCTGCCAAATCTGGTATGCCGGCCGGACATGCAGGATGTACATCCTGCGCCAGCGGCTCTTGTTCAATGGGCAAGTAATATGAGATTGCCACGTGGCGCTGCGGCGTCACTCGCAATGACACATAAAGTGCAATAGTTAGAGGTGATAGATGAATCAATTATGGGCGCCGTGGCGCTGTACCTATATAAATGTCAAACCAGGCCATAAGAAACGATGTTTCCTGTGCGCCGCCCTCAAGTCCACTAATGACAGAAAGAATCTATTGGTCAAGCGGGGTAAGAAATGCATGGTGATAATGAATCTCTTTCCTTATAACGCCGGACATCTGCTGATTTCCCCTAAGGCGCATAAAGCAAATCTGGAAGACCTGAGCCCGGAAGAGATGCGTGAATTATTAGAATTGGCGATTGAGATGAAACGGGCGTTAACTAAGGTGTTAAAGCCAGAGGGGTTTAATATGGGATTTAATATCGGCGCGGTGGCCGGCGCCGGATTAGTAGGCCATTTGCATCTGCACTTGGTGCCGCGCTGGGGGGGAGATACCAACTTTATGCCGGTCCTGTCAGAAACCAAGGTTATTTCCCAGTCACTCAGCCAGCTATATAAGAAGTTGCACCAGGCAGTTAAGTAGGCATCTTATTTACCGCCAAAAACTCTAAAATACTTGACATATTTGCTCTGTTGATATAATCTGTCAAATTCCCATAGTGGTACAAAGAAGGAGAGAATGACAATGACAGTAAAGAGCGATAATAACAGGACTTTTCTGCTAAAGAGGGAAGAGATAAAGCAGCAGTGGTATCTGGTTGATGCGGCCGATAAGATACTGGGCCGGATGGCCACCAAGATTGCCACGGTATTGATGGGCAAGCATCAGCCGACCTATACGCCGTATGTGGATAGCGGTAATTTTGTGGTCGTAATCAATGCCGAGAAGATTAAACTGACCGGTAATAAATCTCTGGAAAAAATGTACAAGACCTATTCCGGATATTCTGACGGTTTAAGGCATATTCCGATTGAGACCGTGCTGGCTAAAACACCTGATAAGGTGGTTTATCTGGCTGTTAAAAGAATGCTGCCCCAGAACCGCTTGGCTAAACAAATGATAACTAAACTCAAGGTATATGCCGGTGCCAAACATCCTCATCAGGCACAGAACCCGAAAGTATTGGAGGTATAGATATTATATTATGACAGAACCGCTTTTCTATCGTGCAACGGGACGCCGCAAGTCCGCGGTGGCCCAGGTTACCCTCAAAAAGGGGACAGGCAAGATTACTGTGAATAACCTTGATTACGATAAGTATTTCCTGAATCCCGAAGAACGTAATTCCGTATTAACACCATTGCAGAATTTGAAGATGGTCGGACGTTATGACGTTACGGCTGAAGTAGATGGTGGCGGAAAACACGGCCAGGCAGACGCGCTCCGGCTGGGCTTGTCGCGCGCTTTGAAACTGGCAGATAGCAATTCTTTAGCACAATTGAGCAAGGCCGGACTCCTGACCCGCGACCAGCGAATGAAGGAACGCAAGAAATACGGACAGAAGGGCGCCCGCAGACGGTTCCAGTATTCTAAACGTTAATCCGGGCATCTGGAATCGATTGTCGCCATCTTTGTCTTGCGTCTTACGTTATATGATTAACGCTGATGTAATAAATAATTTGCCTTCCCCTAAGGTGATGGTGATTGGCGATTTTCTGCTGGACCGCTATATTGAGGGTAAGATTGAACGCATCTCTCCCGAGGCGCCTATCCAGATCTTTAAGGTTCAGAAAGACAGTGACATTCGTTTGGGCGGCGCGGCTAATGTAGTTCATAACCTGATGACGCTCGGCGCCAGGGTCATTGCCCTGGGCGCATCCGGTCCGGATGATGCCAGCAAGAAAACACTTCAGCTCCTATCAGCACTCAAGAAGAAATGGGGCGTTGAACGGCTTGATTATAAAGGGTTGGTTTTTGACAGGAATCACCATATCCCTGTAAAGGAAAGAATGATCGCCCACGATCAGCAGGTCTTGAGGGTGGATAAGGAATCCCAGGATGAGGGTTATCAAATATCTTCCAACATCGAAAACAAGATTATTAGATATTGCGTTGCCAATATCAAAAAGGCGGATATTGTAATCCTGTCTGATTACAATAAAGGGGTTCTGACCAAAGGACTGTTGAAAAAGGTCATTTCTTTATGCCGCCGTTATAAGAAAAGGGTTTTAATCGGCCCCAAAGGCCGGGACTTCACCAAGTATCGTGGAGCTACAGCTGTAGTTCCAAACCGTTCTGAAACTGAAGAAGCAACCGGAATTCCTATTATTGATAAGACCTCGTATAAAAAAGCCGCGCATCAGATGCTTAAGAATTACGGGCTTGATTTAGTGGTGATTACTCTGGGCTCAAAGGGTCTTTATCTGATGGATAAAAAAGGCGTATCGGCCTCCGATGCAGCCCGGCATCGCGATGTCTATGATGTCACCGGCGCCGGTGACACAGTCCTGGCTACGCTGGGCATTGCATTTGCCTCTAAATTACCGTATCAGGATGCCTTGCATCTGGCTAATCTGGCGGCTGGGGTGGTAGTCAGTAAGGTTGGCACAGCCACAGTGACCAGAGAAGATATTATCCAGCATCATTACCTCAAGTCTCAGCACGAAAATATAAAAGCAGAGCATAAATTTAAGAACGTAAAAGAATTGACTGGAGTTTTATCTGGGAAAAAGACAGACGGTAAAAAGGTCGTCTTTACTAACGGTTGTTTTGATTTGATACATTCGGGGCATATCCGAACCCTGGAATTCGCCCGGGCCCAGGGCGATATCCTGGTGGTCGGCCTGAATTCTGATAAATCCGTAAGAATAATCAAGGGCAGATCAAGGCCGATACTTAATCAGTCGGACCGGATTAAGGTTCTTTCGGCTTTTTCTGCCGTGGATTACATTGTGCTCTTTGACCAGCCCACACCGCTGGAATTGATAAAGAAACTCAAGCCCGATGTTTTGGTCAAAGGCGCTGATTGGGATGAAGGCCGGATTGTCGGCGCTGATGTGGTTAGGAGTTACGGCGGCAGAATTGCCCGCGTGCCCCTGATACCGGGAATTTCTACGTCTGATATCATACGAAAAATAAATAAATCTAAGTAGTCAGGAGATATTGATGAAATATATCATTGCCGTATTGCTGTTGTTTACAATGGGATTAGTATCCATGGCCCAGGACAATAAACCAGTGGGCGAACCCATTAATGATTATAATAATAAGTCGGAGAAGAAAGAAATGAGTTTTTATATTGGGCCTTGGTATACTCAGTTTGATGATGACCTGAATCTTGAGAGCAATATTGGCTGGGTGACCGGGGTGCGTTATCCGGTTGATACCGGCGGCCGGGTACCGATTAATCTGGCTTTGGAGATAACATCTTTAAGGACCGAGACAAATAGTGGAAAGAGCGTGAGCGTCACCTCTATGGCTTTGGGTCTGGGTGAATACGGTTTTATTCCAGAGGAAAAGCGCCTTAGGGTGACATTCCTGGGCGGGATTCAGCGCTATGGCGGCCTGGGTGATTCCGGCACATTCTTTACCCTGCGTCCCAAATTCAGTATCTGGAGCACGCCAGCCACTAATTTTGAAGCTGTGGGCGGCCTGGATTTCGTCCGGACCAATGCCGCTGGCGGTGAGAGTCATTGGGAAATGAACTTTCCGCTCGGCCTTAACCTGAGTATCAATTTTTAACCACAGATTACACAGATAGACACAGATTTTCCGTAAATTATCGGTGTAATTAGTGAAATCTGTGGTTGCCGTTACTAAGAAAGGAATATATTTATGAAAGATATGCCCTGGTTAGAACGCGATAATTCCAAGAGAGACCATTTCCTGTTCAGCGAGGAGTTCTTCGGTAAGGAAGCGCCGACCATTATCTACGAGAAGAAACCGATTGTTAATCCGACTACTGGCGAGTCAGTAAAGGGCCTTTATTCTTCCTGGATTACTCTGAATAATCCGGCTCAGTATAATTCATACACCACCAGGATGGTCAAGGGCGTAATCGCCGGATTCCAGCGCGCCTCGGCTGATAACAGCGTCGTGGCTGTGGTCTTTACCGCCGCAGGCGACAAGGCATTCTGCACCGGCGGCAATACCAAGGAATACGCCGAATACTATTCAACCAATCCGACTGAATACGGCAATTATATGGACCTGTTCAACGCCATGGTGGACGGGATTCTCAACTGCAAGAAACCGGTGCTCTGCCGGGTTAATGGTATGCGGATAGCCGGCGGGCAGGAAATCGGCATGGCCTGCGATATCACCATTTCGTCTGATTTAGCCATTTACGGACAGGCCGGTCCCCGGCACGGCTCGGCCCCGGACGGCGGCGCCACGGATTTTATGCCGCTGTTTGTCGGTGTGGAAAACGCGCTCTGGTCCTGCACGGCCTGCGAACTCTGGAGCGCCTATAAAATGAAACTCCTTGGGCTTATCAGCAAGGTTGCTCCGGTCATCAAAGAGAACGGCAAGTTCGTCCGTAATCCGCTGGTGGTCACCGATAAATACGTCCATGACGGCGATATTGTCTATGGCGAATTCAGAAAAGGCAAGGAAGCCGATGATGCCAAGGCTTATCTCAAGACCGCCAAGACCGATTTTGAACTGCTTGATAAAGAGGTCAATAACGTTATTTGGACATTTACTAACCTGATGCCGGGTTGCCTGATAAAGACCATAGACAGCATCCGTTTGAAGAAGAAATTCTATTGGGACCAGCAGAAACTGCCCAACCGGCACTGGCTGGCCGCTAATATGAACACCGAGGCGTATATCGGGTTCAACGCCTTTAACACCAAGAAGGCCACCGGCAAGGACGTGATTGACTTCATCAAATACCGCCAATTACTGGCCGAGGGCCACGCCTTTGATGAGGAATTGGTCAAGCAGGTGATGCCGAAGACGAAATAGGCCATAGATTACACAGATAAGTACAAATGAGCAAAGGGAATTAGGTGTGCCACTGGAGCAATCTTATGCATATAAGATTTTTCATTTTATCGTTGATTGCTTCTTCTATTGTTGCGGCATTTTTATTTTTGCATCCGTTAGCTTCACATCAAGAGAAGGTGTTATTTTTGAGAGAAGCGAAGAATCATGGGTGTTCAGGGCTTTATATTAAAAGGTATTTCAAGGATAGAACTGTAGCTGTACCGCTAACAACCGCATATTATTTAACAAACGCAGAGTTCCCTTCTGTTTACGACGGGTGGTTATTAAATAACAAGTTTGTTTCTAACACTAAAGATTGTGGGGTTCTATTATTAGAAATGAGTGCAGGTAATAATATGCCAGCCGGGTCATGGTCTGAAAATTGGGAAAATAGTGGTGGAGCCGTTCAATTGGCTATAAAAATAGAGAATATCCAGTCGGGAATGAAAATAGTTTTAAATACACTCTCGCATGAAAATATCTATTTAATAAACAACTTTGATGGACTCTATAGAGATAGGGTTATAAAGGGGGAGATTTGTGTGAGTCGAGTTCAGAGATCAGAAATAATATTATCAGGAGATATTGTTATAGGGAGGCAAGGTAAGCAGGTAATTTCATTTCAAGATTCGCCGGTTAAAATTATTGACTTGAAAGCGTATGTGCAGATTGGTGAAACGGAAAGAGCAGAACGTGACGCTGCATTAAAACGGAGGATTCAGGTAGCAAGAAAAGTTTCTGCTATGGAAAATGATTTCTATGGCCAACTCTTTAATTATAATCTATATCCTCACAATAATCTTGTTGGACAATGGCCGAAAAAGAATGCCCAAACAAATTATTCCTTAAATCCGGGTTATATTGCTAAGAAAGCTGAAATTGTCACCAAATTAGAAGGGGATAATCCAAAAATAGATGGGAATGATATTTCTGGAGTAGGAAATGGGTCAGATTATGTTTTATATCTTTCATGTTTTGACGATCCTAACGCTGGTACAATTGGTGGCGAAACTGATTATCTTATTCTAATCCAATTGAACGATTTGATATGTGGAAAATCGTTTGAAATAGGTAAACAATCTGTCTCTAAGGCGACATTTTTTTCTGATACGTATTGTTTTGGTCCAACTTTGTCGTCAACTGACTGCTCGGGTACTATTTATTTTAATTCTGTTAACGATGCTGTTGCCAGAGGAAACATTTCTATTATATTTAATAGTAAGAAGAATAACGCCGAGGAAATATTTGGACTTAATGGTGAATTTGAGCTACCCATTATTAATAACCAAGCAATTATTGATTTTAAGAGCAAGGTTAAGAAATTCAAGGTTGAAGAAGAATCAAAACGCTGAATATCATTTTTAGGTATTCTTGAAACAGTATGCCACATCCTAATACATTCATCAAACTCACCGGGCCGGAGCGCATCTTGTTAAACCGTGAGGTCACCCGGCTGGCCTCAACAGGCAAAATAAGGGCCTGTAGGCGGCTCCAGGCCATCTACCTTTCAGACCGGGGTCATACCTATAAGGAGATTTGTAAGTCATTGGATGTGTCTTATCGCAGTGTCAAGGGATGGGTGGCTCTATACCGTAAACAAGGGATAAATGGCTTATTAAATGGGTTGTAGAAATATCATTTTGCCCCTTTCCCGCTATAAAATAGGGGGAGGGGGAGTCCCCCACCCACCATGTAGATTACCCATAACCAGTATAAAGAATACCCTTAACCAGGATAAAGAACACCCATAACCAGTATAAAGAACACCCATAACCAGTATAAAGAATACCCTCAACCAGTATAAAGAACACCCTCAACCAGTATAAAGAATACCCTTAACCAGCACAAAGATTACCCTCAACCAGTATAAAGAACACCCTCAACCAGGATAAAGAGTACCCTTAACCAGTATAAAGAATACCCTTAACCCGGATAAAGATTACCCTCAACCAGCATAAAGAATACCCATAACCAAGATAAAGATTACCCCTAACCAGCACAAAGATTACCCTCAACCAGTATAAAGAATACCCCTAACCACTCTAAAGAATGGGGGATGGTATGCAAAAAATTGATATAATCATCGGGTCTTTGAGGTTCTTATTTCTTGCCAAAAACAGGGAGAGTTGATATGTTGATAAGTAAACCCCCACACCAATGTATTGGTGTGCGAGTAAATAGGTTGATAAGTGGTAATTGCTTATTATCTTATAACCTTATTAACTGAAATTGTTGACAGGGTCAATAATTTCACCCTGAACAGAGTGAAGGGTCTTCCGGATGCTTGGTGAGACTCTTCGCTTTGCTCAGAATGACACCGTTGAAAAACCATTCAACGGTGTCACTTATAACCTTAATTATATGAAAGAATTAGAAGGCAAAGGCGCAATCGTCACCGGCGGGAGTGTGGGTATTGGTGCAGCTATCGCCCTGGATTTAGCCCGTAACGGCGCTCATGTGGCTATCAATTACCGCAAACACGCGGACGAGGCTAATAAAATCGTTGAGGAAATCAAGAAGCTGGGGCGTAAGGGATTAGCCGTGCAGGCAGATGTGGCCAAGTCGGCTGATGCCGAGCAGATGGTCCAGTCCGCGCTTAAGGAATTTGGGCATCTGGATATCCTGGTCAATAACGCCGGTATCAACCAGGATTCGGTGGTCTGGAAGATGACCGAGGATCAATGGGATAATGTCATGGCCATCAATCTTAAGGGTTGCTTCAATTATATTCACGCCGTGGCCCAGCTGTTCAAAAACCAGAATTCCGGCAAGATAATCAATATTACCTCTATCAACGGACTGAGAGGCAAATTCGGGCAGTCCAATTATTCGGCATCCAAGGCTGGAATTATCGGCTTGACCAAGTCTGTGGCTAGGGAGTTGGGTAAGTTCAGCGTCAATGTCAATGCCGTGGCGCCGGGTTTGATTGAGACCGATATGGTGGTCAATGCGCCGGAAGAGGTCAAGCAAAAGGCATTGGCTGAAATCGTCTTAGGTAGAATCGGCAAGCCGGACGAAGTGGCCTGGGTTGTCTCATTCCTGGCTTCTGATAAGGCCAGACATATAACGGGTGAAGTGATTAAGGTGGATGGGGGACAGTATATATAGAGGTTACAAGAGGTTGCTTAATGTTACATGAGGTTACACATTCGCTTTGCTCAGTGCAAGCAAGATGTTACAGTAACTTCTTGTAACTTAAGAAGTATACATTTACTGTCATTCCTGCGTAAGCAGGAATCCAGACACCTTGGGAATTACTGGATTCCCACTTTCGTGGGAATGACAAGAGGAGCGTATAACTATGGAATATAAAAATATTAAGTATCAGTTCACAGATGGAGTGGCTCGTATCACTCTGAATCATCCTCCTCTTAATGTCCTGAATATCGCAACGATGAAGGAGATTAATGGGGTGTTGGATGGGCTGGTTAATGAGCCGAATCTCAAACTCCTGATATTTGACGCCGAGGGCAAGGCATTCTGCGCCGGGGTGGATGTCTCCGAGCATATGGGTTCTACCGCGATTGAGATGATAAAGGACTTCCACCAGATATTCAGGAACCTGATTGCCATCAACAAGCCGACCCTGTCTGTGGTGCAGGGCGCGGCCTTGGGCGGCGGGTGCGAACTGGCCATATTCTGCGATTTTATCATTGCCGTTGAGACCGCCAAATTCGGCCAGCCCGAGATTCAGGTCGGCGTATTCCCGCCCATTGCCTGTATGCTCCTGCCGGAGATTATCTCAAGACCCAAGGCCATGGAACTGCTTCTGACCGGAGCGGTTATCGGCGCGCCTGAAGCCCTGTCCATCGGACTGATAAATAAATCCGTACCTGCGGGTAAACTCAAGGAAGAGGAAAATAATTTCATATCCAAGATAACCAATCTCAGCGCCGTGGTCCTGAGATACACCAAATTAGCATCATTGAAACAGCAACAAGAGTCATTCCTGAAATACCTGGCTGAGGTTGAAGACATCTATCTCAATCAATTGATGAAGACCGAGGATGCCCAGGATGGCCTGAATGCATTCCTGGCCAAGCGCAAACCGGTCTGGAAGAATAAATAAGCCGGAACCACAGATTCCACAGATTGCACTGATTAATAGGGGAGAAAATATGAAAATAACAAAGATTACTATTCAGAAGCATAAACTATCTCTGGAAGGATGCCGAAAGGGAGGGCGAGGACTCACAGACCTTTTTCCAAGGGTGATGAAATGGTGTAATAACCCCAGGGATAAAGCCAATTACTATTTCTTTGAGGCGATAGACCGCAGTCCTTTTCTTTTAGGTGCAATTGCTATTGATATTGGTCCGATGGCATACGGACCATTTAAGCAAGATAATATTACCTTTATTGAAGATATACACAATCCTAATGCAAATCATAATGTTATCAGCCGGCTTATAAAAGAGGTAATCAAGTTCTCTAAGTCGAAGAAATGTCGTCATATCAGAGGGCAGATTGATTACAAAGACAAGATTACCCTGCAGGCAATGCGGGAACTCGGGTTCGCGATAGTTCCCATAGATGACCGTAAGGGCAGAATCAGGACAAATCAGTATCTTGTGGTTAAACCTTTGGTCTAAAGGTATTGATATGAAAATAATAAGCATTGGCGCTATAAAGAGAATCGTAATTACCATCCTTATTATTCTAATCGGTTACGTGATATTGAATCAATTCTGTTGCGTCATAGAGACCACACCATATATTGCATCAAAACTGCCATATCAGGAGTTCATTCCGGCTAAATCGGGCAAGGGCGAATTATTCTTTGATGCCGAATCACGGGTGCCGATTATGGTTTTGAGGGGCAGTCCTGCGGAATTAGGCAGCCAGCAGGGTAGTTTACTTAAGCCGCAGTTAAATACCCTCATTACCAACTATCTGAATCGTTTCTTGCATACAAAGAATGGTAGAGTTTATGCCAAACTGGCAATGGAGTCAATGAGGAAGTATATTCCCAAGGAATATCTGGAGGAAATAACCGAGATGAGCAAGGCATCAGGCGTTCCTTTAGATGATATTTTATTGCTGCATACCATTATTGATGAGCCGAAGTTTCCGATGTGCAGCGTCATCATTTCATCCGGTTTGGCCAGCAAGGATAAGCAGACAATATTTGGCAGGAACCTTGATTATCTTCCTTTGGGTGTTGCCACGTATTATAATATGATAACCATATATCATCCGGACAATAAGAAATCATTTGCCTCCATCATTTGGCCTGGGTTTACCGGTGTTCTTTCAGGGATTAACCAGGATGGCCTGGCTATTGCCATGTTGGTGAGTTTAGACGGTATGGATAGCAGTGACGGTATGCCGTCTGTTATTCTGTTACGTAAGATTATGGAGAATGCAGTAAATATTGACGGGGCGATAGAGATTATAAAAAGCGCGGACCGTTCAGCTCCGATTAATCTGGCGATGGTCGATGCGAATAATCAGTCCGTAATCGCCGAGATTACCCACAATAGGGTGTCCTTACGCTATCCTGAAAAGGGATTACTCTTCAGCACTAACTGGTTTATATCCTCGGATATAAATCCCGGAAAAGGCGATAACCGGTACGCAGACATGGTCAGGATGGCGGATAAATATCACGGACAGCTTGATATGGAAAAGGTTATTTCCGTTCTGCGTGCAGTTAAGATTGACAATATCAACCTGCAATCAATGGTGATATTCCCGAAGGAGAGGGTGCTGTATTTTGCATCTGGTTCCAGGAATGCGGCGAATGAAGATTTCAGAAAGATAGACCTAACTAATTACCTGAAATGAATAAAGGGTATGGTAATTATGAGGGTTTAGTATGATATTCCCGGGATTCTTATCTGCCTGTCGGGCTAATCGGCGTTGAGTTAGTCGGACTAATCGGCGCTTCCGGTTTCTTGATTGCCTTGATTGTGTCCGGCTTGTATTCGTGCGGCCGCTTGAAGTTAATCACGATAGAGTTTATGGCGTCGTCTTTTGCCAGCATTTTTACTACAGGCATGCCATTTACTACCCGTCCGAAGATGGTGTATTTACCGTCCAGCTCTTCATTTTCCTTGGCATTGGTGTAGATATAAAACTTGGAACTGTCAGAGGGCAGGTATTTAAGTTGTTCCGGCCTGTCTGAATCGGCTTCGATATTCCTAATCATGGCAATCATGCCTTCTTGATGTTTGATTTGATTCTCTTCAAATGAGATATTGTAGCCGAGCGGTTCTTTACGGCCCAGGCATACGCCTAAATCCGGCTTGATTTCATAGACTGCGGTGGGTGAATAGACGCCGTCCTGGATAATGGAGATAAAATTAGCCACGGTATTGGGCGCATCATCCTCGTAGAGTTCTATTTCAAAGTCGCCTTTGGTGGTCTTGACTGTCAGCCGGGGCATGTTTCTTTTCTGGTTTAGTTCCGCCAGTTGTTTGCTCAGTTCACCCTTGGCCCATTCCTCATTGACCTTGAGTTGGTTGAGCAGTTGGGTTACCTGCTGTGTGAGCGGATGTTTGGGAAACTTTTCCAGAATATACTCATATTCCTTTTTCGCCTCATCAAATTTATTTTCGTTTAGATAAAGGTTGGCCAGTTTATACCTGATAAGTGGGGCAATCGGCGTTACGCCGTAGACCTGAAGCATGCCCTTTAATTCATCTGTGTTAGCGGTTTTTTCTAATTTATAGGACGCTTCCTGGGTCATTAGATTTAGCCGATAATGGCGCCACCACAAAAGCCCGATAGCCAGGCAGACACTTAAAAGAATAAAGAAGAGCAGGTTTTGATGGGTACGGACAAAGGTGGATATTTTGGCCCAGAATGGAATCGCGATAATATCGTCTTTTCCGGGTGGCGCTGAATTAGGGTATATTCTTAACTCGCGGTTTGAGGGGTTCTGTTTCTCTGTTGTCGGACTCATTTTTGGTCTTTCCGTCCCTAAATAATAGATTCGCTTTGCTCACTACAGGTCGGGACTCCGTAGCGGATTATTGCCCGTAACCCAGTTCAATGGTCAGATGGGTTTCAGAAGGTTTCTGGTCAATGATAATTCGGCATTGTTCGTAGTTCTTTTGGAATCCTACGGCTTTCTTAGAATCAACGCCTAAAGTCATCTTTTCCATCCAGCCGGCTTGGGGCATCTGTTTGCGGTAGAACTCCAGAAGGTCTTCGGTTCGGGCGCTACCGATATACTTGATTGAGGTGGTCCGGACGCTGCCGGTTACATAAGCCCAGGAATTATCAGGGCGGTAGTCAAAGTTTGCCGGCACCGGCACATCGGACGCCTGATAGTTCCTGACTGAAGGAGTTTCTATAATCCCCTTGATAGTTTTGGCCGCGGTTGGCTTCTTGCTTAAAAGGCGGCAGGAAGAAATACCCATTATCAATAAACCACTTAGTAATATTGTTCCGATAATCAGTATTTTAGAATTTCTCATAGCTTGTTCTCCTCGGCGCCGTTAGCGCCTGTATCTTCTATCCCGATGTTATATTGGGATGGATATTCATTTATATCGGCTATTTAGATACTATTCTTAAATAATAAATATATGAAGATATATCAAGAAAAATAGCCTCAGATTTAACAGATTAAATTTGGACTATCAAAATCCATCATCCGAACGGGAACTGGAAGATGGCTTCGGGGGTATCAGTTTCTGGATATATTTGCCGAGCATATCTACTTCAATATTAACCTTATCTCCGACCTTTTTCACTCCAAGAATAGTAGATTTAAGCGTCTGGGGAATTAGGGCAATGGAAAATCGGGTTGAACGGACATCAAAGGCGGTCAAACTCACGCCATCAATAGCTACCGAGCCCTTTTCTATTATGGACATTGCCGTTTCCGGCGGACAGGTGATTTGCATCATACAGTCATTGTCTTGTTTGGTTATTTTGGATATGGTACCCACGGTATCAATATGTCCCTGGACAAAGTGTCCGCCAAAGGGGTCGCCGGAAAGAATTGCCAGTTCCGCATTGACCTGATTGTCGGTTTTTAGTGTTGTGAGTGTTGTCCGTTTGGCGGTTTCTGACATGACATCAAAGGTAAATGTGTTTTTATGGCCTGTTTTGGCGGTAACCGTCAGGCAGACGCCGTTAATAGCGATGCTGTCGCCGATTTTAACCTGTTTATCCAGGGATGGTATTTTTATGGTCAGTTGTAATAAAGAACCGTTTTTGGCGGTCTTTATTATCTGGCCTATTTGCTGGACGATGCCTGTAAACATAAGGGGTCAAATTTATTGCGTTTCAGGAATTTACCGCTTCCTTTGGCGCCGCAGAAAGCGCGGTCTCGGACAATGATTTTGCCGTTGGCAATGACATAGGAAATGAAGCCAGTGCCTTTATATCCTTCAAAGGGGCAATAATCAACATCCTGGTGGAGTTTGATTCTCTTGATATGCAGTTTCTTATTGGGATTAAATATCACAACGTCGGCATCAGCACCGATTCTTATTTCTCCTTTTTTGGGATAGAGCCCGAAGAGTTTTGCCGGTGCCGTGGCAAAGACATCCACCAATTTATTAATATCGATATGTTTGTCTTTTATAGCCGCGTTGAATAACAGGTATAATCTGGTTTCCACGCCTGGTATGCCGTTGGGTATTTTGGAGAAATCATTTAATCCCAGTGTTTTCTGACCGCGGAAATTAAAGGCGCAGTGGTCGGAAGCCACCACGTTGATGGCGCCGTTTTTGACGCCGTCCCAAAGCGCTGAGAGATTATATTTACCCCGCAAAGGCGGTGACATCACGTATTTGGCCCCCTCAAATTCAGATGGTATATTGATGTCGTCTTTATTCCCCTTTATTAGAGGCGTATTCGGAGTTTCCGTATATTTGTCGATGGATAGGGTCAGGTATTGGGGGCAGGTTTCAGCGAATACTTTTTTATTTCCTAAGAGCGTCTTTTTGATATTCTTCAGGCCGCCTTCAGAACTTAAGTGCACGACATAGAGGTTGCCGCTATTGTCTGATGCCAGTTTTATCGCTTGGGACACTGCGTATTCTTCCGAGTCTGCCGGCCGGCTTAAGGAGTGATAAAATGGCGAGGTCTTGCCGTTGGATAAGAGTTCTTTGGTTAACTTATCAATCTCTTCGCCATTTTCGCAGTGGATCATAGTCAGGAATCCTAATTTACCTGATTCGGCTAATATCTTGCCGATGGTTTCCTGGCTGGACATCAAACTGCCTTTATAAGCCATAAATAGCTTGAATGATGTAACGCCCTGATTGATGATATCGGGTATTTCTGAGATGGTATTATCGTTGACATCGGTTAGGGCGATGTGGAAAGAATAATCAATCACCGCCTTAGTCTCGGCTTTTTTGTGCCAGTTATCAAGGATTTGCTTGAGTGTCTCGCCTTTGTTTTGGATGGCAAAGTCAATAATCGTGGTAGTTCCGCCGCAGGCTGCGGCCACCATGCCGGTGTAGAAGTTATCCGCAGTGACCGTGCCGCCGAAGGGCATATCAAAATGGGTATGAACATCAACTCCGCCGGGTAGGATATATTGGTCTTTGGCGTCAATCACGTTATCCGCTTCGAATTCGGGCAATAGATCCGCGTTGGCTGTTTTTGATTTGCGTTCTATCTTGGTGATAACGCCGTTTTCTATGCCGATATCTGCCTTGAATACCTCAGCTGATGTCACCATCGTACCGTTAAGTATTTTTATTTGCATATTATGATGTTATCTAACCATAAAGGAGTTTATTGGTCAAGAAAACCTTGACTTAGCAGACATTAAAAATATATCTTCATTGCGAATGTGTAATTAAATGCATCTCAACTGCTATTCCTGCTTCCGCGGGAATGACGCAAATGGTGGATGGTAATTATAGAACAGGAGGAATCTATGAAAGGTGTCATATTAGCCGGTGGCAGCGGGACACGGCTATATCCGATTACTCTCGGAATTTGTAAGCAGTTACTGCCAATTTATGACAAGCCGATGATTTATTATCCGTTATCTATCCTGATGTTTTCCGGTATCCGGGAAATCCTGATTATATCAACACCGCAGGATCTGCCAAGATTCAAAAGTGTATTCAATGATGGCGGACATTTAGGCTTGAATATTTCGTATAAAGAACAGCTTCATCCGAAGGGTATCGCGGAGTCATTTATAATAGGCGAGGAGTTTATCGGCAAGGAGGATGTTTGTTTAGTATTAGGTGATAACATCTTCTACGGGCATAATCTTTTAACGCTTCTGAGAAAGGTGGTTGAGGATGTGAAGGCCAAACGCGGCGCGACCGTTTTCGGATATAATGTCCGTAATCCTCAGGCATATGGAGTAGTGGATTTTGATTCGTCCGGTAAGGCGTTGTCTATAGAGGAAAAGCCTAAGCAACCCAAGTCTAACTATGCGGTAACCGGCCTCTACTTCTATGATAATGAAGTGGTTAAGATTGCCAAAAGCATAAAACCATCCTGGAGAAATGAGCTGGAGATTACCGATGTGAACAAGGAATACCTTAAGAGTAATAAATTGCGGGTGGAACTTTTGGGTAGAGGCGTGTCATGGCTTGATACGGGAACGCCCGAGGACTTACTGGACGCCGCTGAATTCATCGCTATTTTAGAGAAGCGTCAGGGCCTGAAAGTTGCCTGTATAGAAGAAATCGCGTATCAATTGGGATACATAGATAAAAAACAATTATTGGGTTTGATTGAACCATTGAAGAAAACCGGTTACGGCCAGTATCTTCAGGACATAGCCGATAAATGAGATTGTTGACAAAGTCAATAATTTCACCATGAACCGATTCGCTCTTCGTCGAATCGCTCTGAGCGGAGCGAAGGGGCTCACGGTAAACTCCGTGAAGGGTCTCAACGAAAGCATTCGGGTGTCTTAGTGAGATTCTTCGCTTCGCTCAGAATGACACCGTTGAAGGTGTTTTCAATAGTGTCAAATAACATATCTTTTAATAAGATGAGGAATATTAAAGTGAGTGAAACTAATCCGAAAACAGTTTATTTTACGCCTACCGGCAATAATGAATCTCCCGTTTCAATCTCTTCAAAAATAAAATCATTATTTAAGAGAGCAGGTTTTAATGAACTGCTTAAGAAAGATGATTTCGTGGCGCTCAAGATGCACCTGGGCGAGGAGAAGAAGAAGAGTTTTATATCCCCGGTATTCGTTAAGGTTATTGTTGATTTGGTCAAGGAGGCTAAAGCTAAACCTTTTGTCACCGACACTAACACGCTTTATGAAAGCCAGCGGGTTAATGCGGTGGACCACCTGGCCTTGGCTGCTCGGCACGGTTTTTCTTATGAACAGCTGGGTTGTCCGGTTATTATCGCTGATGGACTCATTGGTGAGAATCAGGTTTCGGTCCCATTCCAGGGCGGGCGCATTCATATTGCCGGACTGGTTAAAAGGGTTGATGTAATTATTGCCCTGACTCATTGCACCGGACATCTGCTGACCGGTTACGGCGGCGCGATAAAGAATATTGCCATGGGTTTGGCCGGTCGGGGCGGCAAGCTGGACCAGCATTCAGGTGTTAAGCCGGAGATTATTGCCAGCGCCTGCAAGGCCTGCGAGGTTTGTATCGTTCATTGTCCGGCAGAGGCGATTACACTTAAGAGCGGGAAGTCTTATATTGATAAGAATATCTGTTACGGTTGTGGTGAATGTTTTGCGGTTTGTCCGAACCGTGCTGTTAAAGTTGATAAATGGCATGCGACTTCTGACCATATGCAGGCCAAGATGGCTCGCTATTGTGCCGGTATTCTCGAAGATAAAAGAGCCGGCTTTATTAATTTTGCTACCAATGTCACCAAGAATTGCGACTGTGTTGGTAGTCCTGAAAAGTCCCTCTTGCCTGATGTGGGTATCCTGGCTTCATTGGACCCGGTAGCGATTGACACGGCCAGCATCGACCTGATTAACCAGAAGGCAGGCAAAGATGTCTTTAAGTCTGCCTGGCCTGAGATTGATTATACCATTCAGCTTAAGGAGTCAGAAAAATTAGGAGCAGGAAGCAGAGCTTATAAAATAGAATAAGATGAAAGCTATATTCGCCATAATTATTATCCTCTTCAGCGGTCATATCTATGCCGCTCCGCCTAAAATCCAGGTGACCGATCTTGAAGGCCGCTCTTTCGAAGGATCTGGAATAAGGTTTGAAGATAATAAACAGGTAGCATTTTTATTAAAAGGCATAACGCCTACATCTTTTGCCTGCAATAATCTGGCCGGGATATCAATCTTTTCAGCAATAACTCCTACGCTGCCAAAGACGGAATCGCCCCGAAATAATCGGGACTCCGTTGCGACTTTGCAGTATTTCAGAATAACCTTGGTTAACCAGAATATTTTATATGGTACGATTTCGGATACGGCCAAGAACGGCTTTGCGGTTTATAATAATCTCGTAGGCAAGATACAATTAAACTTTGAGCAGATAGCAGCCTTTGAAAGGGTCGAAGATAAGGAGTCATCTCTGTTATTGAGAGTAATGGATGCGGTCAAGAAGACAGAGCGTGAGGATACGATATTTCTTATCTCAGGCGATGTGGATAGCGGTGTGGTTATTTCTCTTTCGTCGGAGAGCGTCAGCATCAGGTCAACGCTTTACAACCAAGACCGGACATACAAGATAAACGATGTCCGGGCCATTAACCTATTCTCGTTCCCGGCAATTCCGGAAAAGACGTCTAAGGATAATTTGGAAGTAATTGTTTATTTGACAGACAATTCCAGGTTAGGAGGTTTGATTAGTCAAACAAGCCTGTCAGAAATTATCCTGCTTCAGGACAATGGCAGGTATCAGATTCCGATTGAAGCGGTAAGTTTTATATGCTTCAAAAATAACCGCTGTATTTACCTGTCTGATTTAGAGCCGGCGGATGTCAAGGAATATATTTCGCCTGACGACAAGGTCATCGGATTTCTTTGGCATTACCAGAAAGACCGGGGGCTGTTCAGCCAAAAGTCCATTTCTATCCAGGGGCGGAGATATTCCAAGGGATTGGCCGTGCACGCCAATTGCGAACTGGCCTATAGATTGGATGGCTCATATCAGAGGTTTTTCGCCACTATCGGTTTGACGGATGAAAGTGCCAAAGGCGAGAACGATGAATTATCAGGCAGCGTTAAATTCATTGTTTACGTAGATGGTAGAAAGACCTTTGAGAGCGAAGTCTTCAAGAAAGGTAGCCCGCCTAAAGACATATCCCTTGATATCAGAAATGCCAAGGAAATCAAATTGACGGTGAATGATGCCGGAGACGGCTATATATCAGACCGGGCCGCCTGGGCTCTGGCCAGGGTAATAAGGTAGTTTGATATTCTGTTGACAATAAAGAGTTGTTTTGGTATTTTTGCGGATATAAATATGGGCGGTTAGCTCATTAGAAACTGTTAGCGACAAAGGAGCGTTACAGTTTCTTATCCCGACTTTATGTCGGGAGCGGGAGAACAACTTACGGGCGGTTAGCTCAGCTGGTTAGAGCGTCTGCCTTACACGCAGAAGGTCAGGGGTTCGAATCCCTTACCGCCCACCATTTCTTGCTGTACAGAAAAGTATAAAATCTAGCCACAAAGACACTAAGGCACGAAGAAAACAACTTATTGATTTATTCTTGGTGTCTTTGTGCCTTCGTGGCAGAAGTTACGAAGTCTTCTTGTCTTAGCAACTGCACTGCGCCTTGCGCCGGTCCTGTTCTATCTCCTTAAACATGCTGTCCGATATCTTGGTCGGGTATATGCCGGTAAAGCAGGCCGTGCAGTATTTATTATTGCCCGGGCTGCATGAGGATGCGAATTTCCTTATACTGACCGCCTTAGTTAGTCCGTTCAGGGTTTGGTAAATCAATTTATCCGCCCCGATTTCCTTGGCAATCTTATCCTCGTTTTTATTACGGGCAATGAATTCGTTCTTGGTCTGCATATCAATGCCATAGACGCAGGGATACCTCAAGGGCGGGCAGGTCACGGCCAGATAGACCTCCTTGGCCCCGGCGTTCTTTACCAGATTGATTATCTCGCGCGAGGTGGTCCCGCGGACGATACTGTCATCAACCAGGAGAACCTTCTTGCCGCTGATTTCGCTTCTGATGGGATTGAGTTTCTGTCGGACCGTGCTTTCCCGCGCTTCCTGCAAAGGCATAATGAAGGTCCGGCCGATATAGCGGTTCTTGACCAGTCCTTCGCGGAAGGGCAGTCCCAGTTTCTCGGCCATGGTCGTCGCGGCCGGCTTGGCGCTGTCCGGAACCGGCACCACGATATCGGCCTTGATATTCCGCTTGATGACCTCTTTGGCCAGTTCCTC
>Ga0208373_1002058_pt1 | contig 23741 bp, 28 predicted proteins | sample RifOxyC2_FD_184036 | JGI IMG/M metagenome (GOLD analysis project Ga0208373, IMG submission 184036) | Soil microbial communities from Rifle, Colorado - Rifle Oxygen_injection C2 (SPAdes) | ecosystem: Environmental > Terrestrial > Deep subsurface > Rock core/Sediment | place: Rifle, Colorado... | reverse complement strand
TACCTGATCCAGCTTTTAAGTATCTTTCAAAGATATAGGCTTGTTTATCATTGGTAAAACAGCAATACCAGCTATAGAGAACACCTCTTCGCCGGCACTACGAAGCCTTGGTAAAGTAGTGCGCGGTCGACCGGATTTGAACCGGCAACCTCCCGCGTGACAGGCGGGTGCTCTAACCAGTTGAGCTACGACCGCAATTTTTTAAATTTTTCAAAGATTATCTTTTTTCTTTTAAAATATAAACTGTTAAAATCTTTAACACTTCTATTATACATAAAATCACATAATTCCAAAGCGTTAAAAGTACTAAATTGTAAACGATAGAATTGCTTATTTTAGGGTCCACAAATACAACCTCCTTTTATATCAAAAAGGAAGGTGTAATATGGGGGGTACATCAAAGACTCTCCTTGCTTGCCCAAAGAGTCAATTAAATTATAAATACTTGATTTACTGGATCTTATACGCGCAGAAATAATTACTACCACAATCAAGCGGACCACAACAGGCGAAGGAACCTGGACCGCACAGACTATCTGAATTGGGAGACGTATTTTCTGGCTCCCAGACAATAAATGGACCTAACATAGGTGGATTTGGATTTGTACAATGCCAGGACAAAGCATTTGTACTATAAACATATCTATCCCCGACAGACCGTGTTGGACTCGGGTCAACTGGAAGTGTCGGCATATATGGTGCAAGAGCTTGTGTTAGAGCAGTGTTTCCACTAATACCACTTCCACCAGAATTATGTACGTACCCATTCCAACATGTTGACTCATCATTCAAACCTATGCAATAAGAACCCCAGAGTGCAGGAAAGTTGTTGTTATTGTCGTTGAGATATAAAGTAAAGGCGTTTTGTAATTGATGTATATCTTCCAATCTGCGTGAATCACGAGCCTTTCCTCTGGCGGAGTTTAAAGATGCCAATACCACGCTGGAAAGCAAACTAATAATGGCTACCACCACCAGAAGCTCAATGAGGGTGAAACCTTTATTATGCTTGTTGTTTATTTTGAATAAATTCATATCGTTAATTATATATCTATTCGGTTGATACTAAAAGCGACCCTGTGGATAAAATATACTGTATGTGTCGACGGGTGGAGTCGAACCACCGACCTTGGCTTTATGAGTGCCATGCTCTAACCATCTGAGCTACGCCGACAAGATTATAACCATTAAAAATATATCAGAAAATCTATAAAAAACAACTTGCATATATGAAGAACATAACATACAATACTATTTATAGCGGGATGGAGAAGAGGTATCTCCAAAAGGATTACTAGCGCGAATAACCAAAGGTTATGATACTGATTTTGTCCATCACGCGGTATAAAGCATTTATAGCGGGGTAGAGAAGAGGTATCTCGTAAGGCTCGACATAATGGGCCCCTCAAAAAGAAATTTTTGAGTGTGTATTCGTCAAATTCGGAGAAATCCTATTCGTCATTAGCCGACGAAAAGACAATTCCGAGCTAAATCCAATATTTATTGGAAAATGTGTAGAGACTAGATGGCGAACTCCTTACTCTTTTACAAGAAAGGAGATGGTATAGTCCAGACCCCAAATCCATCAAATGATGGAATAGCGAAAGCTATAGTGGTAAGCATAACCTTAAGACTCACGTTCGATTCGTGACCCCGCAACCCTTCGTCACTTCGTTCCTCAGGGCCTTCGGCCCGAATAAAGGAAACGAAAATAAAATTATTCACTGAGGTTATATAAACCCATACTCCCGAAAGATCTGCTCATAAAGAGCAATTACCCTTTTGGCTTCACGCAAAGAAAAATTAAAAGACGCGCCTTCATGGGCTATTTTGTTTCTAATAATATGAACTTCCCAAGCGGAGCTAAGACTGCGAAAATTCTCCCGATCAGCCCCCTTTAATTTATCGCCCAAATTTTCCCCCTTGAATCCCAGTTGAGTCATCAATTCTTCAAGCATGGTATCGGCTTCAATAACCGCCAGCTTCCAGTCGCTTTCGTTTGTTGAGGAGAGATAATTCAGAACTTTTATCCATCGTTCGTTGGCAGATATTTCTTCTTTCTCCCGGAATTCTCTTTCTTGCAAAGCTTGATGGTGGGCGTACTCGGCAATTTCCTGCTTCAAATGTTTATGCTGTTTGGCTCTGATTTCAAACATTCTGACGGTACAGTAAAGGATAATGGCAATAAAAAATATGGACAAAAAAGAAAGGAAAACATTAAAAGCCGTTAATGCCTTTTGATTAAAAATATAACCAAAAATTTCAAGACCGTGGCTAAACAAATAATCCGGGTTAAGAAATTTTGAACCAAGGAGCGAATTTTCTATGAGAGGATTTGGGTCCGATGGGTACATCCCAGTATAAAAATCTTAATAAATGATAATATGGCAATTATAACACGATTATTATTTTTCCCTTATTTTTTCAAATTCTTTGCCGACCTCAAAAAGCAAATCTTCTCTCTGGTGGGGCGCTATTAGTTGAATCCCAAGTGGCAATTTTTCACCTTCCCTTTGAACAAATCCCGATGGGATAGAAATAGCCGGAAGACCCGCCATATTGGCAGGCCCGGTAAAAATATCTTCCAAATACGCTTTTACCGGATCGTTTATTTTCTCTCCGATTTTAAAAGCCGGACCGGTAGTAGTGGGAGTTAAGACCAAATGAACTTTGCTAAAAGCTTTTTTATAGTCATTGACTATCAATTCTCTGACCATGGTGGCTTTGCTATAGTATGCGTCATAGTACCCGTGGGACAAAACGTAAGTGCCCAATAAAATTCTTCTTTTCACTTCCGGGCCGAAGCCATAGCCTTTGGTTCTAAGGTAATCATCTTCTAAATTTTCCCCATCTTTATGAATACCGTATCTAATGCCGTCAAAACGAGCTAAATTGGCTGAAATTTCAGCCGGAGTAATAACATAATAAGAGGGAACAGAATATTTAACATAAGGAAGTTCTATGTTTAAAATTGCATATCCGATAGATTTAAACTTCTCTACAGTTTCTTCAAAATTAAGAAGCGCTTCATGGTCCATGCCTTCTCCAATAAGGTGTCTTGGCACGCCAATAATCGGCGCGGTGAAGGACTGTCCTTCGTTTTTTACGAAGGACTGTCCTTCACGCAAATTAACTGAAGTACTGTCCATTTCATCCCTACCTTTGATTAAATTAAAAATAACTTCAACATCAGAAATATTTTTGCCGATGGCGCCTATCACATCTAGTGATGATCCCATAGCAATAAGCCCATTTCTAGACACCGACCCGTAAGTTGGTTTCAAACCCACCACTCCGCAAAAACTGGCAGGCTGTCGGCAAGAACCGCCGGTATCCGAACCAAGAGCTACCAATGCTCCATTCATAGCGACGCAGGCAGTAGAGCCCCCGGATGAACCTCCGGATACTCTTTTTGGATCGTGTGGATTTTTGGTCACACCATAAGCAGAATTTTCCGTGGAAACTCCCATGGCAAATTCATCCATATTGGTTCGGCCGATTATCACTGCTCCGGCTTCCTTCAATTGTTTAACAACAGTTGAATCATAGGTAGCCGTATAGTTCTCCAAAATCTTGGAACCCGCCGACACTTTGTGGCCCTTGAACAAAATGTTGTCTTTAATAGCGACCGGAATTCCAGTCATCAAGACGGCACTTCCGTCAGCAAATCTTTTATCTGCCTTTTTTGCCTGTTCCATCACATCTTTAAAAACTTCCAAATAAACATTCAGTTCCTTATTCTTCTCTTTTATCACCCTCAAATATTCCCCAGCCAATTTTTGACAGGTAAACTCACCGTTCAAAAAACTTTGATGCGCTTTCTCTATGGTCAGATTTTTTAAATCAAGCATGTATTTATAAAATTTTCTTTACTTTCAAAAATCCATCTTGGGAATCCGGAAACTGATTTTTCACAAGTTCGGGCGAAAAATCCTGGGATTTAAATTTATCTTCTCGCCAAACATTGCAAAGCTTGTATTCCGGTTTTATATTTTCTGTCCGTGTGACTAATTCAATCTGTTTTACATACCCCAAAATATTCTCCATGTCGGCCAGGAGGCTGTTTTTTTCTTTTTCTGAAAGTTCAATTCTGGCAAGCTTGGCCAGGTTTTCTACATCTTTGATATTCACTATAATAGTATAGCAAAATAAGACAAAAATTTCATTTCCGATGCTTTTTATCTGCCAACCAGCACTTTTATCCTGTCTTCTACCCTGGGATGCGTACTAAAAAGATTAGCAACCTTTTTACCCAGGTTTCCCCTCGCCCCAAATGGATTGACGATGAAAAGATGCGCTGTGGCTTTATTCGCATACCTCATTTTGCTTGAATGGTTGGAAATTTTTCCTAAGGCGCTTGCCAACCCTTCCGGATAACGGGTAAGAAGCGCACCGGAAGCATCCGCCAAAAATTCTCTTTTGCGGGAAATGGCAAGCTGAAGCAAGGTGGCAAAAATAGGAGAAAGAATCAAAAAAATCATCCCCACCAGCACCATTATCCCCCCGCTGTTATTATTGCCATCTCGGCTCCGCCCGCTACCGAAAAACATTCCGCGCAAAAATATATCCGCCACGATTGACACGAAACCTACTAAAACCACCACTGCGGTTGAAAGTAAAATATCCCTGTTGCCTATGTGCGACAACTCATGGGCAATCACTCCTTCAAGCTCTGTTTTATTTAAAATTGAAAGAAGGCCGGTGGTCACGCAAATAACTGCATGACTTTTATCACGTCCAGTGGCAAAAGCATTAGGCGAGCTATCTTCTATCACAAAGAGTTTCGGCATCGGAAGTCCTGCGGTTATAGAAAGATTTTCAACTATGTTCCAAAGTTCTGCGTTTTCTTCCTTTTTTATCTGCTTAGCATGATTTAACTTAAGTGCTATTTTATCGGAATACCAATAGCTTGCGATATTCATTACTATGCTAAAAATAACAAAAATGTATAGAATATTAGGATTCCCATAATACTGCGAGAAGAAAAAACCAATGCCTATGACTATTGCAAAAAATACGCCCATTAAGAGCCAAGTTTTGCTGATATTTTTTGACTGTTGGGTGTACAACGTTGCCATAACTTTTATCTAACCATAACTATTTTTAGTAAAGGTTCAAATAGTTTATTTTGTATGTGTATATAATACATTTTTCTGTTTATACAATCAAATTTATTTACCATTCTCTTTGTCAATTTTAAAATGCGATAGCGTATTATATTTGACATCAAAAATATTGTGGTCTATTATTAAAAGATGGGACATGTAGAGAAAGAATTAAAAGAGAAACGAAGGATCGGCAAAACGCAAAAAATTATCCTCAGCGCTATAGCGACTGCTGGTATCATAAGTATCGCTGTACTCGCCCCTAATGCTTTACAAGCTTTTGGCATGATAAGCAAAGCGATAGAGCGAAAAAGAAAATATGAGATTAAATCTTCTCTATCTAAATTAACAGATCGTGATTTAGTAGAATTCGTAAAAAATAAAAACGGAAATAAATTTGCAAAATTAACAGAAAAGGGGGAAAGAATTCTGCGTATGTCCGAATCAAACGGATATAAGATAAAAAAACCAAAAAAATGGGATGGGATGTGGCGAGTTATTACTTTTGATATCAAAGAAGAAAAAAGAGCTACTAGGGATAACATCCGTCAAACTCTTAAAACAATGGGTTTTTGCCAATTACACAAAAGTGTATGGGTATATCCTTATGATTGTGAGGATTTAATAACTCTATTAAAAGCAGATTTCAAAATAGGAAAAGATTTACTATATTTAGTTGCATATAAAATAGAACACGAAAAGCCATTGTTAAATCATTTTAATTTAAAAAGATAAATTTTGATTGGTTCACATACACGTCAGAATTAAAACGCTATAGCGTTTTAATTCTGACGTGTATGTATACATCCTGTCTTATAACTTTACGATAGGCCAACACCAAAACACAGACTGTCAGTCAAGCGCGTAAATATAAAAACATAAATGTAGTTTTTCACTCTATCAGAACTGGAATAAGAATAAATTTATCGTTCTCAGGCAGTCCGGAAGCATTGTCATTATGAATCTCTATGTAGACAGGACCTTTGGGTAATTCCGTGAAATCAATATTGCCTTCAAAATCAACCGGTTCCGAGGTCATCCAATCTGCGGTAGCTGTCGCATTGCTTGCTTTTAAAATTTCTTTGTTCAAATCAAGAATGTTTATCAAAATATTTCCTTCGAAAAAATATCCTCCTTTAATGGCTCCCCTATAAGATAACACCCCGTGTACTTTCGTGTTAGGTAAAATAGAAAATGAAATTAGGTCGCTTTTATTTCCGATAATTTCACTTTGCATATTGTTCTCCATGGGTATATCGGTCACTAGAACCGAAGGTCTCTGAAGAAAAAAGATAATTACAGCTAAAATTGTAATTAATATCAAGGCAAACAATAATTTACCAAATTTTGTCATAAAATTTTTAGAATTTAACTTCCACCGGATTTTGAGCGGCGTCGTTGTCGGCAATATCAAATAATCCCATCTTAGAAAATTTAAAAATGCCGGCAATAATGCTATTGGGAAAGCTTTCAATGGAAGTGTTCAGGTCGCGGACATTGCCGTTATAAAATCGGCGGGCGGATTGGATTTTATTTTCCGTATCGGAAAGCTCGTTTTGCAACGCCAAAAAGTTCTGATTAGCTTTAAGTTCCGGATAAGCTTCGGAAATGGCAAAAATAGATTTCAGAGCGCCGGTCAGCGTATTTTCCGCTTGTCCTTTTTCCGCTATACCGGAAGCGCCTAAAGCCGCAGCCCGAGCCTTGGTCACATTTTCAAAAGCGGAAGATTCGTGAACAGCATAGCCTTTGACGGCATTTATCAAATTTGGTATCAAATCGTATCGGCGTTTTAACTGAACTTCAATGTCTGCCCAGGCTTCCTTGGCGCGATTGATCAATCTGACAAAGCTGTTATAAGCAAAAACAATCCACAAAACCATAATACCTAAAACTACATAAACGTACATCATATAATAATTTAAAGTTATAAAGTTCGTAAATTTCTATAGAAAATACAAACTTTAAACTTAATTAGTTTATAAATTTTCTATTTCTTGCGCTGCCACTGCTCAATTAACACCAGTAAAGGAGAAGCAAGAAAGATAGAAGAATAGGTCCCGAAAAACATTCCAGCTGTAAGCATTAAAGCGAAATATTTTGTGGACTCTGGACCAAAGAAGAAAAGAGAAAGCAAAACTATAATCACAGTGAACGAAGTAAAAATAGAACGCATATATGATTGATCCAGACTTTTGCCGACTGTCTCACCAAAACTGTTTCCAATTTTATTTTTCAAATTTTCTCTGATTCTATCAAAAATAACTATGGTATCGGAAACCGACAATCCCAAAATGGTAAGAGCCGCCACCACAAAAAGAGTATCAGCTTCAGCCCCATAAAAATGGCCCAGAACGGCAAAAAGTCCGATTGGAATGATAACATCATGCAGAAGCGAGACTATGGCCATCAAGCCGTATTTCCAGGAAGAAACAGGATAGGAAACTCTCCTGAAAGCAAAAGCGATAAATAAAACAATCCCCAGTGAAACCAGCACGATGGCAATAACAGCTTTTCTGGTCAATTCGCGCCCTACCGAAGGCCCAATGGAATTAAAACTTTTTTCTTCAAGCATGCTTTTGCCGTCTTGGGAGAGGGTTTTTAGGAGCAGAGAATGCTGTTCTTCGTTCAAATCAGGAGATTTCACAATATAACCTAAGTCCCCTGTCGTCTCTCGGCCTTGCTCGGGACGACCGTGAGAGTCAGTCGAACCGGTCGGTTGGATAAGAACGGAACCGATGCCAAGATTTTTCAATGCCAAATCTAAATCGGCTTGGGCTGGCCGAGAATCGGTATAAACAATTTCGGTCAATGCCCCGCCTCTAAAATCAATACCGATATTCAATCCAAAGACAAAAAGCGAAACGATAGAAAGTATGACCAATGTCGCCGATATGCTAATAAATATTTTTTTGTTTTTGACAATAAACATAGCTTTATTTATTTGCTTAATCCGCTTGAAAACAAAAATCTGGCTGTTTTATTTTCTCCTATAAGAACAAGTCCTGAAAGGAAAACTCTGGAAATCATAATAGCCGAAAACATTGACACCAGCACTCCCATGCCAAGAGTCAGGGCAAATCCTTTTATTAAAGAAGTACCGAACCAAAAAAGAATGATGGCGGAAATAATGCTGGAAATGTTGGAATCGCGGATAGAAGACCAAGCTCGAGAAAAACCAGCGGAAACAGCTTCAGCCACAGTATGGCCTAAATGTAATTCTTCTTTTAATCTTTCAAAAATAAGAATATTGGCATCTACCGCTATGCCGATGGAAATAATGAAGCCGGCGATACCAGCCGCAGTCAGAGTAACCGGCAATAACTTGAAAAGAGCCAGCATGATGGCAATGTATATGCAAAGCGCTAGTACGGCAATAACCCCGGGCAGGCGATACCAAAGTATCAAAAACAAAGCAATCACTAAAAATCCTATAATCGCAGATTTTACTCCGGCTGAAACAGCATTACTGCCCAAAACAGCTCCGATAGTCTGCCTGGATAAAAGAGTAATAGGCACCGGAAGTGCGCCGGAATTCAATCTGCCAACCAATTGTTTGCCTTCTGTCGGAGTAAAACTGCCGGAGATGACCGCTTGGCCGTTTGGAATTTCTTCACGGACGACCGGGGTGGAAATAGGCGCCCCATCCAAGTAGATGGCTACCATCTTGCCTACATTATCTTTGGTAATTTGAGCAAATAGCTTCGTGCCGGTATCGTCAAACTGCAAACTCACCCTCGGTTCACGAGTAGTTTGGTCAAATTCAAGAGCAGCCCTTTTTAAATATCTACCTGTCAGTCCGGTAGAAACAAATTGGGATTGAATATCCAAGGTTATTTTTCCGTCTTTGTCCACTGTGGCATTTCTAGGAGTATCGGCAGGCGCTTCGGTTTTGAATTCCAGAAGCGGGGTTTGCCCGATCATCACTGTCGCCTTCTCCACGTCTGTCACCCCAGGAAGATCCACTATCAATTTGTCTTCCCCGCCGGAAACAAACCCCGCATTTTGCACCTGCACTATTGGTTCAGAAACACCAAAAAGATTCACCCTACGCTCTATCACGTCGCGCAAAGCATCCATAGAAGCGGAAATCTCCCCTTTCTCCACTCCGCTCACATCGGCTTTATATATCAAATGGCTTCCGCCGGAGAGATCCAAACCAAGACGGAAAGGAAAGTTTTTAAAGAAATAACTTTGGGTTTCAAAATTAGAATTTAATTTCGGCTCGGATTTAAAAACGAAAAAAACTACGGCAGAACCTAGCACCAAAACTATAATTATTGATATTAATCTCTTTATCATTTTCTCTTGCCCATTTTATACATTTTTTACAAAAAATGCAATGAAGAAACCTAAAATAAATCCGCCTAAAATATCAACCGGAAAATGAACCCCAGCTATGATACGAGCAATGCCTATAAGTAGCGCAAAAAGGATGAAAACGTAACCCGCTTTCTTATGATTGAAAAATAGGGCAAAAGCTAACGCCATAAAAAAGGTGGCATGCCCTGAAGGGAAGGCATAACCTGATTCGGAGAAAAGCGGAACAATATTTGAAAACACCTCAAATGGCCTCGGTGTATAAATTATAATTTTTAAAATATAAGCCAAAATCCAAGCCAGAACACCGGAGAAAAATACTAAAGTAATTTCTTTCCATTTTCGGATGAAAATAAACCCCACCATTCGCCCTCCCCCTGGGGGAGGGACGGGGAGGGGTAGATGAAAAATCAAAAACAAAAAAGCTAAAAGAACCACAAGATATGGAAAGACACCAGCAAAAAAAATAATTACCGCGTCAAAAAGATGCGATTGGTGGGCTAGATTATAAAAAAAGAAAAAGATATCGTTGTTCATGTTATTTTTGCTTCGCCACCTTAAGCACATTATTAAAAAGCATAGCCACTGTCACCGGTCCGACGCCTCCGGGCACCGGCGAGATAAATCCTGCCGTATCTTTGACAGAATCAAAATCTATATCCCCTACTATTCCACCCTCTGATTCTGAAGTTCCAGCGTCTATCAAGACCGCGTCTTTTTTTATCATATTGCCCGTAATAAATTTACTCTTGCCAATGCCCGATATTATAACATCAGCCTGTTTTATCAGTGTTTCTTTATTTTCCGTCTGAGAAGAAACGATAACAGGAGAAAATCCTTGAAATTTCAGCAAGGCCGCTACGGGCCTGCCCACTAATTCTCCTCTTCCTAAAACGATTATCTTCTTATCTTTTAAATCAACATCAATAGAATTCAGCAATTTCATACAGGCAAGGGCAGTCGGAAAACCGGCAGTAACTGAGTTATTATAAAATTTTTCACTGGCAACTGTTCCCAAAGAATCAACATCAAGCTCCGGATCAATAGCGTCCAAAACGGCTCTGCGATCCAAGGCGGCAGGCAACGGAAGCTGAACAATAATTCCACACATATTTGGCATTTTATTTAAAATTTTTATTTCGTTTATCAAATCTTTTGTATTCACGCCAGCTGGAAAAGACGCATTGTGAAATTTTATGCCGACAGATTCTGCAGTTTTGGCTTTCATTCTGACATATTGTATTGAAGACGGGTCTTCTCCCACTAAAACATCGCAAAAAATCGGCTGAAACGGCAAAGAGGCAATTTCTCTTTTCACTTTCTCTAAAATCTCATCTCTTATTTTTTTTCCGTCAATTATTTTCATTATGCTCCAAGAAACTCATTTTTCATATCATCTCTATGGATAGATCTGCCATATTTCCGCATATTCATTAAAATACCCAGCCCCGCAAATTCGGTAACCAAATGCGAACCACCATAACTCATAAACGGCAAGGGAATACCAGTAATAGGCATTAATCCCAAGTTCATTCCGATATTTATCAGTATATGGCTGATGAAGAAAACAGCAATTCCCGCGCCGAAAAGCATCTCAAAGTTGGAGATCCCCAGTAGAGCGGAATGAAGAATCCTCCATATAACAAGAGCAAAAAGTAAAAGAATAAAACAGGAGCCGATGAAACCCCATTCTTCGGCAAAAGCCGCGAAAACAAAATCCGACTGAGGTTCCGGCAGAAATTTCAACCGCGATTGCGTGCCAAAACCAAGACCTTTGCCAAAAATTTGCCCCGAACCGACAGCGATAGTGGACTGAAAGGCATTATAACCGGAATCACGGACATCGGCCAGCGGATTTATGAAATTGACGATGCGGGCTTTCTGATACGAAGCGAAGGTGAAAACCCAAAGCGAAGCAAAGATTAAGGCGGCAGACAAAAAAACGAGAAGCAGGTGAGTTTTGGAAATCCCGGAAACAAGAACCATACCGAACCATATAAAAAATATAATCATGGCGGAACCGAAATCAGGCTGAAGCAGAATCAAAATAAAAGGGACAAGAGCGTAAAATCCAGAAATAAAAATGTGCTTTATGTTCCTGATTTCCACATGCCGGCGGGAAAAATATTTTGACAAAATAAGGATCAGTATCAATTTCATAAAATCCGCGGGTTGAAAAGAAAAACTGCCGAAAGAAAACCAGCTTTGAGATCCTCTAATAAGATTGCCGGCGCTGAATAAAATAATCAATAGGGCGGAAAAAACCAAAAACAAAGTTACTAATACGTCCGTGCGGCGCAAAAATCTAAAATCAATAAAAGAAAATAAAAAGAAAACAGCTAAGGCTAAAATTACCCAGACAACTTGTCTGTTAAAAAAATCGCCCGCATCTTCCTGGACGGCAAATGATTTCATAGTGACAAGACCACCGGCAATTATTGGAAGGACAAAAAAAACCAAGAGCCAATCTGTCCTGTTAGAGGCTTTTTTAATAAAATTTTGCGCTGATTTTATAAGCATCATTGTCCTGCTTTTTTATCTCAATTTGACCGAAAAAATATTGTACAGCGGAATTATTTCTTTGGCGATTGCTTTTTGCAATATCGGTTCTGGCCAGGTGAAACTGATTTTCTTGCTTTCTTTTCCTTTCAGTTCATCCAGATAAGTGCGGCTAGCAGAAATGGCATTACCTTTTTCGTCATATAAGAGAACAACTACACTCACTTCCGGAATAATAAACAAAGAGTCGTTTTTTATGGTAGCGGAAAGTTTGGGGCTTGTTTTCTGGTTCTCCAAATTTATATCAGAAACGGATACCTTCAGCTGATTCACTTTGTCCTCTGAGACTTGCACCCACTCCGGCATTTCAGTAAATTCAAAAGTGGCATAAACAGGAATAGAATTACCAAAATCTATTCCCCCCTCAAAGACGGCAAACTTGCTGGAAGGCGGAATAAAAGTTTCTCCATCCCTTTTGCCTATATAAACATTATTTTCATCAGAAAAACGGAATTTATATTTTATTTTATAAACAGCGGTATTTTTATTATGATTTTCAAGATAAGCCACCGCATTGTAGCGCCCGGGAATAACTCTAAAAGCGCGGGACCAGAGAATTGAGATCCGGCTCACTTCAGAACTGCATGCTCTGATGCATGATCCCCCGCAATCCACTCCCGCTTCGTCTCCGTTTTGTCTATTATCCGCGCAGGTCGGAGCTTTATTTATATACGGAAAAGCTATCAAAAATCCAAGCACCCCCAAAAATACAATCAAAACACCTGCATAAAAGAGTTGTCTTTTCAGAGCCCAAGGCATAAGGGTATTATAACACATAAAAAGCTGAATATTCGTCGAATAATTTCCTGCGCCTTCGCCCTCGGAGTCATAAAGACAGGGAATCCACGACGCTTAGAAATTATTCACGAGCATTCAGCTTCACCAAATTCGCAAGAACTGTTCTTACGAATTTATTGATTTATTGATTTTACTAATTTTCCGATAGAAGAAACCTTAGCCTTTATTTTTTCAAAATTATCTATCTTTATTTTTATTTCAACTTCTATGTTCATAAATTTATTTCAGAATAAATAACAAAAACTACCAACTCTAGTAAAGAGTATATTAATGCTCCAATATTTTAATCGTCGAATTGTTATCTTGTATGTTCATTAGAACATTTCCACCAATCGGAAAAGTGACCTTTGGATCAGTGTGACCAAAATCAACATTTGTAACAATTAGTATATCATCCAGTTCTTTTTTACTTTTAATTATTTTAGTTAGGGTATCTAAAAGTATTTTACTTTCCTTTTGAAACCTGCCAATTGCAATTCCTTTCACTTTAGAAAAATCGGACTGATGTATTAAAGATTGCAGATCTCTGTCAAAAGTATATGCCAACGACTCTGAATCATCTTCAATAAAAAGAATAGCATTATCTAAGCTTGGAAAATATTCTGTACCTTGTAATAAATTTAGTGTGCAAAGATTACCTCCAATTATAGTACCTTGAGCTTTACCTGAATTAAGTACAACCCATCCTTCATTTTGTATCAAATTTCTATTTCCCTGATCTTTATACCAAGTATCATCACTCCATTCTTTACTAGCCTCAAGTTTAAACGGTTCTTCTGACAATAAACACTTTTTAAAACAATCGAGCGTATAATCAAAATATAATTTTTCTCCAAAACTAGAGTAATGTGGACCGTAATAAGATACCAATCCAGTTTTTTCTAAAATAGTATTATTAAGCGCGGTTATATCTGAATAACCACAAAAAATTTTAGGATTATTTTTGATTATGTTCCAGTCAATATATTTCAGCAATTGATTAGAATTAAAACCACCAATCACGGTCAATATAGCTTTCACTTTTGGGTCTAAAAAGGCTTCATGTAAATCCTGAACGCGTGATTTAATACTAGAAGATGCAAACTCATCACTTTCATTTATATGTTTTCCAAAGGTGACTTTAAAACCCAAATCCGCCAATCTTCTATTAGCTATTTCTTGGGATTCAGCATTAATTATCTTCATTGACCTAGCTGGAGCAATAATCCTTATTTCATCACCAATCTTAAGTTTTGTGGGAAATATCTTTTTCATATAGATAGTATATCAAAATTATCAAAATAAAATTACTTTTTATGTTTAGTGCTTTTATCTTCTTATGTTATCATATACAAATTATGATAAAAGCGATTGTATTTGATTACGGAGGAGTTATAGAAAAAGAAGACGGAGATTTGATACAAAAAATAGCAGATTATCTGAAAATTACCAAAGAAGCCTGGCATAAGGTATATTTTTCTTTCAATCATTTAGCTAACACCGGTAAAAAGAGCTGGCAAGAGGTTTTAGCCATTGTCTGTAGAGAATTTGGCGCGTCAGATATTCAAATATCAGATATTCATAAAATAATAAAAGAAAACAAAAAGACAAAGAAAATAAATTGGGAACTGATAGAAGTAATAAAAGATTTAAAGAAAAAAAATTATAAAATTGGTTTATTAAGTAATAATTCCACTGGATTAAAACAAAAATTGGTGGATCAAAACATTGTTGACTTTTTTGATGAAATAATTATTTCTATGGAATTTGGTTATCAAAAACCTCAACCTGAAATCTTTGAAATTTTGTTTAATAAACTTGGTGTTAAAAATAATGAAATGATTTTTGTAGATGATACCGAAAGATCACTAGAAGGGGCAGAAAAGATAGGATATATTCCTGCATTATATAAAGATAATGAAACATTAAAATCTGAATTATCAAATATTTTAGGTATAAAATTTTAATAAGTGATATAATTTTTATATGGCAGATGAATATTCAAAATTTATAATAAAAGATTACAAATATTGGACAGTTTATATCCACCAAAATCAAAGTTATCTTGGCCGTTGTATTGTATGGTGTAAAAGAGAAAATGCGCTTGATTTGACCGAAGCAACCCCTGAAGAACAAAAGGAACTTTTTGTTGTATTAAATGACCTCAAAAATGCCGTTACAAAAGTCTTTCAACCAGATTGGTTTAATTATTCTTTTCTTGGAAATGGGATGCGTCATCTTCATGAACATTTTATTCCACGATATGCAAAACCAAAAGAATTTATGAATATAACTTTTGAAGATAAACTTTGGGGTCATAATTATAAAACTGATTATAGTTTTATAATTTCTTCAGATATATTAAATACAATTCAAGTAAAGATAAAAGAAATTATAACATATTTATAAATTCTGTGCAGTATATATTTTTATACCGCATTGAGTTCCACCCAGAAGGTGGACCCTTTGCCGGCACCTTCGGATTCCGCCCAAACTTTGCCTTTATGCGCTTCCACTATCAATTTTACCGAGTAAAGACCATAGCCGGTGCTATCTATATTTATTTTTACGGATTCCTTTCCCCGTCCGCCTTCGGTAAACAAGTCCTTTTTGTCTTCCGGAGTTATGCCCACGCCGGTGTCTTTGACATAAAATAAGATTTTACTTTTCCCTCCCGCCGAGGGGGCAGACTTCTTTTCCAGCCCTATTTTTATCGTTCCCTCTCTGGTATATTTAATAGAGTTTTCAACTAAGTTGTTCATTACTTCTTTCAGCCAGACGGCATCACCGATAACATTATAAGCATCATTTTTTATCTCTGTTTCTATCTTCAATCCTTTTGCCTCAGCTGAAACTTTCTTTTCTAAGATTGTTTTTTCAACTAATTCTTTCAATTCAATAGTTCTCATTTCATATTTGACTGTGCCTTTTTCCAGATTAGCAGCGTTTAGAACGAGGTCTACCGTCTGGATGCCGACATTGTCGGATTGGAGCCCTTGCTCGGCGCATTTTTTAACCTCGGAAGAAACATCACCGAAAGTCCCATCCAGTATTCCGGCAAAAATGTATTTGGAGCGGGTAAAAGAGCCCTTCACCTTATGAGTGACGAGGTGTACCAAGCTTTCTCTTTGTTTGAGCAAGTCTTCCAAATTAATATTAAGTTTTGCTAATTCTTCTTTCTGTTCTATCTCTTTTTTAACTGATTTAATGAGAAATTGACCAAATATAATGATACCAATAAAAGTAACACCGTTTAGTATAAAATTAGTAGCTACCTTAATAAAGAAAAACTGTGAACCAATAAGCGCCACAAGTCCCCAAACAAGTGCTTGAGTTGCAATAAGTTTTATATTAAAAGTTTTGAACTTAACTATCATAAAAGCAAGTAAGGCAACGAAGGCAACCATGCCAATCGGGCCAATTAGATTGAACTCGTATACAAGCAGTGAATCGCCAAGAATATTGGTCGCAGTAAACATTCCTAAAAATAAGAATATTCCCGTAGCTAAAATTACTATCTGTTTCTTAAAAGAGTCACCTTTTGCAAGAGAGCGGAATTTTTTGTAAAACATATACATCATGATAACAATTGAAGAGACTTCAAAAATATAGATATACTCCCATAAAAAACCATAATTACTTTGGCACTGTTGAAGATCAAAAGAATTTATATTCAAATTTGTTGGTAAAAAAATAACAATGGGTAAAAATACTGCCCCGAGTAGTAACTTATATTTAAAATTAATATCTTTTTTATTTAGAAAAACCGCTGTGAAATACAGAGTAAAAATAAATACCAGCATTTCAAATAAAACAATAATTTGCCAAGAAAAATGAACGGCACTGACATAAATTGCAGTCCACTGAACTATTTGGTCAAACGCCCAAACAGAAAAAGAGAGTGTAATCATTAATAAAAGTTTACTCTGTAATGAATATCTGTTTTTAAAAAAAATAAAAAAACTTAAAAATAAAGCAATTATAATAATTGGTATATATGAATAAAAAAGCAATGTCGGCGCAATTGAAAAATCAAAGAAATTTAGAAAACCAGGAATTGCATCTGAACACATAATTTGATTAAACATTTTTATTTTTATTTTTATTTATTTTCTCTTCTAAATACCACTGAAAATATCCTTTATATTTTTTCTGTAGTTCTGAATTTTTCCATCCTTCCTCGTCTATTATTTTTCTACAATTTTTTGAACCGCATTTACACTTCATTTTAAAATAGGTTTTGCTATCCTTGTTTGAACAAACAACCATTGCATAATCATAAACAATCTCTTCCCCTGCTCTAATATCTCTAATTGCTACCATAAAAACCTGTCCTTTCCAACCAGCATTTGGTTCACAACTATGATTTACATAATGTTGAGGCATTAATTTAATATCTTCCGATGTAAGTGGGCAAAACGAGAAATCCTCTGAAATTTCAATGGGTTTGTCTTCCGGAAAACCCCTGAGACGATTTTCGCCATTAATATCTAAAACATATCCACCCATTACAATCAGAGTTTCATCTTTCTTCAAATCTTTTTTAGCAAACACTCCTTTGCCATATTTTTTGGTATCTCGCACTTCCAGTTTCGGATTCATCCAGGAAAACATTCTTTTTTTCTTCCGAGTATTTTTCATTACCATATTTTTATATTTTATCATAACTACTTGATAATCTCCTACTCTGCTTCAGTTTCAGAAGTGTCCTCAAAAATATCTTCAGAAGTATCTTCATCTGTAATTGGTTCTATGTTTACAACCTCAAAATCCTGCTTTATCATAGTTTTATAAAATGTATAACCAACAGAAGCAATCGTTAGAATCACCAATATTGTTAATAGTATTTTTGATTTTTTATCCATAAAATATAATTATACCACCAAATTTATTATCATACCGTATTGACAAATCTGTTTAATTTGGTATACTATAGACAAATAATAACTTCATTGAAAAATAAATAAAAAGGAGAAATAAAAATGGAAAAGGTTAAAACTTATATCCTTGATCAAATCATAGAGGAACTAAAAACTCAGATTCAAAATGCAGAAAAGGGTCGATCACATTCAATCGAAGAGTCTAAATCACATAAAGGTGCTATGACATCTCGATATGACACTTTTAAAGAAGAAGCTCAGTATCTTGCTGGAGGCTATAGCGCTCTTTTAGTAGAATTGAACAAAACTTTAGGAATATTAAAGTTCATTAGGAACCATCCACCAGTTATTACTACCAAGGGTTCTAACTACACTATTGTTGAGATTAAAGACCTTGATAATGGTATGATAATAAAATACTTTTTACTACCAGTAGGAGGTGGAAATACATATGAAGTAGAAGGAGAAAAAATTACTGTTATTAATGTGGGTGCACCTTTAGCTCACGCGTTTATAGGTACTGTCTCAAGTGACGAAGTAAAAATAGAAATCAAAAGAAATACAAAACGATTTAGTATAATTTCAGTTTCTTAAGAAAGGATGGAAAAATGAAATCATTAAGTGTAGGTGTCTATGGTGAAACATGCTCTGGGAAAAGCACTCTTGGAAAACATCTTAGCTCAAAACTGGCTTGCAAATATATATCATTCGGAGACTTAAAAAGAAAGGAAATCGCTTGTGGTACAAAAGTCGGTCTAAAAATCAAAAGATCATTGGATTTTAAATACCCATTACCGGCTGAACTTGGGTATACCGTTATTAGAAATGCAATTAAAGATGGACTTAACATCGTTTCTGGATATCCAATTTCAGTTGATGAATTTAGAGTATTTTCTAATTATACTCTGATGATTGGCATTTTGATTTTGGGTGTAAATGAGAAAACACTCATTCAACGTTTTAGTCTTCGTCGAAAGTGTTCAGAGTGTTATATGCCAGGAATTATTGGAGATTTATGTCCAATACACAAGATTCCAATGGTTCAAAGAGAAGATATGAGTCTTGAAGAACTTATCACTCGAAGGAAACTCTATCGGCAAAGAATAACACCATTCCTTAAGTCTAAAGATATTAAGATTCTACCTCGACTTCTTCTTAATAGTAGTACTTTCACAAAGGATGATTTAATTTGCCGAACAGAAGAATGGATAAATGGATTACTAACAAAAAATGGAGGTATACAATGAATCAAATTATCACTGATCCCGCACTGAGGATCAAAATGACAGGTGTATGTAACCGAACATGTAGTTTCTGTAATGAAGAAGGAGATATGCGCACGATTGGATCAATAGAACCAAATGAAACATTTTTTAATTGTGTTCAGACACTTTTAGAAACACTAGGAATCAAACGAGTTATGCTTACTGGAGGTGAACCAACAATCCACCCCGATCTATACAAGATTGTAAATGGTATCAAAACTTCGGAAATATCAATAACAACTAACGGTATCAGATCGTTATCTGTTGACGGTTGGGCTAAACTACGCAATGCAGGACTGAGAAAAGTAATTTTTAGTATTCATGATGTTACCCCTCAATCTTTTTTACAACTCGAAATCCGTAGACGAGAGTTTGGTTGGGCTGTTCGTGCACTTGAATCTCAAAAACACAACCTTTTAACTGCCAGTGGAGCTGGCCTACAAGTTCGTGTAAATGTGGTTGCGTACCAATCGTATGAGCAAATATATCAAGTATTATACACGCTTGAAGATTTGCAACAAAAATACAAATTCGATATTAGATTGCTTAATGATTTGGCTAACGTTGGAAAAAGTCAACAAATTATTAAAGATGTATGTCAAGCGCTTGGTGCGAAACCAATTAAGGAAGAACGTCGGGCGGGAAGCTCAAATACAACAGTGTTGTGGAAAACGGAATCTGGTTTTTATTTCTCAACAAAGATGACATTTCGTTACTTTTTTGATCCAATCTGTGGAAATTGTTCAATTAAAAAACAATGTCACGAGGGTTTTTATGGAATACGTCTTGAACGTCGCTTGTCTGATTACTGGATTCGTTTGTGCATCTACAAGCACACACCGGACGTACTTATGCCTTGGCGGGAATTTCTCCAAAGTAAATTCTCAGAGCAGTTCAAGGACCTTTGTAAAAAGGATTTATAAAGAATACTCCATATTATGGGGTATTCCAATGCCACGTATCAAGCTTACAAGCTCACGTGGCATTTTTTTTAGGCGGATTTGCAAAAGTGATTTCTGGCAAATTAATAATCATCTCAGCTGATATACCAAGTTCTTTCTCATAAATCATATCGATACTCCCAAAAACAGCTTTTGTAAAATCAAATCCTAATTCATTTGATACCTTTTGAACGATATTCTCATGTTCACTTTCAATTTCCACAAACGGATTAAGTCCAGGCCATGTATCAATTGTTATTTCTACATCATCACGTATCCATACTTCACGCATATTTTCTTGGAATGCTTTAGTATATATTTCACACATTTCAAAAAATGAACAAGCTGTATCAAAATCATTAACAATTAGTTCTGTTTCATATGTATCATTTATACTAGTTCCACGGATTTCTTTCACTGTCATTGTAACCTTATCAGATTCTTGTCGGACCCTTCCCCATTTTTTCTGCCCTAGAGTAGAAGGAAAATCAAAAGTTTTTCTACGCATCATATATTCTGGCGTTTTTAATTCAAAATCTGCTTCTTTTAATATGGTTCGTATAGAACTTTTATTAACTGAGAGAAAAGTTGCTTCAATTTCATTTTTCATAAATATAGTCTAGCATAAATTTTATTTTTTAAAAAATAGGAATATTATTAACAGTATTTTTGATTTTTTATCCATAAATTAATATAATAAAGTATATCTTAAAATTTTATTTATATCAAATGTTTTTATTTAATTAAACCTTTAACTATTGGTAAATGATAATACCAAAAACTATCTGTTTCTATATCTATTGGTTCTAAGGGAACTATTAATGGCTTTACACCAGTTAAATTTATAACTTTTTCTAAGGCTGGCAAAACTACATCCTTTGTAAATTTAGCCTCAGTGTCACTTTTTAATGCTAAAAAATTTTCAAACAAAATTCCAAAACAAGTAATTAATAAAAAAAAGTTTATATAAAAATCAATCGGTTTCTCATTCTTTTTTTCGTACCAATCTATTTCATTCAAAAATGAAACATTATTTATATTGTGTAAATCAAATAGTTTTTTATGAAAATCTACCAAAGATTCTCCCCAAAGTGTTTTTACTTCTTTTAATTTCTTGCCATTAGATTTATTAAAATCAATAATAGTAATTTTTTCTACACACTCCTTGCCATTTTTATCAATTTTATTTTGGATATGTAATTGCCCTAAAGAATGCTTATATTTATTATTGGAAGTAAATTTATCATCAAAATATTCAATAAAAACAGGATGTAGGCCATTTTCTTTCACTAAAGATATAAACCTTCTGTTCTCATAATTAGGAGTGGCTAATTGTCTTGCCATAACTCCGCATTTCTTATCCTTAAAAACCTTTGGAACATTTCTATTTAATAATTTCTTTACTTTTGCCATAAGCTTTGGATCTTTTTGGCGTTCGTTAAGTAATTTAATAGCATCAGATAGCGGTGTATATACAATCTGATTAAAGAGATTTCTATCTGACATTATTTTATTGTAATCCCCTATTTTAATCATTTTATTTATTCTACTCTTCTAATCACATAAACCCTTTTATTATACCATGTAAAAAGATTATCAAAATTTTAATAAAAGTTATATCACAAAAATAAAATCACGCTCCCGATAGTCATAAGCATTATCGCCACTATTTTGGGAAATAAAATTGTGAAAGAAAGGTTTTCTTTCACAATATGCGGAAAAAACTTTGTTCCGAGTATAGTCAAAAATAGGACTATCGCCGGTTGAAAACTACTTACTAGATAAACCATCACCACAGGTGCTAAGAGTAAAGCAAAATTAGTTAAAAGATTTCCAGAAATTGTCATCAGTTCACTGACAACATTTACTAAAAAAATTTTATGACCACCCATTCTGTTCATATACATAAACTCTTCTCTGTGCTTCGGTATAAATGAATAAATTAGTAAACCGGATATACCAAGCCCTAGATACTCCCAAAATGATGATACCCAGAAATTACCTTCTACCGTGACATATTTAAAAATAATTCCTGAAATGGCTATGATTAAACAAGCAAAAACCATATATGCTATCGGTTTTTTCTTTAAGCTTTTTTTCTCTCCGCTGAAGTTTATAGAAATTAATATTAAACCCGAAAATATTATCAACGAACCCAGTATTTGACTTAAGGTTAGAGTTTCTCCTAAAAATATATAACCAAAAATATAACCAAAAATAGGAATGGTCAGAAACCATGGGACTATTGAAGAAATTTCTTCTATTTCAAGAGTATATAGGTATAAAATAATCCAAACAACAGTTAAAGCTCCCGCAAGGAGTAATAAAATTTTATCTGAAGAAGAAATATCATAGATACCGGAAACAAAAATAGATATTAAAAAAGCGATAAAAATGCCGATGAGACTGGAAAAAATTACCAGTCCGCCGGAACTGCGTTCTTTTTCCCTTTGTGAATATTTAGATATCAGGTAGGAATCGGCGATATTCACAAATGCCCACAAAAACGGCGCAACCAAAGCTATAAAAAACCAATTCATAAGGATATTATACCCTGTAGTGAAACTTTTAACAAAATTCCACTACAGGGTTATATCACAAAGTTTATTTTTAAAAGTCAGGTAAGATTAAATATGCAAATCTGGTCAAAATATGTTATAATAAAAGTATGAAAATAGAAATTCCAGAATTTGTAAAAGCATGTTTGTGGTCATATGATATTGATACAATTGATTTCTCTGTGCTTGACCATCGCACTCGAGTTATTCAAAATGTATTAAATCGTGGCACAAGTGATGCAATTTCTTGGCTTCGTAAAATATTTTCTGAAAAAGAAATTATAGAAGTAATTGAAAAAAGTATTAGCACTGATTGGAATAAAAAATCTTTAGCATTATGGTCGCTTATATTTAATGTTCGTCCATTAAAAAAGGGACGATTTGTTTAAGATGGATTTACATTGGAACATTCTTAACGATAAAAGACAAACAATTATTCCTCTGTTAAAAAAATTTTCTTTTGATGGATTTTATCTTGCTGGTGGCACAGGACTTGCCCTTCAACTCGGTCATCGTGACAGTGTTGATTTTGATTTTTTTAAAGAAGGAGATTTTGATACCACTTTTTTGATTGAAAAAATTTCTACAATTTTTATTTCACACAAATTAACTATTACACAACAAGAAAAGAACACCGTTTCTTGTTTGGTTGATAATAGCATTCAACTTAGTTTTTTTGGTTATCGTCATTCTCTTTTACAACCACTTATAAAGACTGAACATTTTGATATTGCTTCCATTGTTGATATCGGCTGCATGAAACTATCTGCCATTACAAGTCGATACGTAGAAAAAGATTATATTGATTTGTATTTTATTTTGCAAAGTATGTCTTTATCGGATCTTTTGGAGAATTTTATAAAAAAGTATCCGAATTTTGATAAAACTTTAATTTTAAAATCCCTTGTTTATTTTGATGATGTTCTTAAAGAACCAATTTTGTTTAAAGAAAATCATAATGTTTCATTTGAAACAATTAAAGTTTTTTTACAAAAAGCAGTAAAAGAATATTTGGATATGATATAAGAATCGGCAGTATTTACAAACGCCCACAAAAACGGCGCAACCAAAGCTATAAAAAACCAACTCATATTCAGCTATTTTATCATAAATAATGTGCATAAACATCTTACGAAGGACAGTCCTTCGTAAAACAGTCCTTCGTAAAAGCCCCAAGTAGCGCCATATGTGTGTGCACATTACCCGGTAAGGCGTATTCTAACCAATAGCTTGGACGGAATTAATTAATAATTGATTTGGCGTTTTTAAATTTAAGCTGAGGTGTAATCTTTCGTAATTGTAGTATTGCAAATATTTTGTCAGTTCGCAATTAATCTTT
>Ga0208373_1002057_pt1 | contig 23752 bp, 21 predicted proteins | sample RifOxyC2_FD_184036 | JGI IMG/M metagenome (GOLD analysis project Ga0208373, IMG submission 184036) | Soil microbial communities from Rifle, Colorado - Rifle Oxygen_injection C2 (SPAdes) | ecosystem: Environmental > Terrestrial > Deep subsurface > Rock core/Sediment | place: Rifle, Colorado... | reverse complement strand
GGGTTCGAAAAGATCACTCTCCTGAAAATTTTGGAATACTCCGGCATATGGCCATGAATCTGCTCAAACAGGAGAAATCACTCAAAGGCGGCATCCAGACCAAACGCCTCAAAGCTGCTTGGGATCACAGCTATCTGCTAAAAATCTTGGCTAAATAATTTCTACATGCGATTGCCCTGACACATCCGGGCTAAGGTTTTTTGAGGCAGGGTTCAAAGATGATTTGAATCGTCCGTGTAAACATATTATAAAATCAAAATGATCATTTTTCTAAAGGGATTCCTATAAATTGGACAAAAAAAGCGTTAAGCTGCAAATCGCCGTATTTGCCCTGGTATCCGCCGCCTTTACCAATATCTATATCACCCAGCCCGTACTGCCGGTGCTCCAGGAAGAATTCGGGGTATCGCCGGTCCAGGTCTCCATGACCGTCTCCTTCGTGATCCTGGGGATCATCCTCTCCAACCTGTTTTTCGGGTACCTGGCCGATGTCCTGTCCATCCGCCCCATTATCGTGGCCGGGAGCCTCTGCGTGGCCGCAGGGGGGTTCATCTCCTGCCTGACCCATGATTTCAGGGTCCTCCTGGCGGCCCGGATGTTCCAGGGCCTGTTTATCCCGGCCCTGACCACCAGCCTGGCCGCCTACCTGTCCAAAACCCTTCCCGGCAAAAAGCTGAGCGTGGTCATGGGGGCCTATGTTTCCGCCACGGTGCTGGGGGGTCTGGGCGGCCGCCTCCTGGGAGGATGGATCCACCCTCCCCTGCACTGGCGGTATGCCTTTTTATCGGCTTCCCTGCTCATCCTCTGCGCCATGGCCTTTGCCTGCGCCGTGCTGCCGCCCTCCCTACCCGGAAAAAGAACCGCACCCCGGGAAAAGGCCGGGTTCCTTTCCCTCCTGGCCCGCAGGGACCTGCTCTGGCCCATTGCCTGCGGCGGGGCCGGGTTCCTGATGTTCCAGCCCATTTTCAATTTCCTGCCCTACCGCCTGGCGGCCCCGCCCTTTCATTTTTCCACCGGCATGATCACCCTGACCTATTTTGTCTATGTCCTGGGCTTTTTCATGGGACCCCTGGCCGGCAACCTGAGCACCCGCATGGGCAGCGGGAATATTCTCATGGCCGCCTCCGGGATCTTCGGCCTTTCCATCGGGCTCCTCTTCATCCCTTCTATCCCGGCCGTGGTAGCGGGCCTGCTGGGAACCTGCGCCGGGTTCTTCACCATCCATACCGTGGCCATCGGGCTTTTGAACAGCAAACTCTCCAGCGGCCAGGGTAAGGCCAATGCCCTTTATGTTCTGTTTTATTATTGCGGCGGATGGCTCGGCATTACCGGAGCGGGGTTCTGTTTTCAAAAATTCGGATGGAATGGGGTTTTGGGCTTTGTCCTGATTTTTTTAGGGGTTCCTCTAGTAACGGGATTGATGGAAAAACAAAATAAACCCCATGGATAAAAATAAAGGCAAGAAATAGCTGATGTTGTGCACTTTGCTTTGCCACCGTTCCTTGTCGGGATTGCGCCAGCCGATGACATCATGGCCGCACAGATGTTTTATTAAAAACCGGGGCTGGAAATGATTGGACTCCTGGATACCCGGAAAGTTTGCCGGATACCGCTTGAGCGCCTCGGAAAACAAAACTTCCCTGTTTTGACATGAGTTTTCCCCATCCTCGGCCAGGCAGAACCGGAGATTCATGGTCATGACGGAGAATTCATTTTCCCGGGGCCGGCTATTTCCCGCCATTCCCGCCCATGAGGGGTCTGCTGTCTTCAACGGTCCTGATTATCCTTATTTTTCCCGCCTGCGCAGCACGGTAACCGGTTCTCCCCCGACTCCCCAATTATCCGTATCCACTTCGTCAATGACCACAAAGGTGGTTTTCGGATTTTTCTTCAGAACTCTGAAAAGCAGATCCGTGGCGCCTTTAATCAGTTCGGCCTTCTGCTCTGCGGTGACTCCTTCATTTGTGATTTTAATATTGACATAGGGCATTGTCGTCTCCTTTCCCTATTGTCCGGAATCAAGCCCCGGCCAGCATCCTCTATCGTGTCCTTCAGGACAACATCATGAGGCATAAATGGTTTCCTGTTCTATTATTGACTTAATTCAACCATTTTTTTTAAAACATGATAAGATGCTATATCGCTTATGCTTTCTACAAATCTTATATTTTCCCTCACTCCGCTTGCTATTGATCCCCTGAAGATTATGGGTGCAATGTCTAAATCCAATGCACCTCTGTAAGTTGATAAAACACAATATTCAGCACAATAGCCGGTTAAAATCAAAGTATCAATTCTCTCATCTTTCATTATTTTCGAACATTCGGTTTTATTAAAACTATTTCCATATTCTTTAATAATCCTATAATCGCTTTCTTGTGGCTTTAGTTGATTTATTATCTCAAATCTGGGATCTCCCGGAACTACATCATCTTTATCCTGAACCCAAATTATAGGTAAATTCTTATTTCTAAACATTTCAACAGCAGCTTCTATATACTTTACTGCAGCATCCATAGATTCTTTACTCTTCCCTTCATAGAAAGCGATTTGCATGTCTATGATCATCAATGCCAATCTCATTACAGCCTCCTTCATATTTTATTCCAGGCAATGTTCATTCATGGGTTTTGTCTTAAAACAACTTATTGATTTGCCAGCCTGAATTCCAAATGTCACAGTATCTGCCATAGCAGTGTCACAGCCCGGTGTCATAGTTTGTCACAACTAGGACAACACATAATGGTGTTATAACAAATTTTGGTCAAAATCCTGTCATGGATACATTCATAACACATGTTTTAAAAACATAAAATCATCAACACCCGTAAAAGTTATATAAATCACGGGGGTGCTGCCGGTCCGGGGTTGCGCCCTGCTGCGCCATCAATTTATACCGTTTTCCTTGGACCATCTGTCTTGGAACCACCGTAGTAAAGAATCGGCCGAATTCATTATAACACCAGCGCCAAGGGCGGCATGTTCCTCGCTGTCCCGTGAACGTGGTTTGGCGCTAATCTGGAATCTCGGCTTCGACAAGTTTCGCCAAGAGAGTAAGCGATTCCTGCCAACCGAGGTAACAAGCCTCCGGAGGAATGACATCGGGCACTCCTTCTTGCACGATGCTCAACTCGGTCCCGACGGATACCTTCTTCAAGGATACTGTCACCTTCATTTCTCCCGGCAAGTTCGGGTCATCGAATTGGTCCGTGTAGCGAATGCGTTCATGCGGCACAAGTTCAAGATACTTTCCACCGAAGGAGTGGTGATTTCCTGTGGTGAAATTCGTGAATGACATCTTGTGGGTGCCGCCGACCTTGGGATCCAGATGGTGAACCTTGCCGGTGAATCCATATGGTGGTAGCCATTTGGCCATTGCGTCGGCATCCAGGAACGCCCGATAGATCCTTTCGGGTGTCGCACGAAGTACGCGGTGAAGTCGGATGGTGTTTGTTGACATGATTTGATCTCCTTTCGATTGTCGTGTTGAGCAAGCGTCAAAGATCCAGGCTGGCCGCCCAACCATTCAAAATCTGCGGTTTTATCCACAGCATTTTTTTTTAAAATAAGCATTATCCCTGGAATATCATCAAGGCCGAAATAGAAGTGACTATCCTCCTTCCGGGATATCCAATGATGTTTTCAAACATCTGAACTGGTTTTGCTGATGTCACAAGTCTTGTCATGAGTTTGTCACAAGTTTCCTTTGTCATGCTGCACCATCAATTTATATCGTTTTTCCCTTCCCTTCAGTTTCATTTCCGTTACCCGGACCCGGGGAATTCGTTTTTCAATATCCAGAATGATATTTCCAAGTGCGGTATCAATTCCGTCAAGGCTTTCGTCCCGGCCTTGTATTGGCAAATAGGCCAGATCAATATCCACAGACAGGCGCGGCATATCTCTTACAAACAGATTTATGGCGGTGCCGCCTTTCAGGGCAAAACAGGCCTGCTTTTCCACAATGGGCAAAAGGTTCACGAGGAGGCGCACCTGATCAGAATAGGGTGTTTTCATTCTCTTTGACCATCTGTCTGGGAACCGTTATCTGATAAGTGGCATCAAAAGCCCCGCCTTTGACCAGCATACGTTTGCCCCCGCCTAAGTCGATTCCCTCGGTTTCAAGTGCTTTGCGCCAGGCATGGCCGTGGCGATCACTGAACCAAAAAAACAGCCGCTTGGTCTTCACCTGCTTGCAGTTTGTCAGCAGCTCGTATAGCAAACCCGGTCTTAAATTGACGGCGCCTTCAAAAAATTGATCCGCTGCTGAAAAGTCAGCTTCCTCACGGACATCGGCCAGCAATTCAAGCAGAGCAAGTTCCGGGGTGCTGTGGGGAACCGGCCAATCCCAGGCACCAAAAGGAAGGGAGGATAACCCGGCTTTTGGGAATTCGTTAAACAGTTGTTTATTATGGATTTCAAACGTGAAGGAATCTGAGAAACCGAGGGGCCAGGCCGGTATTTTCATAGAACTATACAGATCTATCCGCTGCGTACCCCCCAGCGGCAGATAATGGGCCAACCCCTGTAATTCAAGCGCACTGCGTCCGCCCACATGGACCGGATATCCCATTTCGTTTAGTGAAAAAACCACATGTTCCCACTTGAGCGCAGGCCCCGGACGTCTGTATATACCCTGACTCAATGCCACAAGCTTACCGGCCCGTAAGGCATAGTCCACCCTTGGCCGATCAAATCCCCGCTCCTTTAACCAGGCACGGTTCACCAATTGCCCATCAGGCAGGCATTGCTCAAGACTTTTTGTGTTTTCAGACGACATGGTTGATTTTAACCAAACGGGCTGTTCAGGGACGGCGCGCTTTTGGCCGTCCCTGAACAGCAAAGCCGTCTCCTTAATTACACCTGCCTTAGTATTTGTAACAGCTATAAAAATCGATGCGTCTTATCTCAAATTCCGTTGATGAAGTATTTCCGGGATATCCCGCCTGCCGTCAAGGATACCATGGATAAAAACATCTGATTCGACGATCTGGTAGATAATGCGGTAAACTTTCACATGAATTTCGCGATATTCATGTACGTCAATTCGTTGAAGTTCCGGAGGATAGTGACCTTTTTCCGGGTTAAATGACAGGTTTCGACAAGCTGTTTCAATTTCTGAAAAAATGTTTCCTGCGTTTTGCGGGTATCCGGATTTTTTTATATAATCATAGATTTCAAAAAGATCTTTTTCCGCATCCGAAATGACATAAACATTGTATTTCATTCAGACTGGTTTTCCAGAGCTTTTTGTAAGTCGCTGAAAACATCGGCAACAGCCCTGTAATCTCCTTTTCTAAGGCTATTTTGGCTTTGGGCCAGCATTTTCAACATGGCAAGGCTTTCCTGGGTCTGTTCATACTGGACAAGATCCTGAAGAATCGCTTTGGCTTCCCCATTCTGGGTGATCACCATGGGCTGCCGGCTATGAACGATTTGCCGGACGATTTCCGAAGCGTGTGCTTTAAAATAGCTGATGGGCTTAACAGATTCACTGAGTTTCATATTGTTCTCCATAATTAACTTGACCTTAATTTAGCCCGTATTAAGATCTGTGTCAAGATCAAGCCGTGAAACCGGCTGCTAAATTCGCCGGAAATTTCTATTTCTGTATGGAACCATAAAGACGAAAGCTACACTATTATCGGATAATTTTCCAGCCCGCTCCGGTGTGTCGATTTGAACGAAGTTATGAAAATAATACCTTTTCCAGTTTGCGGGCTGCCGTGCGGCGCTTGTCCATGGCCATTCGTTCCAAATTTGCAAGCTTCCACTGGATGGCCGGCAGGCTCTGCACTTTGGGCAGCGGGAATTTTTTCCAGTCTGCATTTCCTTCTTTGAGATCCAGCAGAAAATGCCTGTCATCATCATTCAAGGCCTTATGGATTTCAGTGACGAGCTTTGGCAGCGTATCCTGCAATTGCTCAAGACCGACAGGCTCAAATGCCAAGCCCTCAAACTCTGTTCTGTACAGCGGCGCAATGTCCTGATATGTGGGCGCCAGAAGTTCCGCCATGGGCCGGTTATGACCCATGAGATAAACCATGAAGGCATTCTTTAAACGTTCGGTAATCCCCTCATGCGCAAGCAGCCAGTAGGTGTCGTATAAATCACGGGGATGCTGCCGGTCCAGGGTTGCACAGATTTTCCCGGCAAACAGATCCTCAAAACTCAAAAGATTCATAGTGGCAAATCCAAAGGCCTTCTCGGCATTGTTCGATATTTTACACGTTTGGGACGGATAGACGCTGCCCCGCAGGACTGGTGTGACTTCAACTTTGACAAGGGCTTTGTCCTGCTGCACCATCAATTTATACCGTCTATCCGTGCCCTTCAGTTTCATTTCCGTTACCCGGACCCGGGGAATTCGTTTTTCAATATCCAAAATGATGTCCCCAAGTGCCGTATCAATTCCGTCAAGGCTTTCATCCCGGCCTTGTATTGGCAAATAGGCCAGATCTATATCCACAGACAAGCGCGGCATATCGCTTACAAACAGATTTATGGCGGTGCCGCCTTTCAGGGCAAAACAGGCTTGCTTTTCCACAATGGGCAAAAGGTTCACGAGCAGGCGCACCTGATCAGAATAGGGTGTTTTCATTCTCTTTGACCATCTGTCTGGGAACCGTTATCTGATAAACGGCATCAAAAGCCCCGCCTTTGACCAGCATGCGTTTGCCCCGGCCTAAGTCGATTCCCTCGGTTTCAAGTGCTTTGCGCCAGGCATGACCGTGGCGGTCACTGAACCAAAAAAACAGCCGTTTGGTCTTCACCTGCCTGCAGTTTGCCAGCAGCTCGTAAAGCAACCCCGGTCTTAAATTGACCGCGCCTTCAAAAAATTTATCCGCTGTTGAAAAGTCAGCTTCCTCACGGACATCGGCCAGCAATTCAAGCAGGGCAAGTTCCGGGGTGCTGTGGGGAACCGGCCAATCCCAGGCGCCAAAAGGAAGGGAGGATAACCCGGCTTTTGGGAATTCGTTAAACAGTTGTTTATTATGGATTTCAAACGTGAAGGAATCTGAGAAACCGAGGGGCCAGGCCGGTATTTTCACAGAACTGTATAGATCTATCCGCTGCGTACCCCCCAGCGGCAGGTAATGGGCCAACCCCTGTAATTCAAGCGCACTGCGTCCGCCCACATGGACCGGATATCCCATTTCGTTTAGCGAAAAGACCACATGTTCCCACTTGAGCGCAGGCCCCGGACGTCTGTATATACCCTGACTCAATGCCACAAGCTTACCGGCCCGCAAGGCATAGTCCACCCTTGGCCGGTTAAATCCCCGCTCCTTTAACCAGGCACGGTTCACCAGTTGTCCATCAGGCAGGCATTGCTCAAGACTTTTTGTGTTTTCAGACGACATGGTTTATAAATCCTTTCTGATGCATGGTTTATATATGCATCAGAAATAAATTTCAAACCTTTTGTTTAAATGAAATGAAATTTGCATACATATTTAATGCAAATTATTATTTTTTTAAACTGCCCGTTGACTCTAACATCACAAATAACCGGCTTGCCCGGTTCATTTAGCTTATTGAATTCGCTAATCAAATCTATATCGATGCTCTAAAATTGAGCGTTTTGCATCTTCTCTGTAATTCTTTCCAAGCCCGCGAAGGGTGGTCGCAAGCCTTGAAAAGCCCTTTTTATCTGCTTGGTCGGCTATTCCCTCCCACTTTTCTGCAAGCTTAATCTCCTCTTCACCACCAGAAAAACCGTAAACACCTCTGCTGTTAAAAATCCTAACTTCAAGACCAATCCGGAAATCTTGATTTTCTTTTGAATCAAGCAACACACAAGCAGGTTCCACCCAAAGGCCATCCTCATTTCGAGGGGCGTAATATAAAACTTCACCTATTTGTTGAGAGGCAATCTCCCAATAGCCTGTTTGTGAACAATCTTCTTTAACTGCTTTTGTCCATTCCTCTAGCTGTTCCCCGTCAAATGTACCATCAATCAATAAGCCAGGAGGATGATCCCAATCCATCAACAAGCGATAGGCTCGTTCAGCGATTCGTTGAGCTGTTTCTTCTGGCTCAGGTTTTCTATCAGATTTTTCATCGATTTCTTTTGTTGAACGGAAAATCATTCTTATAACTTCACAGAAAAAGTTAGGACGTTCAGCTAAATGGCGATATAGGGTACGAGGTTGAGAACCGCTATGTTTATCTAAAAGGTCAAGAAATTTTACTTCCATGTTAGCGAGGCGCTCGTCGTCAACAGTTTTATCCTTTTGGAGGTGATCAAAAATCTCCTGTATGGAGTGCGAGTCAGCATGGTGCTTATCATTAAATGCTTCAAGGGCACGGAGGCATAATTCATTAAATTCACCACCCCAAAGTGCTCCTATCCAAAAGCATTGAATGGCGGCATCTGACCTCCCATTTCTAATTAACTGGTCAATCGCATACTCTATTCTTTCAAGATGGTTGCGATCTGGATGTACACGTGCACGTTTCCAATACTCTGGTTCTTTTTCGCCCAAGTCTCCGGTTATGCGTTTCCACACTTCATTCTCAAATGGAAGCGCGGAAAAGAATTCAGCCTTTGCAGATACGGACCAGGATGATCGATCTATACTATCAACCCAATCCCATTGATTGATGTGGAAGCGACGCCAGATATAACTAATAGAAAACTTTAAATCAGCTTCGATACCCGATTCCAACATTTCAGGAAGAACATTTGAGTCATCTGGTTGTTTAGCATCAAACCCGTAAGCATTTCCGACTTCATGTGGTGACTTTACGGAACGCCAAAACAATTTTAAATTATTGAAGTCACCACGGTTCAAAATTTCTTGTATGGCATCAATTCGGCACTGAAGCAATCGACTCCTTTGCTCTTCCCAATTTCCCTTTTCATCATACAGGTCTGAATCTCGTCCTGAGAAAAGTCGCTGATATCGAACTTCAGGTTCCTCTGGTTTTAGTTTGTTAGCAGTAACAATCAAATCGTTAAGAGATTCTTCTGGCACCATCCAAGCGTCACTGTCTTTATACTTCTTGTGATTGGTGATTTTTGTTGTTAGAACTGTCCATAGCTCAAGTCGTTGATTATCGGGCAAGCTAAGGATCGCATCAGATTCAAGGCTATTTCGAAGTGATTCTGAAAAATTACTATACTTCGGATGCAGATGGAAATAAAATGGAAGCAATTCTATAAGACGTGTCAGGTCATCTCCGGCAAGTTTCAGAGCTAAATCCGCATAGAAAGCCTCGTCTCGCCTTCGTTGCTCCCAAGTGGCCCCATCTTTCCAATCTTCTGGAATAAAACTATGCCATTTCGGTCGGTATGTACCGCTTGAAGTCGAGTGCTGTTTCGGTAGTAAACCCAACAGGAGTTTCCAAGCGACTTCTGGGTGTTCACGAACAATTAACTGAACCGCACTATGTCGTTTTTCTTCATCTGCAGCGGTTCTCGGAATCCAAGGAAGCAATATAGTGACGAGTGAATTTGCAGGTCGGTTAGCCCATCTACCTCCAGGATCAACCGATGCTAAATTTGCGAGGATGCTACAGACACGGATCAAATAATCACCGCTCCAAGCCAACAGCTCCAAGGCCCAAAGCAAACCTGTTATATAGCTACTACCAAAAAAGGCATCTCCTTCTTCTGCAAAGACTCCAGAAAAAGGCTCATCAGGTTTTTCACTCGCTCCCCCAACAGCGCTTAGAAAAGCATCTGGTGATGCTTCAGCCAAAAGAGGCAATACATCGTTAAGGCTAGCCCACTGTCTTGAATTCGCCTCGGCTAAAAGAGAATTCACGACTTTATAGGTTACTTGCTGTGGCCTTCCATTAGGACAAGCTGTTAGGGATTCTCCATGTGATCCCAACAGTGCTAATGTTTCTGCGATTCCTTCCCGAAGAAGATTTGAGTATCGTTGTCCTTTTCCAAAAATACTGACAGCATGGCGTTGGTCTTGGGGTAAATCCAATCTTGGGTCAGTTTCTGAAAGAACTGTGATTGATAAATTTTCAAACCGGCTAATAACTTCAGGACCAATAAGTTTACCGAGGTAAAACCATGGTTCATAACGCGACGTAAATTTCCAGCGTCCATTAAAAGATTGCAGGGGAGTAGACTTGACGCTGACAGCTTTTCGAATTTTAACTATCCACTCCCCGTATATTTTTCCCGAAACTTCTTCAATAGCCTCTTGGTCCCCCTCAGATTCATCACTCCATTGGCCGATTAGCTGGGCGATAGCAATGTCACTTGCTTCAGATTGAGTTGCCCATTCTGGATGGGCAGAAAGATTTTGAATTAGTCGGAGTAAGGCGTTCAAATCACGACCTGAACGATTTGTGAGAAATCTGGCCCGTTCATCCGTATAACCAGCTTGGGCCAAAGCCTCTTTCATTTCATATGTGGAAGGACTTATAAGTTCACATGCGTTTCCATGTGGGGGCCCACCAGGTGCGGTCGAGTAAATGACAGCGTGCCGTCTCTGTAATGCTCTTTGAATTAGCTGTGGCCCAGATTCATTATCTAAATCGAAATCCGCTATGAACACATGTGATTCATTAAGCGAGCATGCCTTTTTAAAGGTCTCTGCAGAATTGAAAATCAACACACGATTTTGATGATCTAAGCGCTCTTTTTCAGGAAGAGACGCAATATAAGCACTAACAAAATCTTTTGGATGCTGTGGTAATCGAGTATCAAGTCGAAGTAGGGTATCGTTTCGTTCCACAATCAACCGTCTAACTTTCTTACATGCTTCTTGTCGTCCTTTTATGAATAAATCTGGGATTAGCGGTGGAGGTTCGCCGAAAGCGCTAATAATCTTCCAATGGTATTCTGCAGTATCGAAGTCTTCAGGCAACTGGCTGATTATCTCTCCTAACCAATGCCCGACAGCAGGGAATTGACTAACCCAATCCGTCAGTTGAGTTCCATCTAAAACCTGTATATCTTTCCATTCGTTAAGAGTTCTTTTGTCTGAAAGCCACCTTTTAATTCCTTCTGGTTTCCAAGTATCTTTCCAATCACGGCGTCCAGAAAGCGGTGTTACAAAGATAAAAGTTGTTTCTCGGCGCACTTCTGCAGGAGTATCTCTGGTGGAATCATTATAGTCATTATTTGCTTTAGCACGAGCATCAACATTGGTACCGATTTCCCAAATGCTATTCCCCTCCGGAACAAACGGATTAAACCCGATTGCTGTCTTTAATTCCCCATCAGCACCATGTTGTCCAATACTGTCCCCTAATGGAAATCGCCGATGAGTGGGAAGCGGGCAGGAAACACAAATGAGCCGCCACAATAGCTCCACTATTTTACCTTGCGCAACAGAAGCATTACCTCGAACCCAACTGTCAAGCTGGTTTTCTGTAACAATTCGAGAAATGGCCATAATCAAAATCCTTTTGGTCTATTTTCGTCCTTTCTAATAAAAAGAATTTTATGAGTTGACTCCTCATTTCATTTATAGAGAAGTTAGTGCGTGGTACCGTAAATCACTCAAAATTTTGATATCTAACTGGATAACATGCTGAAATTAATAATATCCGATAATGATAATCCCTTATCCTCAATAAAAAATTTCATATCACCGTTTTTATGAGTATGCAAAGCTTAAATTCAATTTATTCTGAACTATCCCGGCGTTTTGTAAATCCCAGTCACCGCCTTTTCATAAAGGTAAGGCCGACCAGGGCCAGGACCATCACCCCTGCAAGCATGACGTGAATCCCCAGGACAAAAAGCAGGATGGTGGAATCCGGAAAAGGCCCTATCCATAAAACCAGGCCTGTGCCTGCGGTCAGGATTCCCAGGCCGTACAATAGTTTTGACAGGACTTCGTTTTGGCTCATTTTCCGGACCAGCCAGACATAGCCTGCGGCTGAGAGCAGTAGTAACAAGGGCCCCAGGAAAGCCGAATGATCCATGAGAATTTTCTGCACGGAGATGAGGATTCCCATCTCCCTTGTCATGAACAGATGGGCCAGGCCAAGGATCAGGGCCAGGGATAGAAGGACCGGCCATGGCCCGAAGGAACCGGGCAAGGCATGGCGGCCGGTGAAGAGCCGGACCATGGCCCATAAGATAAGGATAGCGGCGACGGCCGTGAAAACAAGGGGCCAGGCCGTGAGAAAGGTTCCGAAGACCTTGTTCCATGTTTGGACTGAGGCGGGCAGATCCAGGAATCGGGCCATGGAAACCGTGACCGGCCTGCCGTTATCACCGAAATAATCCGTCACCACCCGGCCGTTGAAGATATGGGCGTCCTTTGAATGGCAGTCTTTGCAGCCATTGGCTCCCAGGGCCTGGTCCAGCGGGGACACATTGTGGCTGATGGAATAATAGGGAAGCCTCTGCACCCAGGTGGTGTCCGCTTCCGTGGTCAGGGACCCGTCATTGGAAAGGGAATATATCCGGCCGCCGGTATGAAACTGCGGGGCAAGGGCGGTAAAGCGTTTGTTGTCCTCAAGGGTTCGGGTCAGGGTGGAGAGCATGAGGATCATATCCTCGGGCCGGTGGAAATCATAGGCCGATTTTCTGTCGCTCATCTTGTCTTTGCATTGCGCGTAGGCCTTTTCCACCTCTGAAAGAAAGAGCGGGACATGGAGGCCCTTCTCCTTATTGGTGAACAGGGTGCTCAGCACGGGATTCACCGGGGTGATGCGGGGAATCTGGTCCTTGCCCTTGGCCCGGATCACATAGGCGGGCTTCCAGGGCCTTTCATCGCCAAAGGCTTTGGTCTCGGCCTGGCCGTGTTTGCCGAAGACGCCGGTGTTGAGAAACATGGCCCCCACGGCGCTGCGTTTCAGTTCCGGGATATGGCAGGCTTCGCAGGAGAGTTTGTCCAGATGGTCCTGCCGGATGCCCCGGTGCTTCATGGGGGTGGCCCCTTTATAGCCCTGGGTATGGCAGTCCCGGCAGGATCGCATGGTATTGTCCAGGTCGTCGGCCACCTTGCCGTCGGTGGCATTGCCCTTGGCAAAATTATGATTGATGTCTCCGGGATGGCAGTCAATACAGGTGAGCCCGGCCAGGTGGTGGACATCGGGGTTGGCCGGGTCTCCCCAGGAATTCCCCCGTTTGCCCAGTTCGATGGAGGCGTGGCAGGTGAGGCAGTTTTCCGGTTTGGGGGTAAAGACCATGTCCGGCATATAAAAAGTGCCGTCTTCGTTGAAGAGGCGTTTGTTGTAAACCACCCTGGGGACATCCCCGTCACTGACCCGGCCGTAGACCCGGCCCAGCCCTGCGGCGGCGGTCCCGGCCCATTTGAGATTCAGGTTCTTGGTCTGCTCGATGCGGGTCTGCATATGATAGCGGTTGCCGTGGCAGAGAAAACAGTCCGGCTCGATGACGCCGGTTTTATCCCATCGGCTTTTATAATAGTCGCCGTCCAGGGTTTCGGCCAGTTCCGGGTTTTCGGCCAGGCGAAGGTCATAGCGTTTTCCGTCCCGGTCCAGTTCCATCATACCGCCTCCGGCATGGCAGCCTGCGCAGCCGGGTTTCTGATAGCCCTTGAAGGCCTCGGGCACCCTGGCAATGAAATCATAGGCCGTCAGATCAATTTCATCGGGATGGGTGATCCGCTTTTTGGCCAGTTGAAAATACCCGTAGGTGATGAGGCCGCCGGTCAGTCCCGTGGAGACCAGCCAGGGGGTGTCGGTGTCCTTGAACCGGTCATCGCCGGCCTTGTCCCAGTCCATCATAAAATGATAGCCCTTGGAAATGGTCTCTACATCATGGCAGGCCCCGCAGGTTTTTCGCGGAGAAAAGGGCTGGTCTGCATTTTCTCCGGTCATGGGGTTGATGGTCTCGCCTTTGTCGGTCTTCAGATAAAAGGGCGGACAGGGATCTGACACGCCAAAGGAAGATACGGGCAGGATCAGGCAGGCCAGGGCCAAAAACAATGAAAAGAGGGTCTGCTTCATGGGGATATCACCGTGAAGCCCGGCAAAACGACCGGTTGGCGGTTTTACGGTCAAAGGGCTGGTTAAAAAATTCCCTGTAAAATGCATCGGCTTCTTTTTCCATATCAAAATCAAAAATTTCCGGGTGAAGGGTATTGGCAATGTGCATGAGGCCCAGCACCCACCTGGGGCTGCCGAAATCCCATAAAGGGAAATGGCCGTAGATCCGGTTGTTTTTAACGGCATTGACCAAAAGATCATGGTGGATACAATAGTCGTAGAAGTCGGATACCGGGCAGGATAAAAAGCCCGAAATAAAAATAAGGTCCGGGTTCATGACCATGAATTCTTCTCGGCTGAGGGTCACGCCGGGCTTGCCCTTCCGCTTCAACTGCTTGTTCAGGCACTCGCCCCCGGCCGCTTCCACCAGATTGGTTTCAAACCGCTCGGCATTCAGGGCAAACAGGGGATATCCCATGGCATAATACACCCTTGGCCGTTCCACATTTCGGGTTTTGGACCGGATATGGGACAGTATGTCGCCGATATATTGCTTTAACCGGTTGCCTGCCTGGACACAGCCGGTTTTCAGGGCCAGGCGGTCAATGATGGCCCCATAGGCATCGGGCAGATGAACGGTCTCGTGGAATTCTTTGAGATAATCGGTCTGGACAAGATCAAACCACAGCTCAGACACCTTTTCAGGATCATGAGCCCCGATGCAGACCAGGATGGCATGGAGCATTTCAAAGGCCCTGGTGGTCCGGTATCCCCCGAAAAAGCCGTGCTCGTCATAGCGTTTTTCTGCGATCTCCCCTGTGATCACAGGCCGGCTGCCGCAGGCGCATTGGGCCTTGGGCAGGTGCGCTGTGATCCTGGACCCCATGGGGCCGAAAAATTCACGGGTGATGAGGGTTTCCCCGCAATCCGGGCACAGGGTATTCAACCGGTCTGAGCCGGGGGAATTAAAGAGATAGACATGGGCCAGTTCCTTTTCCAGTTCTGTGCAAAGGGCCTCGGATTCCCGGATGGTGGGTTCAAACTCAATATCCGCCTCGCCAAAGGGCACGAACCGCATGACCTGGAAAGGGATATGCCGGGACAGGGAGGAGACGAATCCGGCAATGCGGGCCACATCGGCTTCAAAACCCTTCATGTGGATAGCGGCGGCCTCCACATGGACCCCGGCCTCAAAGAGCCGTTTCAGATTCCTGAAAACCGGCCCGGCCGAGGGAACCCCGCAGGCCTGGTAAGCCTCGTCCGTAAATCCCTTAAATCCGATATTGACAAAATCCGTAACGGGAATCAGGGCTTCCAGGGCTTGTTCCGTCAAATAGCCATTGCTTGAAAATCCCACCAGAAGGCTCTTTTCCTTTGCCAGACGGGCCAGTTTTAAAAATGAAAAAAACGAGCCAGTGGGATCATTAAGGCAGAAGGCAATGCCTTTGCAGCCTTCATGAAGGGCTTTTTCCACAACCTTCTGGGGCGGCATCTGCTTTAAAACTGCGGGCATGGTTTCCGTTCCACGGGCCAGGATTTCGGAAATACATCCGGTGCAGGAAAAATTACAGCCCATGGACGAGACCTGCAAAAATTTATGATTGGGGTAAAAATGCAGGGTGGGCAGGGTTTCAATGGAAATGGGAAACAGGGTGGAATAGCTGTTTGGATAGCGTTCCGTAAGAACCCCGCCCCTGGCCGTCATCATCCGGCATTTCCCGTATCCGTTTTCCGGTATATGGCAGCCGATTTCACAGATCCCGCATTTCATGAGGCCTTCTCCTTGGTGATATGGATCCAGAATCCGATTTCCGACTGGGTCATCTGGTATCTGCGGGCAAGAGATTGCTCCAAGGCGTCTTTGATGCGTTTCATGGCTTCGGGCCCTCCCCGTTTTTTGCTCCTGTCTTCAAACCCATCGTTTTTTTTGGCCATTTCCTCAAAAATGAATTTCTTTAACTCCGGAGTGCCGAATCCCCCGCCGATATGGGTTTTGCCTCCGGGCTTCAGGACCCGGTAAATTTCGTTAAAGGCTGCTGTCAGATCCTGCCAGAAAAAAATGGATCCCCTGGACACCATGAGATCGGCAAAATCGTCCTCAAAAGGCATGGTTGCAATATCCGATTTCACCGGGGTGATCCGGTCCCCAAGGCCTGCCTCCTTTATGTTTTGGGTTGCAATGGCAATGCTGTGGGGCGATTTGTCAACGGCAAAGAGGCGCAGGTCCGTTGCCCTTGCCAGGGAAATGGAAAGGGCCCCCGGACCTGCGCCGAGGTCGATGCAATTGCCTGCGGTAATGCCGTGCATGGATGTGATCTGATCTGCAATCACGGGATAAATGGGGGCAAACAGGGTTTTAACGATGGCATCCATGTCCATGGCTGCTTTTTTATCTTCTTCATCATCTAAATACGGATTATCCACCGGCATTTCGATTCTCCTCAATTATTTTGTTTTTTTCTCTTCCCCGGAACCACAGGCGCATCCATGCTCTCCTGTTTTCCCATGGCATTCTTCAACCTGCTCAGAGGTGCAGTTTTCGGGTTTGTCTTTAAGTTTTTCCGGGTGTTGGCATTTGCAGTCACACATGATGGTCTCCTTTATGTTTTGGGTTTTTCCATGGCCTGGCCATGGATATGATTCTCTTGGTCCATTATTTTTTCACTCTGTTCTTTGCAAAACTGCGGCTGGAAAAATCAAACAGGTCCAGGGCGATCTGCCGAAGTTCGGCAGAGCAGTCGGCAAGCCGGAATTCCCGGTCTCCTGCAAATTCTTTCCAAAACGGCGGCAGACTGTCCAGGCGGGTGGCCATGCCCCCTTCCCTGTCCTCCACCACATAGAGAACCGTCTTGATCCCCGAGTTAATAATGCGGGTCAGGCACATGGGACAGGGTTCCACCGAGGTCACCAGGACCAGGTTTTTGCAGTCCCTGGGGTTTTCCCCGGTTTCCGGATCCTCGCGGGATTTTTTCATCCGGTCCTCGTATTTGTTGAGCAGGTCCATTTCCGCATGGAGGTCGCTCCTGAAATAGGGGGAAAACTGGCGGTTCCGGCCATATTCCACGATTTCTCCCATGCTCGTGTCCACCAGACAGGCCCCGATGCCGCCGGAGCCTTCCCGGATGGATTCCAGGGCACCTTTCACCACGGCCAGGGCATAGCCATCGTCTTTATATTCCGGGTTCAGGGTATAGGAGGTGATTCTCTGTTCAAGGGCCGCCAGTTTTTCAGCCCTGCCGGCCAGGGCCGGGGCGCAGCAGACAAGGAGAATCAGGGCCACCGCGGGCAGAACCTTCTTCATCTGCTTTTTCTCACCTTCAGGCCCTTGGGCGGTGATCTTATTTTTCATATTTGTCCATCCTGTGAAGGGCGCCCAGGCATCCCTGGTTAAACAAATTTCTGGCAAAGCATTCAATGCTGATGTCCACACCGAACATCATATGCATGAACATGCTCCGGTTGCCCACGGCTATGCTTTTCCCCGGATAATCCAGGGCCAGGGTGTTTTCCGGGACGGAAAGCATATAGCCTGAAAAGGGGAATTTTACGGCCTCGGCATCCAGGTCAAAGGACCGGTAACCGGCAGGATAGGCAAAGGGTTCGTGTTTTCCTGTGGAAAGGGTCAGGTAAAACGCATCTCCGGGCTCATGGCAGAACCAGCCGGGGCCGTTTTCGCACATGGCGTGATCTGACGGGAAAAACGCTTTCCCGACCCCTTCCACCAGGATCAGGGCGATCTTGTGATGATCCAGGTTTGACCGAACCAGGTGTTTGATTCCCCTGATATCATCCACACTGCCCAAGGGGGTATATACCGGGATTTTAAAATTATTGGCCGGGATGTTCACGGGCTTTCTCAAGGTTGTCCCCAGGGTCTTGAAGCTGTGGCCCTCGGCGGCAACCACCAGAAAATCCGGCATGAGGACCTCATCCTGATGGATTTTAACCTTTGGCTCTTCCGACCGGAAAAGATCGATCCATTCCTTTTTTGATACGATGCGCTCAATTTTTTCCCGGGCCTTCAAAGCGGAAAGCAGCTCCATATCTCCAGAGCTGGGCCAATGTACCCCGCAGTACCGGGCCGACCAGTTGGAGGAAACGGCAAGGCCGTCCAGCCCGGAGACATCTATCTCCTCTTTTAAAGGGATCATGCCGCCGGTGCCCACAATGACCGGAGTATAGCCGGAAATTTTGATGAATTTCTCCGCCTCGGCCATGGCCGTCTCGCACATTTTTTCCCAGTCCGCCTGGGAATGGGCTAAATGGCGGTGGCTGAAAAACTGTTGGACATAACTGAGGCATACCAGGTTGGGTTCGTACTGGTCCATGAGATCCAGGGCCGTCCGTGTCACCCATTCATTGGCCTTTTCATCCATATCTCCGGGGTAGGGATTCCAGCTCAGGACCTTGCTGAGCATGGCGGCTGCCGGATGCGATTCTTCCTTCTTCTGTCCGGATTCAAGATCAAACCGGTTCTGCCACTGTCTTGCATCAATAATAGCCAGACTCATACCCCCTCCTTTTCCCGTTTTTCATTCCAGGAAACCTTGGTGCCCAGCATGGCGATGCCGGCCCCGCAGGCAGGGCAGATATTGCCGGGGGCCAGGAATTCGTCGAGCCGGTCCCCGGAGCAGCCCAGGCTGAAGCGTTTGACGGCCACGGCCCCGCATTGGGGGCAGAGGGTGTTCACCCAGTCGGACCCCACAAAATTATGGAAATAAATATAGGGTAACAGCTTTCTCGATGATTCCAGCACCTGGTTCATCCGTTCGATATCCGGGTATTTCATCTCCTTCATCTGGTGTTCAGGCAGAAGCCTGAACACATGCCAGGGAATGTCGGGGTTGATATCACAGATGAATTCCGCAATATCGGGAAGCTCATGGTCGTTGACGTTTTCAATGACGGGGGAGGCAATCTCGATATGGCAATGCTGGGACAGGGTATAGATATTTCTCAGGATGGGGTCGATGCTGTTGACCCCCACGTATTCCTTGTAAAAGGCATTGGAAAAGCCTTTGAGCCCCACATGGACAAAGGAAAAAATCTCGGCCAGCATGAGGGTGGATTCTTCCGTGGTATACCCGTTGGTGAGGCAGCCCATGGGGATGCCCTCTTTTTTGGCATGTTCCGACACCCGCATGAGGCTGGGCAGGGACACGGCCGGTTCATTGACATTAAAAATGATATTGTGGCAGCCCAGTTTCTTGGCCATGGCCGTCAGCTTTTCCCCGGAAAATTCAAACATCACGTCCTGGACCTCGGCCGGGTTCCGGCAGGCGATAAAGGAATTGGAGCAGTACCGGCACCGGAAATTGCAGCCTGCCGTCCCGATGATCATGGACCGTGATCCGGGCCAGGCATGGTAAAAGGGCACGGACTCGATTCGTGAGGGAGAATAGGTGCACCACCGGTCCGGGTAGCGTTCCACGGCCCTGCCCCCTTCATCCGCATACATGCCGCAGAAACTTTTTCCCTTGGTCAGATCGCATCTGTGTTCACAAAAATGACATTTCATAGATTCACCTTTTCATTCATATGGACGGGGTTAAATTTGGGAACTACCACAAACACCCCTTTCCGGGTCATATCACATTCAATATTGTTTCCCAGTACACAGGAAAGCACCTCATCGGTAAGGGTCTTCCCGGTCTCTCCCCTGGCCCTGACCCCGCCTTCATGGATGAGGATCACGTCGTCACAATAATAATGGGTCAGGTTGGGATCATGCAGGGTCACCAGGACCGTCATCTTTCTCTTGCGGGCAAGGCTCTGCATGAGGGCCATGATCTTGTGCTGGTTGGCAAAATCCAGATGGGAATTGGGTTCGTCCAGGAGCATGATGGGCGTGTCCTGGAACAGCCCCCTGGCCAGCATGACGAGCTGGCGTTCTCCGCCGGACAGGGTATTGAAGGCCCGGTCTGCCATGTGGCCGATGCCGGTTTCCGCCATGGCGTCCAGGGCCTTCTGCTTTTCTTTTTCAGACGGTGCGGACCAGGCCTTGATCCTTGCCGCCCCGGCCATGAGGACCATGTCCAGGCAGGAAAAGGTGAAGGGGGAAAAGCTGACCTGGGGGACAACGCTGATCATCCGGGCGATCTTATCCCGGCCCAGGTCCCGGATGTCCCGGCCCAGGACCCTGACCCTGCCTTCCAGGAGGGGCAGAAGCCCGTTGATGCAGCGCAGCAAGGTGGTTTTGCCCGAACCGTTCCGGCCCATGAGGGCGCAGATCCGGCCCGGCGCCACACTCAGGTCGATATGGGAAATCACGGGAATTCCGCCATAGCCGGCGCTGATATTTTCAATACTGAGGTTCATGGGAAAACCTCGCTTTTCCGGCGCTGACCACCAGATACCCCAGAAAAGGGGCGCCGAATATGGATGTGACAATGCTGATGGGGATTTCGGACAGCATGAGGCTCCTGGCCACGGTGTCCATGATCATGAGAAACAGCCCGCCCAAAATCGCCGTCATGGGGATGAGCCTCCGGTGTTCCGACCCTGCCAGATACCTGGCAATATGGGGAACAATGAGCCCGATCCAGGCCACATTCCCTACGGCTGTTACGGAACAGGCCACCATGAGGGTGCTGACCAGCACATAAAAAATCCGCCACCGGGCCACATGGATGCCCATGGACCGGGCATCTTCTTCCCCCTGGGTCATGAGGTTCAGGCGCCAGGAAAAAGCCGTGATCAAAAGAATGCCGGAGAAAAGAAGGGGGACTGCCGCCCGGACCTTGACCCAGGAGGCGGTATTGAAACTGCCCATGGTCCAGAAAATAATCTGGATCAGTTGGTCATAGGGATTGGCCATATACATGATAAAGGAGAGCCCGGCCTGGAAGACGGCGGAAATCACGATCCCGGAAATCACCAGGACCGAAGGAGAACTGTCCCGGCTCAGGGATGCCAGGATATAGGCCAGGGCCACGGCCAGAATGCCGAAGCCAAAGGCGCTGGTCTGGATGACCAGGGCCAGGGGGCTCAAAAACAGGATGACCAGGGCTGCGCCGAAACCGGCCCCCTGGGTCACCCCCAGGATATCCGGGGCCGCCAGGGGGTTCCGGAAAAGGGCCTGGAACACGGCCCCTGCCGTGGATATCCCGGCGCCCACAAAAACGCTTAAAATGATCCTGGGTACCCGGACATTCCAGAAAACCATCATCATGTCCGGCGGCGCAGAAAAAAAACGGTTTTCAACCCCCAGAGGAGCCAGGAGGAGCCCGGCCACCTGGCCCGGGTCAATGGGATACCGGCCCGTACACAGGCAGATGAACAATATCACCGGGAAAACCAGCCCGAATATGACCGGCGTTTTTTTCAAGGGAGCCTGCCTCCCAGTTCTTCAAAACCGTGCCCGGTAAATTGTTTATAAAACGCATTGGCCGTCGCCGTCATATCGATATCCCTGAAAAGATCCGGATACAGGGTTTTAGCGGACCAGACCACTCCCAGGACGCAGTGGGGGGCCGGGTAATCCCACCACCCGATATTGGAGGGAAAGGAAAATATTTTTCTCTCTTTGATGGCGGTGATGGTCCGGAACTGGGGATTTTCAAGAATCTGGTCCCTACCGTAAACATCCAGATAGGAACCCATAAAAATCACCTCCGGGTTCCATTTTGCGATCTGCTCGGGCGATACATCGGCCCAGAATCCACTGAGTTCCTTGGCCACATTGACGGCGCCGGAAAGCTCCAGAATCCGGGTTTGAAGCATATTGCCCGTGGCAACGGAATAGATGCTCCGGGGTCCTGCAAACAGGACACGAACGGGTTTTTCTACCCGGCCTTTCAGACGGTTTTGCACCATGTCCACCAGGCCTTGGCAGGCCTTAATATAGGTTTCCCCCTTTTCCTTGCAGTCCAGGACATCGGAGATGAGACGGATGGCCGCATAACTTTCTTCCAGGGTTTCTCCTTTGACGGCCACCACCGGGATGCCGGCATTTTCAAACCGGCCCATCTCGGTGGTATCCATGGAGGCATAGGCAAAAATCAATTCGGGATTCAGGCTGACAATGCCTTCCACATTATAATTATGGCCCTGGACCATATCGGGAAGGTTTGCAAAGGCGGGATCGATTTTTTCCAGGGCCTTGGCTTCAAGGCCATAGATACTGCGTTCGACCAAAAGGTGCTGCATGTTCAGGCTATAGACAATTTTCCCGCCGAAATGGTGGAGGGCGGCAATTTTTTCCGGATGCCGGGGAATTTCCACCTTTCTTCCCAGTTGATCGGTAATGGTTCGGGTTTGGGCCTTTTCCTTTGAAAGAACATCACATCCTGAAACAACAAGGATCAGAAGGCTTCCAAGAATCAGGAAACATCCAAAAGCCAAAAAGCCGGGCCGGGGTTTCATTGGACCTCCCAGTACACCAGGGCCGACCGGTTTCCCGCAGGCCAGACATATTTTCCCTTTTCAAGGGTTAAATTTTTCTCCAGCAATTCCGTCAGGAAAGCATCATATTCGTTATTGTCTGCAAGACCCAGGCGGTTTTTGATTTCATCTAGGGCTTCTTCAAAGGAATTGCTGGCCCAGCCGGGCCAGGTCCCGTCGGCCTCCATGACCACATCCGGGTAGATGTCCATACCCAGGAGAAGGTTATAGGCAATCTGGAAATTGGGGCTGTCATAGGGCTGGCCCAGGATCTTTTTTGCCGCAACGGCCATGACGGCCCCGGCCAGGGGGGCGCGCATGACCAGAATACAGGCCTTCCGGGCCACGGCAGCCATCTTTTCCACAAAGGCTTTAAAATCCCCCACCCCATACATGGAATGGGAGGCCAGGATATAATCATGGGGTTCTGCATCATCCTCGGGCCAGTTCCCCGTCACCAAATCCACGTTGATAATCCTTTGTTTTTGGATTTTTTCTTTCAGCACCGCCTGCATGGCTAAGGAGGGTTCAAAGGCCGTTACCCTGGAGGCATAGGGGGCCGCCAGGAGTGACCATTTTCCGGTGCCGGCACCGATGTCCAGCAGACTTGAGCCTGGATTGTCCATTAATTTTTGAATCAGAAAAGTTCTGGATGAATCGGGCTTGGCCCAGCGTTCATCCACCATTTTATCAAAATCCTTGGCCTTGTGTTTCCAGAAATCCTCCCCCTTGTCTTCCTTTTTCCGGGCAAAGGCTTTGTTCTGCATCCCGAAAAGGTCTTTCCATAATTTTGCCCAGTCCGTGAGTCGTTCCATATTTTACCTCGCTGTTTACATTGTCCGCACAAAGGGGCCACGGTCCGTATGAACCACTTCAACGCCGCCGCCATAGGTTTTTGTCAATAAATCTTCGGTCAGGACCGTTTCAGGCTTGCCAAAGGCCACGAGTTCCCCTTTTTTCACCAGCATGATCCCATGGGCAACGGCTGCGGCCGCATTTGGGTCATGGGTGGTAAACACCACGGTCCGGCCCCGGTCTGCAATGGTTTTCATGAGATTCAGCATCCGCCGTGTATTCATCAGATCCAGGTGGGAGCAAGGTTCATCCAAAAGCAGGATCTCCGGGGCCTGGGCCAGGGCCCGGGCCACATGGGCCAGTTGTTTTTCCCCGCTGCTGAGCCGGGTAACAGCCTTTTGGGCCAGGTGGCTCATGCCCACGGTGTCAAGGGCTGTTCGCACCGCCTCCCGGTCTTGGGGACCCGGCATGGCCAGGAGCCCCAGATGAGGCGCCCTGCCCAGAAGCACATATTCTTCTACACTCAGATCAAAAGGGATGGTTTCATTCTGGGACACCAGGCCCATGAGCTGCTTGATCCTTCCGGCCTTATATCCGGCCCGTGGTGTTTCAAAAAACCGGATATCGCCCTGGTCCGGGGTGTAAAGCCCCAGGAGAAGGCGCAACAGGGTGGTCTTGCCCACCCCGTTGGCCCCCA
>Ga0208373_1002055_pt1 | contig 23776 bp, 23 predicted proteins | sample RifOxyC2_FD_184036 | JGI IMG/M metagenome (GOLD analysis project Ga0208373, IMG submission 184036) | Soil microbial communities from Rifle, Colorado - Rifle Oxygen_injection C2 (SPAdes) | ecosystem: Environmental > Terrestrial > Deep subsurface > Rock core/Sediment | place: Rifle, Colorado... | reverse complement strand
GGGTTATGTGGTAATAGCGAACAGGTACGTGTCTGCAAATCAAATCCATCAAGGAGGCAAAATTGCGAGTGCAAAAAAGCGAGCAGAATTTATAAAATGGCTCGATGAGATGGAATATAAAGTATTCAAAATTCCTCGACCAGATGTCACCCTTTATTTGTCTCTTCCGATTGCAATAGTGCTCAAACTTATAGGTGAGCGAGACGGAAAGATGAAACGGGAATACTTGAAGAAGAAAAAGGATGTTCACGAGAGCGATGTTGATTTTCTAATCAACTCCAGAAAGAGTGCCATGTGGTTGGTAAACAAAATACCAAATTTTTATAAAATAGATTGTAGCGCAAAAGGCAGTATCCTATCCCGCGAAGCAATTCATGAAATGGTTTATAAAGAAGTGAAGAAAGTAATCAAGTAAAATATGAAAATTCCAGTAGTAAATGAACAAGATGAAATAATAGGTAGCGAAGAACGGTCAGTTGTTCATCGTGATGGACTAAAACACAGAGAGGTGGGTGTATGGCTTGTTACTTCAGACGACGAGATTGTTTTTCAAAAACGTGCATTATTTAAAGAAATCTACCCTGGGCTCCTAGACTGTACAGCTGGTGGTCATGTGGATTCTAGTTCTGAATCTTACGAAACTGCAGCTACTCGTGAGCTGGTCGAAGAAACTGGTCAGAGAAATTTAAAGCTATTTATGTTTGATAAAAAATATGGAGAAGAGTTTGATCCTGTAACAAATATAAGCAATAATCGTTTCAGTACTGTTTTTGTTGCCAGATTGAATACACCTGTTGAAGAACTTGTTGTTGAAGACGGAAAAGTGACTAGCTTTAAAGCTTTTTCTATAAATTCTCTTAAAAATCTAGATGATACACAAAAGGAGCAATTCATTCCAAGGTTTATAACCGATGAATCCATTAATGATTTTCAAAAAATGATAGACTTTTTACATACAAATAAAAGCTAAGAAAGTTTTAATATAAAAATATTATGCAAAACAAAATTAAGTTTAAATCGAAGATACTTTTAGTTAATCGTTGCGTTGTTTTAAACAAGCAAGGCAAATTTCTGCTTTTACAAAGAGCTAAAAACGACTCGTATGACCCGATGATGTGGGAGTTCCCTGGTGGTAAATTAGAAGAAGGGGAGGATGTATCCCAAGCATTAGAGAAAGAAATTCTTGAGGAAGCAGGGATTATAGTTAATCCGTTAGAAAGAATAGCTTATGTAGAAAGTCAGTTAAATCTAAAGGGTAAATACAAGGGTTACACCTACGTTTTGTTAATTGGCATAGGGTTACACAAACATGGGAAAGTAACACTAAGCGATGAACACAACGCTTATGTATGGGTTACCGAGAAGGAGGCGCTGGAGATGGATCTAAGGAATGAAATTCGACGTGCCTTGTTGGTGTTATCAAAAACAATTAAAAAAGTTACAAAGAAATAAAAAGCATGCAAAATTCTAACCACTATATTATATTTTCACACGGATTCGGTGTTAGAAAAGATTCAAGGGGATTATTTTTAGACATTGCAAGCTGGCTTAAAGATTATACCAGTGTTATGTTTGACTATAACGAAATTAGGGAAGAGGAGAATACCATTGTTGTTAAAATCCTCTCCGAGCAGTCAGAAAAATTAAGTGAGGTCGTGAATAAAATTGGTCGCGAGAACCCAGAAGCAACAATAGACATCATTACTCATTCCCAGGGCGCTATACCTGCTGCTTTGGCGAAAATAGATATCCCAGTACGCAAGGTTGTTTTGCTTGCACCTTCAATAAACAAGGACATGAGTAAGATGATTAAATATTTTGAGCAATATCCAGACACGGTAATAAATTTAGAAGGAGAGTCTGTGTTGGGTCGCAGAGACGGCAGCAAAACAATAGTACCCAAGGAATTCTGGCAGGAAAAACAGAAATACGATCAAGTGTCACTGTATAATGAATTATCTACAAGACACGAAACTACCATTGTCTTTGCAGACCAGGATGAGGTTGTTTCAAGCGATGTTGGGGCTTTATCAAAAAACATGAAAGTAATTCATTTAAATTCAGACCATAACTTCACAGGAGAAGCCAGAAATGAATTGCAAAAAACCTTATTAGAAATATTTGCAAAATAGTCATGGAAAAAATACCAGTAGTAAATGAACAAGATGAAATAATTGGATACAAAGAGCGCTACGAAACAACTCGCGAAGATATTCAGCGAATTGTTGGACTGTGTGTATTTAATGAAAAAGGAGAGGTTTTGATTGCAAAAAGAGGAATTACTAAAAAAATTGATCCAGATAAATGGGGTCCATCTGTAGCGGGGACAGTAGCTGAAGGATTTGAATACGACGACACGGTGGTAAAAGAAGCTGAAGAGGAAATCGGCTTAAAAGACATTACTCCAACTTTTTTGAAAAAATATTTTTACGAAACTGAAAATACCAGACGTTTTGCTAGCATGTATTATGTGGTTATAAATTCCAATACAGAATTTATTTTAGAAAAAGACGCGGTGGCAGAAGTAAAATGGATAAACCCGACAGAATTAGAAGACTGGGTTAACAAAAAACCAGAAGATTTCACCCCTAATTTTTTACACGGATCATTGGCAAATATAAAAGAAATTACTGAAGTTATTAAAAAGTAAATGCAAATCAAAGTTAAAAAAATAAATAGTGATGCGAAGTTGCCGACGCATGGGCACCCGGGGGATGCGGGGATGGATTTTTATGCTATTGATACGGCGGTATTTCCTCCGCATGCACAGGTGCGGGTACATACCGGTGTGGCGATAGAAATCCCCGAGGGACATGTAGGACTCATCTGGGATAAATCAGGAATATCTTTCAACATGGGGCTCAAAGTTATGGGTGGGGTAATAGATGCGAGTTACAGAGGCGAGATAATTATGAGTTTGCTCAATACCACTGACAAAGAGGTGGTTATGGAGGCCGGGCACAAGATTGCCCAGATGCTCATTCAAAAATTCGAACATTGTGATATTGTAGAGGTAAGTGACCTTTCTGAGACGGTACGAGGCGAAGGTCGGGAGGGAAGCACTGGGCATAAGTAATATGGAAGACAAGATAAAGAACTTAATAACAGAATCTTTAAAAAGCCTAAACATAGAAGGGGCAGATTTTGTAGTTGAGCACCCTGGTGATTTGTCGATGGGGGATTATTCGACGAATGTGGCGATGGTGCTTTCTAAAAAGCTCGTACAGAATCCGAAAGAACTCGCTGATAAAATAGTAGCTACCATGTCAAGGTTTAACCTTGACATGGTAGAAAAAATTCAAGTCGCTGGACCAGGGTTTATAAATTTCTATTTATCACCGCAGTATTATCACACCGCGCTACGGAACATTTTGAAAGCAGGAGAAAATTATGGAAAAGTGGAAATACATAAAGGTAAAAAGATACTTACGGAACATACGAGCATAAACTTGTTCAAGCCTTTTCACATCGGTCACTTGATGAACAATGCTATCGGAGAATCCATAACTCGCTTTGCACGGTTCTCTGGTGCAGAAGTCACTGCTATTTCTTATCCTTCAGACGTTTCGCTCGGTATCGGCAAGGCTATTTTCATAATCCTTGCTGACGGTATAGATAAACTGAATTCCTTGGATACTTTGTCTGAAAAGCTTACCTACATTGGGGAATGTTATGTGCGTGGAACCAAGGCTATGGAAGAAGATCCAAGCGTCGAGCCACGAATACGCGAAATAACTAAAATGATTTATGACCATATTCCAGGTCCTGAATTGGAAGCTTATGAAATAGGCAAAGAAATCAATTTGTCGTATTTCAAAACAATGTCTGACAAACTCGGCTCTAAATTCGCTGCATATATTTTTGAAAGCGAAGCAGGCGTAGAAGGCAAAAGACTAGTTATGGAACATACAGGGAAAAGCCTGCCTGCCGGTAGGCAGGTTTTCAAGGAGTCCGATGGTGCCGTCATATATGAAGGCGAACAAGATGGTCTACACACCAGAGTGTTTGTAAACAAAGAAGGTTATCCTACCTACGAGGCCAAAGACGTGGGGTTGATGTTCCTCAAATTCTCGAGGTACAATCCAGATATATCTATCTTCATAACCGATCACGAGCAGTCCGAATATTTCAAAGTTGTTGTACACGCAGCTGGTAAAATAAACAAAGTTTGGCAGGACAAAACTGTGCACCGCACCCACGGACGTATGAGCTTCAAGGGGCAGAAAATGTCATCTCGTCTCGGTGGCGTACCAATTGCCAGCACCCTGTTAGACGCGGTGAAAGAAGAAGTAACAGAAAAGGCTAGAGAAATACCAGAGCAGACCAAAGAAGCTATATCCGTAGCCGCTTTGAAATTCGCAATTCTCAAAAGTATGGCTGGCAAGAATATAAATTTTGATCCAGAGACTTCTCTTTCCTTCGAAGGTGACTCTGGTCCGTATCTACAATACTCCACTGTACGCGCTGGATCTATTTTAGAAAAAGCAGGGGAGGTTAAGGCCGAATTTGATTTGAAACAAGACATCACCGAAGTGGAAAAATATTTGGACAGATTCGAGGAAGTAGTCACCAAGTGCATCACCCTCTGGGAACCGCACCACATGGTGGACTATCTACTCAATTTATCCCAGAGGTTTAATTCTTGGTACGGGCAAGTGCGCATAATCGACGAAGAGAACAAAGAAATGCAGTACAATTTGGCAATAGTTAAAGCATTCACCCTGGTTATGAAAAATGGCCTCTACCTCCTCGGTATTGAAACTCCAGAGAAAATGTAGTCCTTTACTTTTTATGTTTATGTGTTATTATCTTTTCAGATAATCTTTTGGAGAACATGCGTTTTGCGTTAAGTGTCTATAAAAGTATGGGCATTTATGTTGAGCAAAGGCTCCTTTCATTCGTTTTTTAATATTTTTTGTCATGGCCAGCAACGCTAATGAAAAAACCACTGTGATTGTAAAGTCACAGAGGTATGGAGACAGACCTTTCCATTTTGATGGGAAGGTAGACATTCACCAGGCATCAGAACGACTGAAGACTCCATGGTATAACCTTGAGATAGAAAACTCAAACCCGTCACCCTTTCAAGGGTCGCGGTTCCGCCCTCAACCGGAGCCTACTGAAGGGCTTGCTTGTGACGGAGATTGGTAATCTCGGTAAAAATTAACAAGCCCGATCTGAATGCAGAGACGGGCTTGTTTTGTACTTTTTTAATATTATGGCAGCGACAAGCTTATCTAGTAGAATTTTTTTTCTTTACTTATATCAAATTTCTAGTATTATGAAGTTATAAGCGTTTGAGAGGTTATCAACCTCGAGGCTCTAGGAAGAAAGGAGAAATCCGATTAGACTCTAGCGGGTAAGCCCGACAAAGCTGTAAATCAAGAAGTAATTAAGGTGGTACCACGGCTCATGAGACCCGTCCTTAAACAGTAATTTTCTATTATTGTTTAAGGACGGGTTTTTATTTTACTAATTTAAAAAATAAAACTATGAGTACAAAAGAAAATAATCCCGTGCGAAACGACGAGTCCAAGGACTCTGTTTCTAACGGGACAGGCAAAAGTGAAGCAGCACAGAGAGAAGAAAAAGTTCTCGAATTTTGGCGTGAGAATAAAACTTTTGAAAAAAGTTTGACCAAGGACGCTCCGAAAGGGAACTATGTTTTCTATGATGGTCCTCCTTTTGCTACTGGCACCATGCACTACGGACACATACTCGGCAGTACTGCCAAGGATGTAATAGGACGATATCAGACAATGCTCGGGTACCACGTACCTCGTAAATGGGGTTGGGACTGTCATGGACTACCGATTGAACACCTAGTAGAAAAAGAATTAAAGATTGCAGGACACGTGGAAATAGAAAAACTCGGCATAGATAAATTTGTAGAATACGCTCGCAGTAAAGTTCTGCAGTTTGATAAAGAATGGGAAGTAGGCGTCGAACGTATCGGCCGTTGGGTGGATTTCGAAAAGGGATACAAGACTATGGACAATACTTTTATGGAGTCTGTCTGGTGGGCGCTTTCGGAAATGAATAAAAAGGATTTGGTATATGAAGGTGTACGCGTTTTGGCATACTGCGCGCGTTGTGAGACTCCGATAGCCAACTCTGAGATCGCGATGGATAACAGCTATAAAGACATAACTGATATTTCGGTATATGTGAAATTTGAACTTGAGGACGAACCAGGTACATATCTTCTTGCTTGGACTACGACTCCGTGGACCTTGCCCGGTAACACGGCGATTGCCGTGAATAAAGATATTGATTATGTAAAAGTAATTAAAAAGTCCACTAATGAAAAATTTGTTTTATCTTTAGATGAGTATAAAAAAGGTAGTGAGAGCGTATTAGCTAAATCTCAACCCCAGTTAGATTTTGAAATGCTAGGAAATCCATTCAAAGGTTCAGAACTCGTCGGCAAAAAGTATCGACCTATTTTTCCATACTATTCAAATTCTGAAGTGGCAAAAAATGAAAACATTTGGAAAGTCTGGCATGCGGACTTCGTTACCACAGAAAAGGGTACCGGTATGGCACACGAAGCACCAGCGTTCGGAGAAGACGATATGAACATGGCGAAAGAGCACAATGTGCCTTGGATAATCCACGTAGATGAGACTGGACGATTCAAGCCTGAGGTAACAGATTTTGCTGGAATGAAAGTAAAACCAAAACCAGAAGTAAAAGATGAACATCAGCAAGCCGACATTGAAGTTATCAAATGGCTTGCGCATCAGAATCCGACACCACTTTTTGCTAAAGAAAAAATAGTACACTCCTACCCACACTGCATGCGTTGTGATACACCAATCATCTACTACGCTCTGCCGTCCTGGTTTATAAATATCCAAAAAGCAAAGTCTGATATTTTAAAAAGCGCAGAGTCGATGACTTGGGTCCCAGCGCATTTAAAAGAAGGAAGGTTTAAACACATAGCCGAGAATGCACCAGACTGGAACATCTCTCGAAACAGATATTGGGCTACACCATTGCCAATCTGGAAATGTGAGTCTTGCAACAAAATAGACTTTGTCAGCTCGCTTGATGATTTGAAAACAAAAGCTCAAAAGTCGGGCAATAAGTATTTCGTCATGCGTCATGGGCAGACCGACAACAATGTTAAAAACTTGGTAAGTACTATGAAAAATAGTGGTAGCCACCTGACCGAGGAAGGAAAAGTTAAAACCAAAGAAAGCGCAGAAGGCCTGAAGGATAAAGGAATAGACTTGGTTATAACTTCGCCGTTCAATCGAACCCGAGAAACTACCGAGATAGTCAAAGAAGTGCTCGGTTTGAGCGACGACCAAATAGTAGAAGACGAAAGGCTTGGCGAGATGCAGGTACTGTCCTACGAAGGCCGAACTTGGGACGAATATCACAGTGAAAACCAAAAGATAAAAGAAAACTTCGATAAATCAGCGGAAGGGGACGAATCCTACAAAGACATCAAAAGGAGAGTAATGGAATTCATCTTTGAAACTGAGGAGAAATACAAAGATAAAAATGTATTGATAGTCACTCATGGCGGACCAGCTTGGCTTCTAGCTTCTGGGGCGCTGATGCTGGATATAGAAAAAACTTTGAACATGATCAGTGAAAAAGACGGCTATCATTATTTGAGTAATTCCGAAGTTCAAGAACTTAATTTTTTTGCATTTCCACATAATCATAACTATGAATTAGATTTGCATCGACCATACATAGATGAAGTTAAAGTTCTTTGTAGTTGTGGCGGGGTGTCTACGAGAGTGCCTGAGGTTTTGGACTGCTGGTTTGAATCCGGTTCCATGCCTTTTGCTCAAGATCATTTTCCTTTCGAGAACCCAGATTGGCAGAAGAATAATTTCCCAGCGGGTTTTGTAGCGGAGTACATAGCACAGACTAGAACATGGTTTTACTATTCTCACGTAGTTTCCACGATCCTTTTTGGACATGCTCCATATAAAAATGTAGTGACCACAGGAACCGTGCGCGCAGAGGATGGGCAGAAAATGTCCAAGTCAAAGAACAACTTTCCAGATCCAAATATTCTGTTCAACAAATACGGAGTAGACGCACTGCGTATCTACCTGATGTCGTCGCCTCTAATGAAAGGAGAGGATGCAAACTTCTCAGAGAAACTGGTGCAAGAAATTTCAAGTAAATTCGTGGGCAGATTGTTCAACGTGGTTTCTTTCTACGAACTTTACAGAGACAAAGAATTGGAAAGTGATAATTTGCCAAGTTCTGCAAACGTACTAGATCAGTGGATTCTATCCAGGTTGAATCAAGTTATAGAAGAAATGACTAAGTGGATGAATGCGTATGAAATGGCTTTAGCTATCGCACCACTGGATAAATTCATAGACGACCTTTCAACTTGGTATTTGCGTCGTTCTCGAGACAGGATAAAGGACGGAGATAAAGATGCAAAACAGACTATGTATTTTGTCTTGAAAAATCTTGTGAAAGTCATGGCCCCTTTTGCTCCATTCTGTGCTGAAAGTGAATGGCAGAAGTTGAGAAAAGAAAACGATCCAGAGAGTGTACACCTTACCGAGTGGCCAAAGACGAGTGAAAATAATAATGAAACCAATGTATTGAGTAATATGCAAGTTTCAGAAATGAATACAATAAGAGGCATCGTCCGGGAAGTTTTAGATCTTAGACAAAAGGCAAACATTAAAGTCAGACAGCCTCTTGGGTCAATAACATTAAGAAATAAATCTGAAATAAATAGTTCGTTACTATTAGACTATGTTGCTATTCTACAGGATGAATTGAATGTTAAAGATGTTTTTTTTGATGAAAAACAAAATGAGCATGTCGTACTAGATACAAACATCACCCCAGAACTAAAACAAGAAGGTGACTATCGCGAGCTGGTACGTGGAATACAGGATATGAGAAAGGCTATGGGGCTTGTACCGAGCGACGTTGTGCATTTGCTCGTTTCCACCAATACAGCGGGTGAAGAATTGATAAATAAATTCAAAACAGAATTGCTCAAAGTCGTAGGCGCCAGCGGGGTAGAGTTTGGTGACAACGATGGTACGGATATAAAAGTCGACGAACTTTCGTTCAAGGTTAAACTGAATAAATAAAATGCCAAGTAAAAAACTAGTTATTTTTGATTTCGACGGAGTGCTCATAAACACAGCTGATCTGGCCTACGAGATACACAAAAATGTAAATCCTCATTTTACTTTCGAGCAATACAAAGAAATTTCGAACGGCAACTTCCACGAAAAATGGCCCGAAGCAAAAGAGAAATTCAATTTGGTTGAGATGGGTCACGACGAGTTCTTTAGACAATATGAAGAAGGGATATTTCGTTATACCATTCAGGATGTTTTGCACGACGCGATTCTTCATTTGGCTGACAAATACACACTTGTTATTGTGACTTCAAGTAGTGGCCCGGTTGTAACGAATTTCATAAACAAAGAAAATTTGGCCGGTTGTTTTACCGAAATACAAGGCTACGAAGTTCACAAAAGCAAGGTGGTAAAGATCAGGTCCCTGCTCGAAAAATATGAACTTTCGCCAAACCAGGCTGTATTCATAACTGATACACTAGGGGACATAGAGGAGGGTAATGCTTGTGGTGTGCCAGTTGTCGCCGAGACCTGGGGTATGCATAACTATGAACTACTACAGTCAGGCAACCCTGCGGTTATTATCGACGCTCCTCAGGAGCTCGTCCCCGCGATAGAAAAGATATTGTGTTAAAATAGATAGCATATTGCTATGAACACAAACCCGAATGCAAAAAGAATATTAGTTTACGGAGATTCTTTGACTTTTGGTTTTGCTGGTATTGGAAATCCAGGAGGAGAGAAATTTTCAAGTGACAAAAGGTTCACGGGAGTAATGCAAAATGAACTCGGTGCAGGGTACGAAATAATTGAAGAAGGCCTAAGGGGTAGGACTGTTTCCGAGGAAAACGCTTTCTTCCCGCATAGAAATGGCCTGGAGCAATTCGGACCTATTTTCGGAAGCCATCTACCGATCGATTTGGTTGTATTTTCACTCGGAACGAATGACGCCAATAGTGGTTCAAACAAAAAACCAGAATATATTCCAAACGACTTTAGCAAATATACAGAAATCATGGAGTTTTGGTGCAAGTCATTTAACTTTCCTTTACCTAAAATCTTGCTCATAGCGCCACCTATAATCGAAGAAGAGTTTTCTTACAAAATATTTAAAGACATATTCAAAGGCGCAAAAGGAAAGTCTTTGACGTTTTCTGAGTCGTACAATAATTTCGCAGAAAAAAACAACTGGTCTTTCCTAGATAGTGGCGAATTTATAAAACCCGGCGAAGTAGATGGTATTCACTTAGATGAAAAGAACAATCAAATTCTAGGAAAAGAAATAGCAAATAAAATAAAAAACATTTTATGAAAAAAGTATTTATAGTACATGGTTTTATGAGTACGCCAAATGGTGGTTGGAGGTCGTGGCTCATGGATGAGCTGAATAAAATCGGTGTTTACGCTTGTGCACTACCGATGCCTACACCAGATGAACCAAAATGTGAAGAATGGATAGCAGAACTTACCAGAGCAATACCCGACGTTAACGAAGATGTGTTTCTGGTAGGGCACAGTCTTGGGTGTGCTGGAATATTAAACTATCTAGAAACAATAGACAGTACTAAAAAGTTTGGAGGAGTTTTCCTGGTTTCAGGACCAATTGAAAAGTTGAGGATCGAGGATACAACTTCGAAAATAAGGAAAATGGATAGTTTTTTTACTCATGATTTTGATTTCAATAAAATAAAAGAAAAGGCAGATCGTTTTGTAGTAATTCATGGAGATGACGACGACAGAGTTCCTTTCGAGCACGGAGAAAGAGCGTCCAAAGCTCTAGGTGGTGAATTGATTGCGGTGCCAAATGGAGGACACTTGAATGGAAAAAGTGGATGGCACGAATTACCACCTATCCTAGAATCACTTTCAGGAATGCTCAAGTAAAAACAAATGCATCACATTTATCATACACAGGCGATAATTTTGGGTAGTAGACATGTCGGGGAGACGGGGAAGGGGTTTTACCTTTTTACTCCGGACCTCGGTTTGGTATATGCTCGCGCGCAGGGTATCCGCAAACTCGCTTCACGTCTGCGCTACGTGCTGTCGGATTATTCATATATCAAAGTAGACCTGGTTCGTGGTCGGGATGTCTGGCGTATCACCAGCGCTTCAAAGACTAATAGTCTAGAGGGTATTAAAAGCAATCCAAAATTGTTACCGACCATGGTAAACCTGTCCAGACTCTTGTATCGGCTACTTCGTGGCGAAGAACCGAACGAAGAACTTTTTTCAGATTTATTGCAGGGTCTCTACGTGTTGGAGAAAAAAGAAGATAGAGAAGAAATAGCAAACCTAGAGATTGTCTTGGTACTTCGACTGCTCGGGAACCTAGGTTACATCGGGGAGCATGCTGCGCTGGATAAATTGGTAAAGTCGCCGTTTGAAGAAAACTTGATATACGAAATGGTAAATCACAAAAAGGGCGCCGTCCGGGAGATAAATCGCGCTCTACGCGAGACACATTTATGATATAATCTACCAATGGCTCTGGATGATAAAGATAGGCTCAGTAAAATTGAAGATTTGAAAAGTAAATTATTTAGCCGAGGTTATACCCCTAGGATAGAACATTATGACACTCATCGGCATCGCACAGACACCCCGCCAGAAACTTGGTCTCATGAAGATTTAAAAAAAGAAAAACCTAGCATGAAAATTTCTGCCTTTAAAAAATTCTTTATCTTTTCTCTGATATTTTTCGGACTTTCAACACTGTACGTGCTTTTTAACTTTTTCGAAGGAGGGAATAACGTTTCCAATGACAATATCGAAATATCTGTCCTGGGTAATGCTTTTACCAATGGAGGGGAAGACCTGCCACTTATTGTAGAAATATCAAATCGGAACAATGTGGCCTTGGAGCTTGTCGACCTGGTAGTAGAATCTCCGCGTGGTGCAGGATCGGGTAACAACAACACTGAAAGGCAGAGGATATCACTCGGTTCTATTCCGTCTGGTGGTTCAAGGAGCGAGAATGTCATCGTTCGACTGTTCGGTGAGCAAGGTTCTGTAAATAGTGTCCGTATATCTATCGAATACCGGGTGCCAGGATCGAATGCTATTTTCGTAAAAGAAAAACCTTATGAAGTCACCATTGAATCAACACCACTCAACCTGACCATAGAAGCTCCGAGTGAAGTACCGCCCAATCAGGACGTAACTCTCAAAATTAAAGCCCAAATCAACTCCGAAAGAAGAGCTGAGAACATGATTATAAAAGTAGACTACCCGCTCGGTTTTCAGTTTACTTCAGCTACACCAGGACCAAGCCTCGGCAACAATGTGTTCGAGCTCGGCACGCTGGAGCCAGGCACAGAATACCAAATAGCCATATTGGGTAAAATGGTAGACGTCTGGAACGGAGAGCAGAAAACTTTCAAAGTGTGGAGTGGTTCGCAATCCAGAACCGAGAAGTCAGAAATCGACGTCGTTTTCAATTCACTTCTGTACACCATGCTCATCAACAAGCCTTTCGTCGAGTCTAGTATTTTTGTAAACGGTGTCTATTCCAAAGAGTACGCTATAAATTCCGGGGCGCCACTGTCGGGTGAAGTCCGCTGGGCGAATAACTTGGATACAAAAGTAAACGACATGGAAATCAGACTCAAGCTTTCCGGTAATGCCATGAATCGAAAAAGTATCAAAGCACCGAAAGGTTTTTATAACTCGATTGAAGACACCATAGTCTGGGACAAAAATACCGACCCGAGCTTTGCCGAGGTTGAACCTGGAGAATCTGGTCTAGTTTCATTTTCGGTAGCGTCCAAACAACTCTACAGTTCTGCAGACGGCATATTGAATCAACCGATAATAAATCTGTATGCATCTATCTCTGGCAAGCAGGCAGTCGCCAGCAACGTAGCTAAAAAAATCGAAAGCAATGAGACAAAAATAGTAAAGATTATTTCTGACGTAGGCTTTGCCAACAAGATTCTCTACTACACTGGTCCATTTACCAACACTGGACCCATCCCTCCGAAGGTTGAAAATGAGACTACCTATACTGTGGTTTGGAATGTTACCAACACTGCCAACGTAGTTCGTAATGCAAAAGTTCGGGCAACCTTGCCTTCGTGGGTTAATTTTGTTGGTACCATATCTCCGGCGGATGCCAACCTGACCTACAATGCTAGTACCAAAGAAATTGTTTGGAATGTCGGTACGCTTGTGCGCGGAGCTGGACTCGGCAATGCTGGACCCGAAGTCGCTTTCCAGATAACCTTCACTCCGTCACTTTCTCAGCTTGATGAAACCCCTATCGTCATAAACGATGCTGTTTTGACGGGGCATGATGATTTTGCTAATGTGGACGTGAGGGTAAACAGGTCGTCGCTAAACACCAAACTGCCGAGTGACGCATCCTTCGATTATAAAAACGCCCGGGTTGTAGAATAAATTTATGGAACAAGACAAAGATTTGATGGAAAAGATAGTGAGCCTATGCAAGAGGCGGGGGTTTATATTTCAAGGCTCAGAGATATACGGGGGACTTGCGGGTACCTTTGACTTCGGGCACTTTGGAGTAGCTCTTAAGAATAATATAAAAAATACTTGGTGGAAGAAATTTGTAGATGGACGGACTGATATGTACGGAGTCGACGCTGCCATACTAATGCGCCAAGAAGTCTGGCAAGCAACAGGACATGTGGCGAACTTTTCTGATCCCATGGTGGAATGTAAGAAATGCAAACGAAGATTCCGAGAAGATCAGCTTGAGGATAAAGTTAAATGTGTAGACTGTGGTGGCAAGCTCGGCGAGGCCAAGCAATTCAATATGATGTTCCAGACCAAAGTTGGAGCATCGGAGGATAGTTCGGCTGTGTCATATCTTCGTCCAGAGACAGCACAGGGCATGTTCGTAAATTTCAAAAACACTGTAGATGCTTTTCATCCAAAGCTTCCTTTTGGTATGGCGCAGATCGGTAAAGCTTTCAGAAATGAGATAACTCCTCGAGATTTTATATTTAGACAAAGAGAGTTCGAACAGATGGAGATAGAATATTTCGTCCGTCCAGATGCATGGAATGAGTCCTTTGATATGTGGCTAACCCAGATGCATGAATGGATAGAGGAGGTGGGTATAGATACAAGTAAAACCACTGACCTGCTTGTTTCAGATGAAGATCGAGCTTTTTATTCACAGAAGACAATCGATATAGAATTTGAATATCCTTTCGGCAAGAAAGAGCTTTTTGGTCTTGCATACAGAACTGATTATGATTTGAATACACACAAGCTTGAATACGTAGACGAGGAAAATGCTACAAAAATGGTGCCGCATGTTATCGAGCCATCATTTGGACTAGACCGTGCATTCTTGGCAATACTTATATCCGCTTATGATGAATCAGACCCCGAGCGACCATTCCTTAAATTCAAGCCAAACATTGCACCGGTTATCTGTGCAGTATCTCCGTTGCTCAAGAATAAGCCAGAACTCGTTAGCTATGCAAAAGATAATGTGTACGCAATGCTCAAATCCGAATTCGGCCGAGTGATGTGGGATGACAATGGCAACATCGGCAAGAGATACCGCAGACAAGACGAGATAGGAACACCATACTGTATCGTAGTTGATTTCGATACTCTCGGCGAAGAGAAGCCTGAACTTAAGGATACTGTAACAGTCCGCGACCGTGATACAGGTACTCAAGAAAGAGTCAAAGTGTCTGAACTTATTTCTTTTCTGAAAGAAAGACTTTCGTAAAATGAAAACACTAACCCTAGCATTTTTATTTCGAGATAATAAAATACTCTTGGCTATGAAGAAGCATAGCTTTGGTGTGGGTAAGTGGAATGGTTACGGTGGTAAACTTGAAAAAGGAGAAGAGCCTATTCAGGGCATTGTTCGTGAAGTTAGCGAAGAATCCAACCTTAATATAGAGCCTAACAAATTCAAAGAATTAGGATTTATGGATTTCTTTTTTGACGATAAACCAGAATGGGATCAGCATGTTGTGGTATATAGGGTAGACGATTTTGAAGGTGCCCCCGAAGAAACAGAAGAAATGATGCCTAAGTGGTTTGATCTAAATGAAATTCCATGGTCCGAAATGTGGAAAGGGGACGATCAATGGCTCCCATACGTTATCGAAAACAAGAAGTTTTCTGGCGAAATTCATTTCGTCGAAGAAGGGCAAAAACTAGTAAGTTTCAAAATAGACAATCTTAAAATAAATGAAGGGGATTTGAAGATGAAAGTTAAGTAATTTTTTCTGTACCCCGCAGTGTATCCTCGAAAGTTTCCGCTTGGCGGATTATTTTTGTGTCGCCATTTTCACAGACCAATATTTCAGCAGGGAGGAGGCGACCGTTGTAGTTGTAGCTCATACCGAAACAATAGGCACCGGCGTTATGCATGATGACTATGTCGCCAATAGCGAGCTCGGGTAGAGGGCGACCTTTCCACCACAGGTCTGTTTGTTCGCAGATTTGTCCGGTGAGAAGAGTAGGTTTTTTCGGGAACTCTTTTTCATTTTCTTTGCCATTTACAGTCAGCGCATGATATGCATCATAAAGTATCACTCTGGGTACTATGTTCATGCCCAAATCCGTTCCCCAGATTTCTCGATAAGCATTTTTCTTGGCTTCTACTTTACCTACCAGGTACCCAGCGTTCGCTACGAAATACCGGCCCGGCTCCATCACCACACGAGGGTGGGGCATAGTGTATTCACTGCACTTTGCTTCTATGGCCTCTACTATTCCAGTAACTGCGGCGTCGAGGTCGAGCTCGGATTCTTCTGGCTCATAGGCTATGCCGAGCCCGCCTCCTAAATCTACAAATTCAAAATCAATAGCTAGTTCTTTTTTTATCTTGCCGATGACATCAAAAAGTCTCAAAGTTATTTCTTTGAAATACGAGGCATCAGTTACACAACTTCCTGCCATCATGTGGATGCCAAATCTTTTCACTCCAGCCTCCTTGGCCTGTTTGTAGGCTTCGACTGCTTGGTCCATGTGTATGCCGAACTTTGCTTCCGGTCCACCAGTGATATCAAAGTGCCCGACATTACTTTTACCTATTCCCGGGTTGATACGAAACGAAAGTACTTCCGGTTGGCCGAAAGCTAGCACTCGGGGTAGTAGGGAAACATCGTCCAGGTTGAAAAGCACATTATTTTCTATCCCTGTTTTTATATCTTCATCGGATAGAAAGTTTCCAGAGAATATAATGTCGGAACCAGACAGCCCCAGGTGTTTTGCCAGAAGTATTTCATTGGCACTTGATGCATCTATACCGGCACCTTCCGCAAGTAACATTTTTACAATACTCGGATTGTTGTTAGCTTTGACTGCATAGTAGAGTTTGAAGTCTGGATATTTAGAAGTGAAGGCTGTTTTTACTCTTCTAAAATTCTCTTTGATTTTTAATTCGTCGTACACGAATATCGGCGTACCATACTGCGCTACCAAATCTTTTACTTCTACATTATTTATTTTCATAGTTTTTCTTATATTATTAATTATTTAAAATAAAAAAACATCCGTTGTGGATGCTTTGCCTAGTGACTAATACGTTACAGTAAACAGGGGACTAAGACAAAAGCATCACGCCACGCTTGGCGCTCTTCTTTGTCTTCTTTGCCTCGATAACTATAAACATGTGTACAAGTATACAGTGTCTTTATTCAAAGTCAAACCGGTGTGAACTTGTGCTACAATACGTCGTATGAAATTTTCAAAGAAAAAACTAAAGAACGGACTCACCTTGGTGACGGTGCCCATGGCGGACAATCCGACTGTGACTGTGCTGGTATTGGTAGAAACCGGTTCCAAATACGAAACCAAGAAATTAAACGGTATTTCGCACTTTCTAGAGCATATGTGTTTCAAGGGCACCGTTCGCAGGCCTAAGGCCATAGACATTTCACGAGAACTCGACGCCATCGGTAGTCAGTACAACGCTTTTACTTCGCAGGAATTCACAGGTTACTATGCCAAATCCGAGGCGCGTCACTTTAAACAGGTGCTCGATGTCGTATCAGACATATATCTGAATTCCACTTTCCCGGAAGCAGAAATTGAAAAAGAAAAGGGTGTAATAGTGGAGGAGATAAACATGTACGAGGATATGCCACATCGCCATGTGCAGGACTTGAACATGGAGTTGCTTTATGGGGATCAGCCAGCTGGTTGGAACATTGCTGGCACCCGGGATAACGTAAAGTCCATGCGTCGCAGTGATTTTGTAAAGTACAAAAAAGCCCACTACGTGCCGAATGCTACCACCATAGTGGTAGCGGGTCATGTAACAGATAAGGAAGTTCAAACGGAAGTAAACAAAATATTTGGTAAGTTAGCCCAAGCCAAAAAAGACAAAAAGGTTAAAGTGAAACAAACCCAGAAAAAGCCAGAGGTTTTGTTGAAGTACAAAAAAACCGATCAGTCGCATTTTGTGCTGGCTTTCAGAAGTTTTGATTTATTCAGCAAAAAGAATGCGGCTGTTTCTGTGCTCGCTAGTATTTTGGGTGGAGGCATGAGTTCTAGGCTCTTTCAAAAACTTCGCGAAGAAATGGGGGTAGGGTATTATGTTCGTGCTAGTGGCGACGCGTATACCGACCATGGATATTTTGAAATCTCAGCCGGAGTAGACAACAAGCGCGTCGGGGAGGTGCTAGAAGCCGTATTGGCTGAGTGTAAAAAAATAGCAACCGAGCCGGTGCCGGCAGATGAGTTGCAAAAAGTAAAAGACTACCTGATTGGTAACATGAAGCTCGACCTAGAGTCCTCCGATAGTATTGCGCAATTCCACGGACTTCAGGAAGTACTAAAGAAAGAGATAAAAACCGCCAACGAAAAGGCCACCGAGATAAACAAAGTCACCGCCCTAGAGGTACAAAACATAGCCAAAGAAATATTCAAAAACGAAGGTATGAATCTAGCCATAGTTGGCCCGGCCAAAAACAAAGCCCCTTTCAGTAAAATATTCAAACTCTAGTTGACAAAATTGTAAAAGCGATGTAGTTTTATAAAAAATACACAAGGCCTTTTGTATGGGTCTTTTGTTGTTTTCCTTGAAAAACCAAACGGAGACAAAACTCTCTTTTTTCCTTACCTTCAAATTTAATAATTATGAGTACCCTGTCGTTCAACTGGTCCACACCCTCAGAAGAAACAGTAGAAGTTGTTCCTGGTTGGGAGCAAGACTATTACAGAAAACCACGCAGGCCAAATTTTAATAACATTCTCGGAGTCGCCGTCGCTATTATTGTAGGTATTGTGGCTTTTCTCGTAATTTCAAACTTTTCGAAAAATGATTTTCCAAAAGAAAAAGAAATTGCAACTGAAAACAAAAAGTCTCAACCTAATTATGAGCAACCCGACCTCGCTCCGAAAACGGAGTACGTGATTACTCAACCAAACCTGAAGCCGAAGAAGTATATTGCCGACTGGCAAATTGCTTCGAATCCCAAGAAGTTTAATGGGAAAATTAAAGGGTTTGGTAATCCTGGCGACGTTACGGACGAGAATTCGTTCGAAGAAGAGGATTGGCAAAACAAGTTGGGCCAGATCATCCTTCACGTCAAGGAGCTTAGGCAGAAAGATGTCTTGTATCATCCTAGCGTTTTAAAAGAGATGAACACTGTTGTGCTCATTGAAATTATCGAAATGTGCACTCGGCACAACGTCAATGTAAATGAAATTCTATCCGAAGCGCTCGGGAAGAATTTCGTGATGTATGTTATTTTCGTTCGCAACAGGGCAGGCGATATACATGCTGTTTTCCTTTTGTTGCCACCAGATATAAGCAACCCAATGCTGGAGATGTGGGAATATGCAGACGGCCTGAAAAGTGATTTCATGGGGTATATGAAAATAAAGGGTAGCGACCCCAAGTTCGCAAACAGTTTCCTTATTATAAGGGAGTATGGTTTTGTATTGAATCTGTTGTACAAATATCAATGGGAAATATTCAAAAATCTAAAAGAGCTTTTAGATCCAATATTTTTCGAAGATGGACTGGTTCCGGTAACCCAGCCACTTCCGGCAGCAGAGCCAAGTTTGAACTGATGAAATATCAGTAAATCAAGATATAAACGAACCGGCACCGAGCATCAAGCTCTGTGTCGGTTTTGTTTTTTTATGTTACCCGGTAGTGAGTTTTACCAAAGCGCAATTCGCGCAGATTTTCAATCTGCATTGGTAAAATCTACTACTGGGTGTTATGATGTTGGTATGTTTGGAGAGGGCAGTACAACCAAAATTTCTATATCCACCGGCACGATGATACGGGCGGTGTTGGTAGGTGTCGGGGTGTATTTGTTTTGGTTCTTGCGTGACCTACTGATGGTGGTTTTCACCGCTATCATTTTTGCTTCTTTTGTAGAATCAACCATCCCGTATTTTAAAAAGATACGGATCGGACGACTGCTCGGGGTGATCATATTTTATGTGGTATCCTTGCTGATTTTTGCAGCGTTATTTTATTTGTTTGCACCACTCCTCATTACCGAGGTTTACAATTTTGCTACTTTTCTTTCTTCCTATATTCCTGATTTCAACTTCTTGGATTATTTCCAAAGCAAGGAATTTGCCGGCGCTAAAGACGTAGTGAACAAGCTTTCAGATAACTTGTCCGTAGGGTCACTCCTCGAAATATCTAAAAGCTTTATCAACAACCTATCTAGCGGATTCTTCCAGACCCTGGCTTCAGCCTTCGGAAGCATATTTAACTTCATCCTCATCATCGTCATATCTTTTTACTTATCAGTACAGGAAAAAGGTATCGAAAACTTCCTCCGCATTGTGTTGCCAGTGTCAGTTGAAGACTACGCCGTTGATTTGTGGGAACGCTCACAAAAGAAAATTGCTTATTGGATAAAAGGGCAGATGTTCCTCGGTCTCTTGGTGGCGGTCCTTACTTATTTGGTCCTTTCTATTTTAGGTATTCAATACGCACTCCTCCTGGCTATCATTGCCGGCGTTATGGAGCTCATACCATATGGAGTAATACTCGCTTTGGTTCCAGCAGTTTCATTTTCTTATATATCTGGAGGGTTGTCCTCGGCATTGTTGGTGGCTGGAGCATACTTGATCATTCACCAATTTGAAGTTTTCCTCTTCACACCGCTGATAGTAAAGCGAGTAGTCGGGCTCTCTCCTTTGGTTGTTATACTGTCGGTCCTGATTGGTTTCGAGCTCGCGGGTATTTGGGGAGTAGTGGTTGCTATACCGATTGCGGTAATTGTCATGGAAATCATGAATGATTTGGAAAAGAGGAAAACCATAGTTCGAGCTTCGGTAGGAGACAAGAAATAACATGCAAGAAAACAAAGTAAATCAGAGTAAAAGTTTTTATATTACTACTACACTGCCGTACGTGAATGCCGAACTGCATTTAGGGCACGCGCTCGAGTTTATCCGCACGGACGCCATCGCCAGGTACAAGAAACTCGCAGGCTACAATGTTTTTTTCAACACTGGTACAGACGAACATGGTTCCAAGATTTACGAAAAAGCAGTAGAGAGTGGTTTAGACCCGCAGGCTTTCGTCGATCAAGGATTCGAAAACTTCAAAAGAAGTTTGAAGATGTTTGGGGTAACAGATGAGGTGCATTTTATTCGGACCACCGACTCAAACCACATCGCCTCTGCGGAAGCGTTTTGGAATAAAGTAAAAGAAAACGGATTTATTTATAAAAAGAATTACGCCTCAAAGTATTGCGTCGGTTGTGAGAGTGAGAAGACAGATTCAGATTTGAATGAGAATGGCGAATGCCCCGACCATCCAGGGCGAGCGCTTCAGATAATAGAAGAAGAAAATTATTTCTTTAAATACAGCGAATTTGGTCCCAAGCTTTTGGAACTGTATGCCAAGCGCCCAGACTTCGTGATTCCAGAATTTCGTTTCAACGAAGTCAAAGCTTTTATCGAAAGGGGACTACAGGATTTTTCTATATCTCGATTAAAAAGCAAAATGCCATGGGGAATACCAGTACCAGGAGACGATGAACACGTGATGTATGTCTGGTTCGACGCCCTGACAAATTACATCAACACCCTAGGCTGGCCCTCCTCCGCTAAAGTTTCGGAGGGCGCAGCCTCGGAAGATTTATTTACCAAGTTCTGGGTAAACGGCACACCAACCCAGTACTGTGGAAAGGACAACACTCGTTTCCAATCCGCGATGTGGCAGGCCATGCTCATGGCCGCCGGAGTGCCAAATTCGCACCAAATAGTAGTGAACGGTTTTGTGATGGGTGAGGGCGGGGTAAAGATGTCTAAGACCTTGGGCAACGTAGTCAACCCCAAAGAAATCGTCGACGAATACGGCACCGAGGCCTTGCGTTATTTTATGCTTCGGGAGATATCTGCGTTTGAAGACAGCCCTTTCTCGCGTGACCGTTTCAAAGAAGCCTACAATGCCAGCTTGGCCAATGGGCTCGGAAACTTGGCTTCACGCATACTGACTCTTTCAGAAAAATATTTGGACAAATGCCCACCCATTCCAGAAGTGTCGGATTTCAGTGAATACTTTGCTTTGTATGAAACTTTTGATTTCAAAAAGGTGATGGACTACATCTGGAGCGAAGTGGAATCCTTGGACAAATTTATCCAAGAGACAGAACCGTTCAAGGTCATAAAAACAGATGAAGCAAAAGGCAAGGAACTCATAACCACTATGGTCACCCGCCTTTACCAAATAGCCCGCATGTTAAACCCAGTCATGCCAGAGACAAACGAAAAGCTAAAACAACTGATCAAAGCCAACAAGAAACCCGAAGCCCCACTCTTTTTAAGAAAAGATTGATATATGAAAATCCGAGAACCATTTGTAGTTTTTACTAACTTGGTGTTCATTATCCCTTTATATTTTGCCCTCGTGCAACAGGCATATTTTTATGCGGGAACTATTTTTGTAGTTTTCTTATTTTCTTCTATATTTCATATAACCAAACCACCTGGCACAGTCTGGCCCAGCGAAGTATATAAATTAAACAAGACACAAAAGCTTTTTCTGCGAGTGGACGAAGTCCTGGCTTACTGTTTGATATTTTTTAACATGTACATCTTTTGGTTGAGCAATTTTCCCTTGTATTTTTGGTATGCTGCAGGTATTGGTTTCATCGGCCTTGTTTTTCTTTACTTTCCAAAACAGCAAAACAAATATGAGTTTTTCCATGGCACTTGGCACCTGCTTTCAGGGTTGGTAACTTTGTTTGCGGTATTGTCATTAGCAGTTTGATATAAATTAACGGAATAACCTTAAGGAATAAAGGTATTTTTAGTACACGAAATAAAATGGGGCCTTTTGTGTAATACTATGATGTATGGTCCTTACTGAAAAAAGTGACGAGGAAATAGTGGATTTGGTCAAGACCGGAAACCAAGAAGCCTTTGCTGTGCTGATCGACCGATACATAGAGAAGATAAAAAGATATGGCCGTCGGTTTGTCTACGAGAAAAGCAATCTAGATGATCTGGTACAAGACGTTTTCATCAAAGTGTATAGCAACATACAAAGTTTTTCTTCTGATCGAAAGTTTTCTCCTTGGATTTACCGAATTGCGCACAACGAGTTTGTAAATGCTATAAGGAAAAAAGCCTACGAAAATCTGATCCCAGTAGATTTTGATACTTTTTTGCCACAGGTATTAGCCAAAGAAAGCCCAGCTGATGATTTTGATTTCAATTTACTTCGTGAATCCATTGAAAGAAGCTTGGCGGATTTGGATGTGAAATATCGTGAAGTTATAGTTCTGTATTTCTTTGAAGAACTGGATTATAAAACCATAGCCGACATATTGGCGATACCGGTAGCGACAGTAGGGGTGCGACTCAAGAGAGCTAAAGAAAAGTTAAAAGTATTATTAGCTAAAGAAAACATCTAATGGAGCAAAAATTAAAAGATATAAAAGTCGATATAGTTAATTACATAAAAACCAACAAGGTTACGATGAAACCACGCTGGCATTTTATACTCTTTGCACTTTTACGAGTGATTGCTGTGGTTGTGGTTTTCGTATCTATTCTGTATTTGGCTAGTTTTATTACGCTAGTGATGCGCGAACATGAATTGTTTAGAGCATTAGGTTTGCGTCCACAGAGCGTGCACGGATTTATGCTCAGTGTTCCTTGGTTTCTGGTGGTGCTTTCTCTGATCTTGCTCGTTTTGCTTGAAGTTCTAACTCGCAAGTTTCAGTTTGTTTACCGTCGCCCGATAGTGTATTCGATCTTCGCACTTCTTGTATTAGTGTTAGTGGTTGGAGCAATAGTTCGCGAGGTGGACAAAGAATTTCGATTCGCGCGTTTTGGAGAAAAGCCGAATGCTCCGATATTAGGCCCTGTACACAGATACTATCGTGGCGAATTTGGTGAGCGTCCTTTTGTTCGGGGAATGCATAAAAACCCGGATATGAAATCGATGAAATATTTCCCACAATAATTTGTATTACTTTATGCAGGCGATATCACTGCATGTTAAAAATTAATCAATTTAAACTATGAACATGACAAAAAGAAAAATATTAACCTACGGTTCAATCTTTGCTCTCGCTATATTCCTTAGTTCTGGAGTAGCCAAGGCAGATGCATTTTTTGGTGGTAACTTATCTGATGACGAACGAGCTCAAATGCAACAGAAAATGTTTGACGAACAAGCAAACTTGCTCGGCATCTCTGTTGATGAAGTAAAAAATGCTTGGGCCAACGGACAAAACATTTTTGAGCTTGCTAAAGCAAAA
>Ga0208373_1002053_pt1 | contig 23780 bp, 31 predicted proteins | sample RifOxyC2_FD_184036 | JGI IMG/M metagenome (GOLD analysis project Ga0208373, IMG submission 184036) | Soil microbial communities from Rifle, Colorado - Rifle Oxygen_injection C2 (SPAdes) | ecosystem: Environmental > Terrestrial > Deep subsurface > Rock core/Sediment | place: Rifle, Colorado... | reverse complement strand
TGGTTTTTGTAAGAACTTATGTATGTCATTTGTACCTCTTTATTTTACCGTCGGTAAAATAATATTTTTAGTTAATATATCGACGATAAACTAGTATTTATATTTTACTAATTGTGACCCAGCCTGTTTAGGGGGAGGCAATATTATATTCTTTAGTTTGATATTATTTATATAGGGGTTCAATCTTCTTGAGAGATGTCTCATTTAGTTAATCCAATCGACGTTTTAGTTCAGGCATATGAAATGAGAAGAGAATCTGTTGAGAGACTGAGAGAAATGGGAATTGGAGATGTGGATAAGTTATATGCTAGAGTTATGGAAGTTTTGGAATCTGAGAATGAGCCAAAGATGAAGGAACTAGAGGAGATGCTTGAAATAGAGACTGGAGGATTAATTGAGTTTGCCGACTTCTTGGAAAATGGACAGGTAAGTAGGGCAACTTTGGATAAATATGATTTAAGTGGGAAGAGTATAGGTTATCTAAGAAGGGAAAATAATAGAATTTATTTTGAAGAAGAGAAGGGTTCTAAATAGTTTTATCACAGAAATATTTATAAACTAGTTATAACTCCTTAAAGTCAATTGAGGTTAATATGATAAATAAAAAAGCACAAATGGCTCCTGCGGTGTATGCTCTTTTGTTTATATTGGCAGTTTTTCTAGTTGTTTGGGCATATAGTTATTTTTCTGGCGAGAGTAGTACAAATAGTATTGGAGATAAACTTAGCAATCCCAAGACTATTGCCGAACTTACAGGTGTTGAGAGTTTAGGTTTTCTTAAATATTTCTTTGGCGACGTTCCAAGCGGTTTAGTTGATTTAACCAATGGTACTTCTGCAGTAATCATTGTTGTTGTTCTGTTTTTGATGTTACTTATTACGTTTGGAGATATTCTTTCCGCCTTTGGGACTTTTAGTAAGTCTTCTGCATGGTTGTTGGGGGCGGGGTTGGCAATAATCTCTGCAAATCTTAAGGTAATAATGCTTATTGCGGTTTGGTCTTTTGGGATAGTTGCAGGTGTTGGAGTTGTTTCTGTAGCTGTTGGTCTTCTTGTTCCATTTGTGGTGTTCTTTGTGCTTAATGTTTTGCTTTTGAAGCAGTTGAAGCATTCAAGGAATCTTGCTGAGATGAAGACTGGTGCAGAGGGTGTTGCTGGTGCAATCGAAGGGTTTGGAAAGGCTGCTGGTGCGTTTAGAAAGGCTGCAAAATCAGAAGAAGCTTGAGATTTTGTTCTCAATAGTTTTTTAAACTCGTGTAATTTATATTTGCTATGAAAAAAATAGGAATTGTTTTAGGTTTTATTGTATTGATTTCTTTGGTTTCGGGCATAGTTTCTTCTCAGACAGATGTTCCTATGGATAGTTCAATTCAGCAAAATGTAGACAAGGTTCAACAGTTTACAGAGAGTGCGAAATGGGATTATCTTAGTCAGGAATGGAAAAACATTACTCTAAAAAATAAATTTGTTAGTCAGATTGATTCTACCCTTAGGAAGGGGAATTTCGTTTTTCTTTTCTTGTTTGGACAAAATTATGATTTATCTCTTACTTTACTTTTTGTAATCATCTTTTGGATATTCTTTTATGTAAACTTCTATTTTATCCTTAGTTCGTTTTCAATGTTTAGCAAATCTGTTTCTTCTCTTCTTTCACTTGGTTTGGTGATAATCTTTGCACATTTGGGTTTTCTTAAATCTCTGTCTGATTTGGTGTTTAAAGTAATCTTTTACAAGGAAGGGGTTTGGGGATGGATTTCATTTATTATTTTCATATCTTTGATTTTTATTATTCCTGGCATTAACAGGTATATCACAAAAAGCATACAAAAGAATAAGGATTCTGCAGAGAGAAAGCTTGAAAATGAAGAAAGGGTAGAATTTAAAAAGGCATTTGAGAAAACTGCAGAAGCTTTTAGGAAATCCCCTGCGTAATTTTCTATTTTGATGATATTTTATAGCAATATTTATAAATGACAATATGCTAACTTTGTAATGAAAAATAAGGGGTTGTATCTAGGTATTTTTGTTTCCATATTGTTGATTAGTTTTGTAAGTGCTGCTGCAAGTTTTGATTTTTCTACGCAAATTAGTAATTTCATTGAAGGTGTTGCTAAAACTGCTGAGCCTATATTAAAGTATACAATTGGAACTCCCGAGGGAGATTCATCCATATTTGTTGTTAAAGTTTTGTTATTTATTTTAATGCTTTCGATATTTTATGTTGCTGTTGGACAAGTTCCAATGATTGGTAGTAGTAATGGACTTAGATGGATTGTTTCAATTATAATTGGGATATTGGGTGCAAGGTTTATTTCATCGGAAGCTTTGGTTAATGCAATATGGCTGCCTTCAGGTGTGACTGCAATCACCCTTGTTTGTATCTTGCCATTTTTAATTTTCTTCTTCTTTATTGAGAGTTTTACTGGACATAGGGTTGTGAGAAGGGTGGGATGGGCTCTTTATGGAGTTATATTTGCAAGTCTTGCTGTTGTGAGATGGGACAGTTTGCAGGATTGGCAAGGATGGAATCTTGGATGGATATATGTCGCTACTGCTGTACTGGCGTTTCTTTCGTTTGTATTTGATGGAACTATACAAAAGTATTTTGCTAAGGCGGGTGCTCAGAAAGCAGTTGCTCAGCACATTCGTGATGCAATTCAGGATAGAAGAAGAGATCTTGTTAAGGCGGCTAGCGATTATAAAACTAATATATATGGGCCTGTTGGGACTCCTGCTGCAAAGAAGGCATATGATGCAGATGTCAAGAGATTGGAAAAAGAGATAGAAGATCTTGCTAAACGTATCTAAATAAATATTTATAAACTTGAAAATCTGAGAGATATTATGTTTAAGAGAGGAAAATCATTTTTTGGCTTAAGTGCTTTATTGTCTGTATTTTTAATGAGTTGTGTTTCTGCACTTAATTTAGATTACGTAACTAGAGGGATTGGGGATGTATTTGGATGGATATTTGGGTTTTTGCTTAATACAACAAGCTATGACGTTTACTTTTTTGAGAAGATATTATTTCTTATACTTACTTTTCTTTTAATAAGAGTTGGTTTAGAGGCGATTCCTTCGTTTGGAGATAAGAGAGGAGTGATTAATATAATTGCAATTGCCATTTCTCTTATTGGTGTTAGATATCTTACTGAATTGGATTTGGTAAAGGGAATATTGATTCCCTATGGGACTTTGACTACTGCCATACTGACCCTATTGCCTTTCATAGTATTCTTCTTTTTTGTCCATAAGTCTATAGAATCAAGCGTTGGAAGAAGAATATGTTGGATAATATATCTAATTATTCTCGTTGGAATATGGTGGAATAGATCTGACTCATTGACTGATTTGGAAAATTATATTTATTGGGGGATAATTATTCTTGCTCTAATATTGTTCTTTTTTGATAAGAATGTAAGAGGTTATCTTGCACTTGCTGAAACTAGAGAATCCATTAAAGAAGTTGGCGATGAAATTAAAGTCAAAATGTTTAAGGATTGGAGAGAAGCATATGAAATGGCAGCGAAGGGATATAAGCCTGCAATAAGAAGGGAGAAAGCACTTAGAAAAAGATTATTAGATCATGGGATCGATGTAACTAAAGTGTAATTTGTTAATTAATATAATCTGCTTTTATTATCCGTAAAATATCTGTTGATTTATTTATTCTTCACAACTCTATAGCCTACTATGTCCTTGCCTTTCAAGATAGGGACTTCTTTTTCTTTTCCCGAAGAACCTGTTTTAAGAGAAAGGGCAACACCGATGATAACTATGACTACGCTTACTATTGTTAATGTTAATGGAGTTATTGCTGCTGGAAGAACGATGCCTAAGGATTTCTTTATTGGGTCGAAGGTTAACGCTAGTCCTATGAGTCCTATTATTGCTATTAGATATCCTATGAATTTATTCATCTCTTTTGTGCCTCTTTGATGATTATTATAATAGAAGTTATTATTTAAAGATTTCCCTTACGAGTAATTGTTAGAATAAACGATAAACTTTTGTTATCTATTGCAGTAGAACTCATCGGATTATGATAACTATTCGTTTTTGGTTATGACTTCAATGGAGTTATAAGGGTTTTTATAGTTTGGATTTGTTTATGTATTATGAATGCTGAAAGAAGAGTAGGGGACAGGAATATACTTGATAGGTTTACGGAAGATTTTTGTTGGGTTGTTGAGAAATATGCGAGGTATATTGTCGTTTCAGGGTTTGTTGCTATTTCTACAGGAAGGTCTAGGGCTACTGAAGATATAGACATGATTATTGAAAGAATGTCAAAAGAGAAATTTATTGAATTGCATAGTGCTTTGGATAAAGCAGGATTTGAATGCATGCAGTCTTCAGTTCCAGAAGATGTATTTTCGTATCTTTCTCATGGAGATAATGTTCGATATACTTTGAAGGAAAATAAGATGTTTCCTCCGGAGATGGATATTCATTTTGCGAAGGACGAATTAGATGAGTGGCAACTGAAAGAAAGACAGAAGATAGAGTTTACAGGTTTAGATATCTGGTTTTCTTCTGTTGAATTCAATATTGCATTTAAGGAAGAGTTACTCAAGAGCGATAAGGATATGGAAGATGCGAGACATCTTAGGCATATATTTAATGGCAAGTTTTCTGAGGAAAAGATTAATAAGATAAAAAGCATGATTGATTTATTAAGGGGAAAAGATGAGGAATAAAACGCATATAGAATTTATAGATAGATGGGCTAATTTTATTAGAGATAAGCCGCAGGAAGAATGGAGACCTAAATTTAATGAATTTATAGATGCACAGTTTGAAATAGCTAAGAGGGCAAGAGAAAATTTGGAAAAGACTGAAGAAGGCAGAGAAGCATTAAGGGCAGAAATAGAATGGCGAAAGACAAGATAAAAATTGTTAGCTCATAGCATGTAAAACAAAGGTCTATTTCAGAATGCATAAAATCATATCATTTGTTTAAGATTTTTACTTAAAAATCTTTAATCTCTTGAAGATAATTATTTATTTTGTCTATAACTTTACAAATTTAATCTCTTAGCGGTATTAAAAAGGTATTTAAGCAGGGTTTTGCTTTTTGTTATTATGGGGAAGACAGAAGCTTTGGCGAGAGGGTATGATTTTCTTGGAAATATTGCGATTGTTAAATTTGATAGAAAGCAGAAGGCAGGAGATAAGAAGAAGTTTGCTCAGGAGTTGATGGCAGGTAATAGGAGCGTTAGAACTGTGCTTGAAAAGGCAAAGAAGTTTTCTGGAAGATTGAGGACAATGAAGACGAAGTTTATATTTGGGGAGAAGACAAAGGAGGCATTGTATAAGGAAAATGGATGCGAATTTAGATTTAATGTTGAAACATGCTATTTTTCTCCTAGACTGAGCAGTGAGAGAAAGGAGATTGCAGATATGGTTAGGAAGGGAGAGGAAGTTCTGGTTTTATTTGGAGGGGTTGCTCCATTTGCAGTTGTTATTGCTAAAAGTGCAAAGCCAAAGTTGGTTGTGAGTGTGGAATTGGGCAAGGATTGCTCGAGATATGCAATTGAAAATGCGAAAAGGAATAAAGTGGATGTGAGAGTTATTCAGGGAGATGTGAGAAGGGTTTTGCCGAAGATGAAGGAGAACACTAAAAAATCTTTGATTTTTGGTGCCTCTAAAACTAAAAGTTTTAAAGGCTTTGATAGAATTGTAATGGCACGTCCTAATCTTGATGATAGTTTTCTGGATGTTAGTTTTCCAAGATGTAAAAAGAAAGGGATGATTCACTATTATGGGTTTTATGAAGAAGATAAACTGAGGGAGATGAAGGAAATGATTGAAAGAGAAGCGAGAAGGGCAAAGAGGAAGATTAAAATTATAAAAGTAAAGAAAGCGGGAGATATTGGAGTGAGGAAGTTTAGATATAGAGCGGATATAAAACTATTAAATTGAATTTAGTCTTTCGGAATTTGATATCTTTGGTTTGCAGGAATATCATATTTTTCTGTTGCAGGATTCCATAAAACTCCATATTCGAATGTTTCTTTGTCAAAATTAGGATTTGGGTTGCAGTTAATTTTTCTCCACATTGAGCGATATTCTTGATTTGTAAAAAAATCTTTATGCATATAAGTAAGGTCAAACAAATTTTTAGTAACTAAATCCAATGCGGCAGTTCCATTAAGTTCTATTTGAATATCTATCCCTCTAGATAATAGTTTACTTCGAAGTTTTGAGAATTTTTCTATATCTGAAATGTCTTTTCTATCTGCAAATTCTATTTTAAATTCCTCGAGAAGAGAGCTATGATGAATTACCATCATGTCAATATCTTTTGGGTCATTCTTGCCTTTTGCTACCGAGCCGAAGAGCAGTAAATCATCAATCTCTAAATTATCTCTTAAGGGATAGATTTTACTGGCGAATTCTTCCGAAGTTTTTATCAAATATTGTAATCTGCTCATTAGTCTCTAGTTGAAAAACTGTTTTTAAACATTATGATTATCAAAGATACAATTACAAATTGACTTCTGCCTTTATGGCAGTTGGTGCTTCTCCACCATGCCAGGTGTATCTAGGACGGACTCTAATTGGGTAGATTCTTTCGGAATTGTCGTCGAGGAGAATGGCTGAACCTTTCAAACTTGGCAGATCATCCATTTGTTGTTTAATATTTTCAAGAAGATAGGTTTGCATTATTTCATTCAGAGCTTCTATATCTGGGCGAGCAGTAACTCTGTGGGCGATTACGATATCTGATTGAGTCATGGCATCCATGTGAATTTGTCCTGGCTGTTGTGTTGCCATTACTAAAGAGATTCCGGGTTGACGTCCTTCCCTTAGAAGTTGAATTAGTGCGTCGCTTGCAGGAGTCTTTCCTACCTTGGGTAAAAATTCATGACATTCATCAATAAATATCCAAACTAGGGGTTCTTCTTTTTGTGTTTTATAACTTAGATAATCTTGTCCTTTTTCTATTGCTTGTATTTCTTCTTTTTTTCTCGAATCCATTCTGGAAATAAATATTTTTCTAGAAATTAGTGAGATGACTAGGGCTCGAACATTAAATGCTCCGATTGAACTGTATACTGAGACATCTAGAATTGTGGTAACTCCTGCATTTACTAAATCTGAAATTTGTGTTCCCTCTCCGGTTTTTGAAAATATTCCCCAGGTGTTTGCCGCGGAAAATAATGCGGAGACAACTTCTTTTATCTTACTGTCTGATTTTTTGTCTTTTTCAATTGCATTCTCTATATCTTCTATGGAATAATCTGAGCCTTGCTCCTGAAGAGAAGTTATTATTCTTTCAATTAGAACTCCTTCAAGGGTTGTAATTCCAAGATTGAAAACTGTAATCCAGTCTTCTGCATTTAATTCTGAGACTTTAAGGGCAAATGTTTTATCTATTGGGATATTTCTTTGCTTGTATTCTTTTACTTTACCAAATGGAACGAATACTTTTACTGGGCAGGGTTTTGTCTTTAATCCCCATTCTTCTAGAAGAGCCTTGTCTTTTTCATTTTCGAATTTCATGGTCCAGAATATCCCCATGGTGTCAAAAATCAAAGAGGCGATGTTTTTTGCAGCTTCACTTGGAAGATTTGAAATTTCTTCTGCAATTACTCCAAGAGTATAGGACTTTCCCGAATTATGAGAGATGATTCCATTTGCAATGAATGAATGATTTTTATCTACGGATAAATCATAGACTTCTTTTACATTGTTAATTTTACTTATCCCTTTTATTGATAAAGGGTTTAAATCATTCAAGTCCTTTCCGATAGATAGAATATTATCTCCTATTTTTAGTTCATTGGCATTTCTCCATAACAAGGTTAAAATATTATCTCCGTTAACTGCTAATAATGGATGTTCTGTTGTTAGTATAATCTCTTTATTATTTTCAAATATTACCCTTAATAAATCTTCATTTTCTATTGGATACTTTAAAAGTTTTGCATTTTCCCATTCAAACTCTTTTGTTTCTTTATTGAAAGATAATATTCTGTCTTTTTCTTCATTAAAATCTTTAATCTTTTTATAACCTTTATCCGTAAATACTTTTGTGTCTCCTTCGAGGCAACCTCTCTTGCCCGCAATCATTACTACATGTGAACGAGCTACATCCATCCACATTTTGTTTGAAAGGGAAGTATATTGGCCCATTTTTACATATCCCTTTCCAAGATATATTATTCCTCTGTCACCAAACTTCACTTTGTCTGATGAATCTCTGCCTATAATTATATCGTATGCCATCTTGCTCTTTTTATGTTAATAGATGGGATTTCGGTTTATTAAATGTTTTTATGTCATAAAAACATTTAGTTATCTATTATCTATTGCAGTAGAATTCATAGGATTAAGATATCTATTTTGGGATTAGAATTTATTGAAATTATTAATTTTGAGAGGATTTATTAACTTTAGAGGATGTTGATTATTATGGCAATAAATCCTAGATGCGATAAATGTCACAGAGAATTAGATGATTTTGGAGGGCTTTTATTTAGTCCTCCCGACGGTGAAAACAGAGTTAGAAAATTTCATATTTGCAAGGGATGTTATGAAAAATTAGTTTTGGAATTTGAGAATTCTGATTAAATTCATATTCTAATTTTCATACCGTCATATGCAAATTTTAGGTTCAAATTTTTGTTTTCTGTCTCTTTTTTATTTAGATATTCCCAGCCCCATCGCCTGATTTCATCTTCAGATATATGGGTTAGAATTACACTTTTTGGCTTCCAAGATTTAATTCTATCAATCAACTTATCAAAAGACAATTCCCATTTTATTTCCGATGAAAAATATCCTTGTTCGTGTATTAGTAATGTTAAGTTTTCGTATTTTCCTTTTAAATTTATAGTATCACATGGTGCATAGAGAACTTTTTTGTTATCTTCAGATATAAGGTAGGCATAATGTTCTGAATTCTTGGTGTAGGCTTTTGGTTCAATCAGTATATTATTTATCTTTATTTTATCCCCGTCGTTTATAAGAATTAAATTTCCCATTTTTTTATTTTTTAGAAGGTATTCTATTGCGGGATATATCTTCTTAAATTTTAGGTAGACTTTTGATGGCATATAGATGTTTATCTTTTTCAGGCATTTATCATTTATAAAATCATAATTCGCTTGTACTAAAAGTCTAAATCCAAATGAGTGATCTGGATGCCAGTGTGTTAAAAATATGTTTTCAACTTCAGTCACATTTCTTCTATTTAAAGACTCAGAAATATCTTCCGGACAGTCTATAACTGTATTTATATCTTTTATATATAACGCTGCTAAACATCTCTTATATGGCTCTCCCTTCTTTCTTGCATTATTGCACGTTTCGCATAGGCAAGAAATTCTAGGTGTTGGCACATTTCCCCCAGAACCTATGATTATTAAATCCATACATTCTCGCGCCGATTGTAAGATATAAATCTTTCGTAGAGTTTGGTGCTTTCAAAATCTGAAGTCATTACCTGTAGGGAGATTGGAAAGTGTTGGTCTCTGTGAAATAAAAGGCTTATAATCCTTGGTTATAAGTTTATCGATAATTGGAGATATCACATCCATAATCTTTTTTCTGCTATATTTTTTTGAACGGGAACAATCCATCGTTGCATTATAATCTGTGAGAAGAATTCTATAATCTCCATTAATTTCTTTTGCTATAAAATCATCTAAGTCTCTTACAAACACATTTACCCCTTCGTCTAGCAGCCTCATAACACATTTTTTTAAACTTGTACGCAACTTGATTATTTTTTCCTCATCTGCTGTGGAAAGCAAACTTCCAAGTGATCTTCCTTCAATATAGTCATATATAGTTCCTCTGAATTGAATACCTTCGTTTCTAAATGTTCTTGTGCTAACTATATTTGTGGCTGCACCAGATAAGGAAACTGCCCTTAATAATTTCTTATTATTGTAAATATGATCTGCAAGAGGGTATTTGTTTTCATGCATTTTTATGGCCAATTTATAGCTTAATTGGTTATTCAATGGAGATATCCTACATAATAATGCATCGTCGTTCCATCTAGGGCTTTTAATCAGATCTATTTTATATTTGTTTAAATTAAATTCGGCCTTAAATTCTTCAAAGTTTAATGGCAGATTTGTTGTGTGACTAAAATAATATTTTATAGTGTGCTCTATCTCGCGAAGATGGTCTTGTATACTTTCCGAACCATAAATTTGTCTTTTTGCCCATATGGTGTTGCTGCCTATTTTATGTTTACAGGTATAGCCATTCTTTTCTAGAAGTGCATATTTATTTCTATGTTTTTTTGCATTGTGTAAATACTCTTCTGTGATAATGATTCTGGGAGAATATTTGCTGAAATCCAAACCTTTGAGTACCTCGAAGTCCATTCCCTCAGTGTCTATCATCAGTATAGAAAAGTCAGATGGAAAATTAACGGATCTTAAGATGCTGTTAAGTGTCGAAACATTAACTTTGATTTTTGTTTTTGTTCGAGCATAATCAAACCATGAATTTCTCTCTTTGCATAACGTTGACAATAGTCCTTCTAAACCGTCTCTTCCCAGGAATAGTTCTCCATTACCTTCCTGGTCTGAACAAGCAATATTCATCAAAGTTGCAGAATCATAATCTTTTAAGTTATTTTTTAGTCTCTCGTAAACATGCGGGTTTGCTTCAATCATTATGGCTCTCCAGCCATCAACTATGAATGGAAATGAATTAGACAAAGTTTTGCTGTCATTTGCGCCTACATCGACTAAAAACTTTGGCGTATTTTTATCAATCATTTTGCTTAGCACTTTGAATTCGCCATTTTGTGATAAGTCCATTTTCTGCCTAAACTCCCAAAAATAACTCCTTTTTATATCTTCTTGTACTGCGCTACATAATACGATATTGTCGTATTCTAAATCAAAAACTTCAAGAAAATTAATCAAAGGCAATTATTATTTTACATAAGATAATCTTGATGTCGTAAATGCTTATAGCTAGATTTTCTCATATAAATCCATATAATTCAATCTTCATAAAGTTTTTAAAGGCATTAAATTTAGGGATAGAATGGTTGATGTAAAAGAAGAGAAGATGGATGATAAAGGAAGTGTGAAAATTAAAGTTCCTGGGTTAAATGTTTTGAGGAAAAATCCTTGGATACTTGCAACAGTTGTTTTGGCAATTGCATTAATTGTTTCTTTGATTTATAGTGCTTCAAGTGGAGTAAGCGAGAAGGTTGCTTCAGATAATTTGCTTAATTATATTGACTCTCTTGGAAAGGGAAGTGCAACAGTTGTTTCTTCTGAGGTTGATGATGGGATGTACAATATTATTGTTAATTATAACGGGCAGGATATTCCAGTTTACGTTTCAATGGATGGAAATTATCTTATTGCGGATAGACTTCCATTGACTGCTAAGGCTTCAACTCCCAGTGCTAGTTCTTCTCAAACTCAGCAAACTCCTGATGTTCCTAAATCTGATAAGCCTAAAGTTGAGTTGTTTGTAATGTCCTATTGTCCATTTGGAACACAGGCAGAAAAGGGAGCATTACCTGTTGCGACTCTTTTGAAGGATAAAATAGATTTCAAGATAAGATTTGTTAATTATGCAATGCATCCTTCACAGGGTGAAGTTGAAGAGAACACAAGACAATATTGTATACAGAAAACTCAGACTGCGAAATTCATTCCATATTTGAAGTGTTTCTTGACAGCAGGAGATAGTCCTGGTTGTTTGACAGAAACTGGAGTAGATAAGAGCAGATTAGATTCATGTTATAAAGAAACGGATGTAGTTTATAGTATTACAAAGAATTTAGAAGATAAATCTTCATGGTTGAGCGGACAGTTTCCATTATACCTTCCAGATAATGAAGATGGGGAGAAGTATGGTGTTCAAGGAAGTCCTACCTGGGTTATAAACGGCCAGCAGGTTTCAGTTGGAAGAGATGCTGTTTCGGTATTAAATGCAGTTTGTGCAGCATTTAATGAAAAACCAAGTGAATGTGATACTCAGTTAGATGCTGGAACACCAAGTTCTGGATTTGGATGGGATAAAGCTTCTGCCAGCAATGCTGCGCAGTGTGGAGTTTAATATGAAATTAATAGAATTAAAATCGGGACAGGGAAAAGTTGATGTTGAAGTTAGTGTTAAGAGCAAGGAAGAGCCAAGACAGTTTGAGAAGTATGGAAAGCAACTTAGGGTGGCAAATGCTATTGTTTCTGATGATTCTGGAGATATTAAGATGGGACTTTGGAATGAGGATATTGATAAGGTTAAAGTTGGAGATAAGATAAAGGTAACAAATGGATATGTTTCTGAATTCAATGGAGTAAAGCAATTGAGTGCTGGAAAGTTTGGAAAAATAGAAGTTGTTTCTGGAGATAATGCTCCCGCTACTACTGCAGTTGCTGCTAAGGAAAGTAAGCCAGGAAAGAGTGCTGGACAGGCAATGGATGACCTTACTGGGGATAAAAAGGCAAAGAAGAAGATTAAGGACGTAGAAGACGTAGAGTTTTAATTTCTCTTTCATAACGTTTATATATCAATCCATATTATTTTTAAAATGAAACACATATTATCTGCATTACCTTTCAAATACGATGCTTTAGAGCCCTGGATGGACGCTAAAACGGTGGAAATACACCATGATAAGCATCATCAGACTTATACTGATAAATTGAATATAGCGCTTGATAAATATCCTGAATTGTATAAAAAGAGCGCAGAAGAGCTTCTAATGGATTTATCGAAGGTTCCTGAGGATATTAGAGTTGCTGTGAAGAACAATTGTGGAGGATATGTTAATCATAATTTCTTTTGGGAAATACTTACAGGAGATAAAAAGGCGAATAAGTTTGAAGGAAAGATTGCTGAGGAAATAAAGAGCACTTTCGGAAGTTTTGATGATTTCAAGGCTAAGTTTTCGGATGCCGCCCTTAATAGATTCGGAAGTGGATGGGCTTGGCTTGTCTTGAATAAAGGGAAATTGGAAATTTGTAGCACTGCAAATCAGGATTCTCCATTATCTGAGGGAAAAATACCATTGCTCACATTGGATGTCTGGGAACATTCATACTATTTAAAATTCCAAAATAGAAGGGCAGATTATATTACAGCTTTCTGGAATATTGTTAATTGGAAGAAGGTTAATGAATTGTTTGTAAATGCGAAATAAATTATTATCTGATGTAGTTGTGTTCTGATGAGCAAGATTTTTATTTAACCGCTAATTAAACCTTAAGTCTTATATTCTCAAAAAAGTAAGGTTTAATTAGTAGTTTTTTCTATTTAATTGATGATAAAAAGAGGCAGAGGGAAGAGGGGACAACTTGAGATTTCTTTTGGAATGATTTTTTCAATTATTATCATAATTGCGACGGTTATAACTGCTTTTTATGTAATAAGGTACTTTCTAGATTTGAACAAATGCAGTGATGCATCTGGATTTTATGATGGGTTGCAGGGAGAAGTGAGCAAGGCATGGAATTCTAGGCTTTATAGCGGTAGTTATGAAGGAAAGTTGCCTTCAAATATACAGTATGTATGTTTTTGGAATAATACTCAGGTGATTACTGGGAGGAAGTTTCTGACGCAGTATAATGCAGTGAAGGAATACACAAGTGTTGTTGAAAAGAAGAATGTATATCTATATCCTCCTACAAGTGCCTGCACTGGAATGGTAAGTTATAATCTTAAGTATGTTAAAATTGATGGGTTCAATTGTTTTCCAGTTAATAACAGTAGAGTTAAAATTCCTCTTTCAATGGGAAGTTTTGATTCTTTGGTTAAAATTGGATGAGGGTTAATTGTTAAATTGTGCTGTAATAATATCATTAGCTCATGTAGTAGTTTATATTGTTGAACAAGATAGTCATAGAAGATATTTATTGTTTAGGAGTTTACAGAGATAATTATTTAGGGTGATGATGACTTATATTAGATAATTATTCATTATTCTTGAGAGTTATATTATACAAATAGAATTTACTTTGTAATAAATTCAATCTCTTCTTCCGTAAGTTTAAGTTTGTTTTGTATTTCTATGTTTCTTAATACGGGGACTAAGAGTTGGAAGTCTCTGAGCGCTCTCTTAGTTGAGCAGTGGACAAATTGTGCGTATTTTCTTGAGATGCTTTTCTTTTTTTCTGTTTTTTGATTGTGAAGCCATATTTTTAGAACTCTTTTTGGTCTTTCGTATTTTGTGAATCCAATCGACGGGAGCTTTTTAGCGTAGGAAACGCCTGCACTTTGGAATATATTCTGATAAACTAAAAACCTCCAAGATTGATTGCTGTAGACTCTTCCTCTAAAGACATCTGCATTCCCTAGGGCATAATACGCTTTTGCCAGGGCTTCATTTTTATATTCTTTAGGAATATTTTCTTCTAGCCATAAAAGTATTTCATCTATGGACATGGAGGTTGTATCAAATAGAGTTAGGAAATCTCCTCTCTCTTTGAATATCTTTCTCATTATGTTAAATATTGTTTCTTCTACATCTCTTCTTTCATTGCTATCTACAATTGAATCGCCAGAGGCGTAGGATTGTAAGTCATTTAGCGCAGCTCTTAGGTCTCCTTGAGCTTTTATGGCAATTTGCTTCAGTGTTGAGGGTTCTTTTTTTATGCCTTCTCTTTCACAAATATCTAGGAGAATTGCTATGATTGATCCTAAATCAAATGCTTTCATCTCAACAACTTTAGATTTTGCCCTTATTGGGGCTAATTTTGTCTGCCAGACATCATTACAAGTCATTATTATTGGATATTTGGTAGTTAGGATTACTCTTTCTAGTTCTGGAATGCCCCCTATGTCTGTTCCAGTAACTCCATCGACTTCATCCATGAGAAGGATTTTTCCTTTTTTGAATAAACTCATTTGTTCACTTGCAGGTTTTAATATTCCCTCTAATTTTGCTCTGTTTCTTAAATCTGATGCATTCAACTCTAAAACATCTAGGTTATTTTCTTTTACTGCAGCTAGAACAAGGGAAGTTTTTCCTGTTCCAGGAAGGCCATGAAGAATAAGTGCTTTTTTCTTTGGGAATTCTGCAAGAAATTTTTTTACTTCTTCAACTGCTTCTCTTTGACCTATTATTTCAGAATAACTCTTTGGACGATATTTTTCGGAGAGGTTTTTGCTTGCTCTTTCCATTATCTACCTCTTACTTTATTCATGCCATCAAAATGAATTGACTTATCTTCTGAGGCGTAGACTTCGTTAACTAGATAAGCCCCTTTTGTGTAGGGTTTATTATCCAACATAAAATGAGTGTATTCTTTTATAGTTATACTCGCTAAAGGTCTTGAAAGTTGTTGATTGCCTTTTGTTTCAAGCAAGGGTATTTCTCCTTCTATCCAATAATTTCTTTGTCCTTCTTTAAGAAAAGAATAAACTTTTCCAGGTTTAATTTCTTTGGGAAGACATTCTTCAATTGATCTTTCGCTAGTCCCAAAAGCTCTTAGTGCCAAATCTGGATTAAATTCTACTTTTATCCCCATTTTATTCCCTCTAGTTTGTAGCCTTTCCGTGTCCTGCTAGAACAAAACTTGCAAGCAGGGCCTGAAGTTGAACAAACTCATCTGAGCCTTCAATCATTCTAAATTCTGCTTCTCCTGTTTTTTCAGTAAGTTTGACTTTTATCTCAGGATCTATTTGAAGAGTCCAGATTTCTTTTTGTATTGCTTTTATTATATCTGTTCCTGAAACAGATTCCTTGAGCATTACATCAAGGAGTTTTTCTCGAGCATTGATGAAATCTCCTGCAAGTGCATAATCTAAAACTATCTTTATGTCTTTTGGTTTTGCTGCGGAGGCAATCATGTTTATCATCTCTGCATCTATGCTTGAGGAGATGGATGCGGTGGCTTGAAGAAGGTTTATTGCTTTTCTGCAATCTCCTTCGCTAGATTCATACAATGATTCAAATGCATTGTCTGCCATGATTAATTTTTCTTTTTCAGCTATCTTTTTTACTACGGCTGCTATGTCTTTCTTTTCAAGAAGTTTAAATCTGAAGACTACACATCTAGATTGAATTGGGTCTATTATTCTTGATGAATAGTTGCAGGAAAGAATGAATCTGCAGGTATTTGTGTAGTTTTCCATTGTTCTTCTCAATGCCTGTTGGGCTTCTCTTGTAAGTGCATCTGCCTCATCAAGGAAAATCACTTTAAATGGAACATTTCCAATGGCTTTTGTTCTTGCGAAGTCTTTTACTTTTTGTCTTACTACATCGATACCACGCTCATCTGAAGCGTTTAATTCTAAATAGTTCTCTTTCCAGGTTTCTCCAAATAGTTCTCTGACTATAATTAATGCTAGAGTGGATTTTCCAGTTCCTGCAGGTCCCGCGAATAGAAGATGAGGAATGTTCAGGGCTTGAACAAGAGATTTTACTCTTTTTACTATCTCCTGTTGTCCTACTACCTCTTCAAATTTCGCTGGCCTGTACCTTTCAGTCCATATATCGGTCTGAGCCATAGAAGATTTTACCAATTTCTTTTTATAAATATTGTTGTTCTAGGTTTAGTGGTGTCTCGACGGTAAAAGATATTTCTTTAACCAAAGTAACTTTTTTCTTTTCTAATGCTGTCTGCTTCAGAGGGTTTTCTTATTTTTGCAAGAATTTTGCTAAATTCAGGTTTTATTTTTGCCCATTCTTGAAAGGTTTTATTTATTAAACTTGCTTCTCCTTTCTCATTGTACTCTATTTCTAATTCTAGGGAGATTAGACTCAATTCTGCGAGTTTCGTATATATTTCGCTTATTGCTTCTTTATCATTTGAATCCATGTTCTTTATGAAATTGAGATACATTCTTGGAGCATTTGAAGGGTTGAGAAGCATGTCAAAGAAACCTACGGAGTTGATTATTTTATCCATCATTGCTTTTCTTATTGTTCTAAGCATGCAATCGCTTTTTCTTTCTATCTTATCTATTTCAAAATCTTCGTTTAACTTTTTGAATTCTGGCAGGGTATGTTTCTTTGCTAGTATGAGGTATTCTTTTTTTAATTCTTCTACTTCCATGAATGGAATGAGAGATTTGATTTTATATAGTTAACTGTTAAATCGCATTGAATTTTATTTTTCTAAATTCCATTACCGAATCCAGGACTTTTATCAATCCCGTTTCTTCATTTCCAGGGGCTTTTTGATTATTTGGGACAAAGAGGGGGAGAATTCCAGAATCTTCTACCTCAAGTCTTACTGAAACGCAGTCCTTTCCTTCATAGTCTCTACCCATGGCCTTTATTCTTCCAGTTTTAAAATCATACCATACTGCGACATTATATTTTCCTTCCGCTCCCAATTCCGCATGAGTCATATGGGGCTCTGTATAAAATAGGAAATTTGTGTTTTTTCTTAATATTCCCATCTGAATTGCTTTCGATGATGGTTTTTATATTTATCTTTTATCAATGAAGAATGCTCTTTCATAAGGCTTAAAAATGCATTTTCTATATAATATGATGGAAGTCTTATACATTGTACCTGCCTGGTTTTTTGCTACAAGCATTGTTCTTGAGTTGATATTTGCAGCAGTAACTCTCGCAGTTGCATATTATTCATTGAAAGTTTACTCTCTATGCGGGCAAAGAGAATCAAAACTATTTGGAATTTCATTTCTTATTATGGCAGTTTCGTTTATTATTCGTTCGGTTTTGAATATATTCGTAACCACTTCTATTAATGGGGAAGACATTAGAACTCTTAGTGTTGGGAGTATAATGGTAATAAACAACTTTTCAGTTTATGCATATATATTTCTCATGACGTTAAGTTTGATGACTCTTGCATATACAACATTTAAGGTTAATAGTTCAAAGATTTATTCTCTTCTTGCAATAACTTCTGTTCTTATTTTAGTTTTTGCTGAAATAAAGTCTTGGGCATTCTATGTTCTTTCCATCCTATTTTTGGCTTATGTAGTCATTCATTATTATAGGGAATATATGGATAATAGAACAAAAAAGAAATTACAGGTTTTATCTGCATTTGTTCTTCTATTGATAAGTAATGTTGTGTTTATGAAAGCGGGACAAAACTATTTATATTTTGTAACAGGTCATCTTTTGGAGCTTGCATCTGCATTGTTGGTATTGCTTAGTTTAGCATCAGTAATCAAATATGGACAAAAAAAGAAATAGGCTGGAAATTATCTATGATATACTTAGAGTAATCAAAGATAGAAGTGGTAGAATTAAACCTACTCACATATTGTATAAATCCAATCTCTCTCATCAAATGATGGAGGAATATCTTTCTGAATTGATTGAAAAAGAATTTATTAGGGAATTGAAAACTAAGAATGGAAGAACTTATGAGATAATGGCTAAGGGCCTTAATTATGTGGAGAAATTCTCATTAATCAGAGATTTTACTACTTCTTTTGGATTGGAATAAAGGCCTCCACCGCGACTTGAACGCGGGACCTCGACATTCTTGACAGATGATAAAAGCCCCAAGGGGGACTTGAACCCCCGACCTCGACATTACCAATGTCGCGCTCTTAAACCAACTGAGCTATTGGGGCGAGTTTGTTAAGATGACGCGTATTGGAAAAACCAATCAAAGACATCCACTTCTTAACCTGATTAATAGTGTAAATCTCAATTATATAAATATTTCTAATCGGATTAAATCTAGTATATAATCTGAATTCTTTTGAAAGATAATAAATTAATTGCTCGTAAAGAGGTTTGCTTACAGTTTGAAGGAATATTCGAGGATATGGTTTTTTATATTTAATTCGTTTATCTATGAAAACTCCTCCGTCTGTATCGAATATCCCTCTTATTGTGGCATAAATAAGAGCAGGATTATTTGTTTTTGTTATTTTTTCAGGAATCAAAATAGTAAATGTTTTTTTGCCAGGGGTTAAACCTATAAACTCTTTTAAGAACAAAAATAATTTTTTTGAATAAAGTACAATTCTAACTGCATTTTCTTTTTGATGGGAGTTATAAAAATGAGGTTTAATATCAGAGATTATTGTTTTTATCGTAGGAATTATTTCGTTATTATAATAAGGCAAATCATATCTTTTGTCTCCAGCAAATTCAATATGATAATTCTTATTGCTATAAAAATTAAATGTTCCATCACCAATATATGCACCTATTAATTCACAAATTTTTGGAGTTAAATCAAGATTGAAAACAATTTTTTCTTTATTTTTTACGATTTTCTTTAAACCTTTTTGTCTGCCTTCTTCAAACTTCTTTGCATTTATTTTATAGGCAGATTTTCCGCCCAGTATTTGCCCAAAATTGTTTTCAATTCTTTTTATATTATTTAAAATATTATTTCTTTCTTTTATATCTAAAAAATTTATTAGTTTATCGAATAATTCTTCTGGAATTAGTAATTTTCCTGATTTGTATTTATCAAAGCTTGCTTTTGGAATTTTAAGTTCAACTCTCAAATTTTTCCAAGATTTCTCAGTTCTACTTTTAATAGAATCAAAGAAATTTATTCTGTTTTCGTCTTTTTTGAATTTTATTCTCACAGTATAATAAAAGAAACATTCTATTTAAATTTTGTGTTTCCTGAGCTATAGGCACTTTCTATTTAGAACTGTTCTTGCTTTCTTCTTTAGGTAACCAATCTATGTTTATTATATTACCTGTTATTTGAGCAGTGTTTGAGGATATTTGTTTGAGCCAATCATAATATGAGTTACCAAACTTATTGAAATCACCTGATTTGCTTAGATGAAGGTTGCTATTATTTACAATAAGAAATGCTCCTATGAGAAAGAACATTAAAATGATAATTATTGTTTTCATATTTGCTTTTTATCCTGTGAAATTGGTGGAGAAAGTTGAATTTGCTAATCCCCACTGTTGGTTTACTACAAATCCAGTAACTCCTTTAACGTTGGTGAAGACTTGTCCTAACCAGGAAATATATATCTTGCTTGCGGAAATAAGGCCGTCGAATGTATCTAAGCTAAGATTGTTTGCTTTGTATACTTGCCAGATGGTTATAGCCAGGAATAGAAGTATAAATACAACAAAGAGGAAGCCGAATTTATGTCTTAGTTCCTTGAATTTTACAACAACGATTAGGATTATCACGAAAACAGCAATTAGTATCCAACTTATCATTTTATCCTCTAATCTCCTCAGATATATTGGTTAATTGTTCTATAAAAACCTTTCCAGTAAAAAGGCAAGAGCTTGGGATTATAGGGCAAAAAAAGATATATTATAATCTGTTTAATTTCATCGAGGATGAAATTTAATATTCGGGAGATAGCTATTATTTATTGATTATAGATATTTGAGTGGGCATTATATTCATTGTATACAACTTCAGGAAGTCAATGAGATATGTAAAAAGATTAACTTTTTAAGGCATGTAATTTTACTCTTTGCATAGCCCTGTAGTACAGTGGTCAAGTATCTAGGCTTCTGGAGCCTAGGACCCAGGTTCGAATCCTGGCGGGGCTATTCATACTATGAAAAAGTTCAGATATCCAAAGATAACACTTTTGTTGGTGATAATTGCCATAGCTTACGTAATTTTTAATAATCCTGAAGTTAGTGAGGGTTTCTCAAGGTTTGATAATTTGCAGTTCTTTGGGCCTTTTATTGCCGGAATGTTATATTCGTTTGGTTTTACAGCGCCTATAGCTACAGGTTTTTTTCTTGTTCTTAATCCTTCAAATATCTATATTACTGCTCTGATTAGTGGATTGGGTTCTTTGTTGACAGATACTTTAATATACAAAGTAATAAAAATTTCATTTATGGATGAGTTTGAAAGGCTTCAAAAAACAAGGTTGATTAAAGGTATTGATAGTTTTATGACTCGTAATCTTCATAAAACAATTAGATTTGCAATACTTTACGTTATTGCAATGATTGTAATTGCATCTCCCTTACCAGATGAACTTGGAGTAATGATGCTTGCAGGGTTAACAACGATAAAACCTCTACCCTTTACGATAATAAGTGTTGTTATGAATGCTCTCGGAATACTTGTTATCCTTTTATTATAAATATGAAAAGATTATTCAAATATCCGTATCCGAAGTTGACGTTGCTAGTCATTCTTTCTATTTTGGCGTATTTTACTTTTAGTAATGATTCGATAAATTCTTTCATTGGCTCTCTTGACAATTTTGGTTATGTGAGCTCTTTTGTATTTGGATTGCTATTTTCTTTTGGTTTTACAACTCCCTTTTCTATTGGGTATTTCGTTACAGCACAAACCCATAACATTTTTGTTTCTGCAATTTTAGGAGGTTTTGGTGCACTTTTGGCAGATTTATTTATATTTAAAATTATTAGAATGTCTTTTATGGATGAATTTAATAGACTTGAAAGAACAATGCCTTTAAGAGAGATAATTAATTTGGCTAAGAAAGATTTATCCTTAAGAATGAGACACTATATTCTTTATATCTTTGCAGGTATAATAATTGCATCTCCTCTTCCGGATGAACTAGGAGTCAGTATGCTGGCAGGTCTAAGTCATATAAGAACTATCAAACTGGCAATAATAAGCTTTATATTCAATACCTTGGGTATATTTGTATTGCTTTTAATATAAAATGAAAACATTAATTCTAAAGATAAATCCAAAAAATCCTGAGAGGGATAAGATAAAAAAGGCTGCAGAGATTATCAGAAAAGGAGAGATGGTTGCTTTTCCCACAGAAACGGTTTATGGACTTGGAGCTAATGCATTAGACGCAAGTGCAGTGGGGAAGATATTCAAGGCAAAGGGAAGACCTGGCGATAATCCTTTGATAGTTCATATTGCAGATAAGGAGGATTTGAATAAATTGGTCATTGATATTCCTGAAATTGCTAATATACTAATTGATAAATTTTGGCCCGGGCCATTAACTCTCGTTTTAAAGAAGAATAAGATTGTTCCAAGTGAAGTTACTGCTGGATTAGATACGGTAGCGATTAGAATGCCTCAAAATAAGATTGCTCTGGCTTTGATAGAAGAGTCAGGACCAATTGCTGCTCCTTCTGCAAATTTATCTACAAAGCCTTCAGGGACATCTGTAGAACATGTTATTCAGGACTTTAATGGCAAGATAGATTGCATAATTGATGGAGGAGAGGCAGAGATAGGCTTGGAGTCTACAGTCATAGATTTAACTTCAAATCCAATTGCCATATTAAGACCTGGAAAAATAACATTTGAGCAGCTTAATAAGATGATTCCAGATTTGGTTGTGTCAAGTCATGTTAAGAGCAAAGTTCGTTCTCCTGGAATGAAATATAAGCATTATTCTCCAAAGGCAAAAGTAATGTTGGCAAAAGACAAAAGTGAGATAGTTAAAATAAAAAAGAAGTACTTTGATAAAAAAATTAGGGTTATTGACATTAATAATAATATTTTACTTGCTAAAAATCTTTTCAAAATATTTAGAGAATCTGATTTGAAAGGATATGAAATTATAGTTGTTAGAACAGTTAATGAGAAAGGGCTAGGGTTAGCAATTATGAATAGATTAAGGAAAGCGGCCTCAGAATAGCTGTTATCTAATGCAGTAGAATTGCTGATAATAATATTTCTATTACTTTTTAGCAGAGTTGATATTGGAGAGTACTAAAAGTTATATCTACAAATAAACAAGTTTTTTAAACCCTCATATAATTAGATAACTGAGCTCCTGTAGTCTAGCAGTCAAGGAAAGTTTTATATAATTTGAAGTGCTATTTAATTTATGAGAATTGTTTTAAAAAAAGGTAAACAAAGGGAATTAATTTTATTAGCTAAGGCAAATAAAACCTGGGCAAATTTATCTCAAATAATAAAAATAAATGAACATTATCTTAATCATGAACTAGTTCAAGAGAGAAGAAGTATATCTTACAAAGATTATGAAACTTTTTCTAGTTTGGCTTGCGTAAATTTTGATAGTTATATAAAAAATAAATTGAATGATAATTGGGGGAGATCTAAGGGAGGATTAAATTCAACGGGGAATACTAAAGTATTATCTGCCCCCAAAGAAAGTGCAGAATTGGCGGAATTATTTGGAATAATTTTAGGAGACGGACATGTTGAAATAACAAAAATCAAAGAAAAACCAATCAGTTATTCTATAAGAATTGCAGGACATATTAAAGAGGATTATGATTATTTAGTAAGTTATACTTCGAATCTAATTAGGAAACTGTTTAACGAGAGGTCAAAAATCAAATTAGCTCCAAGATATAATGGTGTTTATTTAGTTGTTTATGGAAAAAATATTGTATCTTTTATAGAATCAAAAGGTATTAAGTCAGGTAATAAGAAAAAAAATAATCAAGGTATTCCCTCTTGGATAAAGAGAAAGGGGGATTATCTTAAATGTTGTATAAGAGGTTTAATGGATACAGATGGTTCAATACATAGAATATCAAAAAGTAATAAAAATCTGAGAATTTCCTTTACTAGTCATATTCCAATACTTATTCAAGAAGTTAGAGATTCATTAATTAAATTACATTTTAGTCCATCTAAAATAGTTTGTGGAAATAAAATATTTTTGTCAAGAAAAGATGAAGTTGATAAATATCTTAAGTGGGTACAATTTAGAAATCAAAAACATTTAAAAAGAATTGAAAGATTAAATGTTCGTGCTCCCGTGGTCTAGAGGTCAAAGATACTGCCCTCTCGAATCGCCGAGGCTTGAATCGATGAGATTATAACCTCAGTCCCTCTTGGGACAGGCACTTTTATTATTCGGACCCAGAGTTTCTTTGGGAATGGAGAACGGCGGTGACCCGGGTTCAAATCCCGGCGGGAGCATATGTCTCTTATGGCATAATCATGGGGTGTGAATGCTTTTACTGAGGAAAAAG